>Ga0334885_1005380_pt1 | contig 10419 bp, 6 predicted proteins | sample GraSluR1_MG_8_FD_207233 | JGI IMG/M metagenome (GOLD analysis project Ga0334885, IMG submission 207233) | Sludge microbial communities from methane-producing bioreactor in Wageningen University, Netherlands - Granular Sludge_31_05-R1 | ecosystem: Engineered > Bioreactor > Anaerobic > Unclassified...
TTTGGGGATGATGCCATAATTTCAATTACTTTTTTTACCGGCATAATTTTCTTTTTAGTTCGACTATCAAAACTAACCCCTGCCCCCGGTAAAAATGTTACATAATTTTTCAAATATGTTACATCATTCTCGTATAGTTGTGTTAATGTTCACCCTGATTAATAGTCAGCCAAGGTTTTTCCGGTAACTTTGCAGCAGCCGGCATTTTGCCAGCAATGATTTGCATTAAATGGGGAAGATAACGATTTTCGGCAGGGAGCTGATTGATGATAAGCCGATCAGGCAGATTGAAAGGTGTATCACGTCAGAGGATGATATTGCTGTTCTTAATGCAGATGCACATTATGGTTACGGCCATCCTATTGGCGGCGCTGTTGCCTATAAGAACAAGATCTCACTTTCGGGTGTGGGGTTTGACATTGCCTGCGGAAATTATGCCGTGAGAACGGATGTTAAGGCAGTGGAAGTTAATCTGCCGAAAACAATGGATGAGATCTTCAGGCGGATCTCATTCGGCATTGGCCGGCATAACAATGAACCTATTGATCATGAAGTACTTGAAGAGATACACAAAGCAGAATTCATTCCGCAAAGAAAACTCTTCAGGCTGGCAAAGGAGCAGCTTGGAACAGTCGGCAGCGGGAATCATTTCGTTGATCTTTTTAAAGATGATAGTGGTTATCTCTGGATAGGTGTTCATTTCGGCTCGAGAGGATTCGGACACAGGACAACAACTGGTTTTATTGCAATCTCGCGCGGCCTCTCTTTTGACGACAGGGTCAGTGAGGGGAGCATGGATGCCCCGCCGATACTTTTTGATGCCGGATCAGAAACCGGACAGGCTTACATTGAGGCAATGAATCTGGCAGGTGAATATGCCTATGCGGGCAGAGAACTGGTAATAAAAAAGGTCCTTGAGATACTGGGCAATCCCGGGGTGACATATCAGGTACACAACAATCATAATTTTGCCTGGCTTGAAGAGCATTTCGGGGAGAAATACTGGGTTGTGCGTAAAGGCTGCACCCCGGCTTTTCCCGGACAGAAAGGATTCATAGGGGCAACAATGGCAGATGATTCGGTAATAATTGAAGGTACAGACAGTGAACAGTCACGGAAGGCTCTTTATACAACAGTTCACGGCGCCGGAAGGGTAATGTCAAGGACAAAGTCAGCAGGCAGAAAGAAGTGGATGAAGGGAAAAGGCGGCAACAGGCACTTGAAGACCATCGTCAGGGGAGTTATCGATTATGAAGTTGTAAAAACAGAAATGAAAAAACGGAGGATCGAGCTGAGAGGAGGAGATGCCGATGAAGCACCTGAATGCTATAAGAGGCTCAGTGATGTATTGAAGTATCAGGGAAACACCATAAAAATTCTTTTCCGGCTTCATCCGGTTGGAGTGGCTATGGCAGGAGTCGATACATTCGATCCTTATAAAGACTGAACAACTCTTACACATTTTTTTTCATTATTAATCTGATTTTTCGTATCTTGCAGTCTGTTAAGGCTGATAAATCCAATTAATTTACTCAAATGGATGTTTATAATATTTAAAACTATTTTACTATGGAAGAAAAGCTAACAGGATGGGGTGATCTGGTAGTTCCCTGGCTGATGTCCCATGGGATCAGAATAGTCATAATTGCTGTTGCTGCTTATGTCCTTAACCTGGTCATCAGCAGGATAATCAGGAAAGCTATTAGACTTGCTGTTGTGGCTTCAGAGGGTGAGTCAAAAGAAGCAGAAACAAAAAGGGAAGATACTCTTATCATGATCTTTAACGGAGCCGCCAGGATAGTGATCCTGTTAGTTGCATTATTAATGATACTCCAGGAAGCCGGTCTCGAAATAGGCCCCTTACTGGCTGGTGCCGGTATAGCAGGTCTGGCGTTTGGATTTGGAGGCCAGTATCTCATAAGAGATATTATTACAGGATTATTCGTAATTCTTGAAAACCAGTACCGTATTGGAGATGTTGTAAATCTTGACGGTACTGGTGGCCTGGTGGCTGATATCAGTCTGAGAAAAACCACGCTCAGGGATCTTGACGGGGTAGTTCACCATATACCTCATGGTTCCGTAATGAAGGTTGCCAATCTGTCAAAAGACTGGGCGAGAGTAAATCTCGACATGGGTGTAGCCTACGATACTGATCTGGATAAACTTATTGAGGTAATAAACCGGACCGGGATTGAAATGGCGGAAGATCCCGATTTCAGGGATTCTATTATCACACCTCCGAAATTCCTCCGCGTTAATGAATTTGCTGATTCCGCCATCGTTGTGAAAATCCTGGGTGAGACCAAAGCTTTAAAGCAGTGGGAAGTAACGGGAGAATTCCGTAAAAGGCTGAAGAAAGCATTCGACAAGGAAGGTATAGAAATACCATTTCCTCAAAGAGTTATTCATCAACCTCAGGAGAAATAAGAGGGCTGACCCTGCAGGTTTTTATGAAAACCTAACAACTAAAATTATATACGGATGAAACCATTGAAGCAGATTGAATTTCAAAGGATCATAATTGCTGCCTACAGGTTACCTTTTAAGGTTGTAAAAAAGAATAACAAATACTATGCAATTCAGAATACCGGTGGGCTCGTATCGGCAATTCTTTCGCTTGCAGGCAAAATTAATCCGGATAAAAGGACCAGATTGAAGATAGTATGGGTAGGGACGGGAGAGCAACATCATACAGAAGTGACCATTAATCCTGACTTTGAAATTGTTCCGGTTGAGATTTCCAGAAAAGTAAATGATAAATATTACGGCGGATTCTGCAATGATACGATCTGGCCGCTTTTTCATTATTTCCCGTTCCGGACAGTCTATGACAATTCATATTATGATGCATATCTCACAGCCAACAACCTCTTCTTTGAAAGTATAAAGAACCTGATAAAGCCGGGTGACTTTGTCTGGGTACATGATTATCAGTTGTTCCTTCTCCCCGGTATGATCAGGGCATCGTTCCCTTCGGCTGATATAGGTTTTTTTCTCCATATACCATTCCCCAGCTTTGAAATATTCCGGCTCCTTCCCCGCAGATGGCGGGAGTCAATACTCACCGGCATGACAGGTGCCGATGTTGTCGGTTTTCATACAAGCGACTATTCTGATTATTTCATCCAGTCAGTTAAGAGGAGTCTCGGATACAAAGTGGATCAGAATATAATTCATTTAGATAACAGGCTCTGCAAGGCCTGCGAATTCCCTATAGGGATTGATTTCGATAAATTCCATCAGGCATGTCTCACCCGTAAAACACTCAACCGTAAGAAGAAGCTTCTCGGATATATTGAAGACAGGAAACTGATTTTCTCCGTCGACAGGCTGGATTATTCAAAAGGACTTCTTAACCGTCTCCATGCATTTGAACGTTTTCTCGAAAACTATCCTGAATGGCACGACAAAGTGATCTTCAATATGATTGTTGTTCCTTCGCGTGATAATATTGAAGAGTACCGCCTTATCAAAGGAGAGATTGAATCAAATGTAGGACGCATAAATGGCAAATACAGCAACCTGAGCTGGAGACCAATAATTTACCAGTACAAATCCGTTCCGTTCAACGAGCTTGTAGCCCTCTACAATATAAGTGATGTTGGTTTGATCACTCCCATTCGTGACGGAATGAACCTTGTAGCCAAGGAATATATAGCATGTCAGACCGACAAACATGGTATGCTGATTCTGAGCGAGATGGCAGGCGCAGCAGCTGAGCTGGATGAGGCCATTATCATCAATCCGACCGACATCGGGGAGACTTCCGATGCTATTGATAAGGCCCTTAAGATGCCTGAAGAAGAAAAGGAGGAGAAGATAAATAAGATGCAGGAGAGACTCAGGCGCTACAATGTTTTCGTATGGTCATCGGATTTTTTCAGACAGGTTGCAGAGATCAGAAAGAAGCAGAAGAGATTTAGATACGGACATTCAAATATCATCCCTTCGTCTTCCCCAAAATGAAAACTGTCAGGAGTATCATTGCAGCCAGTTCTGCAAAGGCGACTGAGGTAAGATGATGAATGCCAAAAACCTGTGCAATTATCCCCATAAGGTAGTTTATTGCCATATTACCAACTAGCCCAACTGTCAGTACAATGCTGAAAGCCGTTCCTGAGAATTCACTGTAGCGGTTGCCGACAATTGCCAGCATTACAGGGAATCCGGCAGCAAGACCGGCACCGGTAAGTACCAGTGCCGGTATGGCAGCACTCAATGAAAAAGCCATTCGCAGGAGAGCCAGCCCTGTAAGAAGAAGCACAAAAGACCATGAGAGTATTCTCGAAACCGAGACTGACCTGAAAAGGGTACCAAGTAACAGTCTCATTACTGTCATGCCGATCACAAAAGATGACAGTGCAAAAAGAGATTTGTTCTGGGCTATTGTCATTCTGTCAAGTATGAAACTGGTTGTCCAGTTGTTGAAGATCCCTTCAAAACTGGCCTGAAAAAAGAGAAAGAATGCAACTGTCATCAGAGCCTTGTCTTTTAACATCTTAACTGCTGCAGCAATGGGAAATCCATGCGGCTGTTTGGGGAGGGGATATCTGATCAGGGCAAAGAACAAACCTGCTGCCAGCATAACAAAACCGGAAACTGCAAAAATAGTCTCAAAACTGAAACGGTTCTCAAGTAATCCCAGCAAAAGTGGTATTCCAAGAGCTCCTATCCCGAAAAAGGATCCCAGAATGGCAAGATCAGCAACCCTGTTTTTGCCGCTGATATCAGACACAAGAGCATTGGCGGCTCCGTTTATGGCTCCGCCCCCAAAACCCAGTAAAAAGATACAAATCTTCAGAATACTTAAAGATGGAGATAGTGCTATTCCTTCAAAACCGGCAAAGATAAAAACAGAGGATACAGAAAAGACACTTCTGTAACCATACCTGTCGCAAACAGGTCCGAAAATCAGGGAACCGAACAATATACCCAAAGGCAGGATTGAAAAAAGAAGCCCCGAAGCGATCTCGTCAATTCCGAGCTTAGCCCTCAGATCGGGTAACACCGCACCCAGGGTTATGAGGCTTATCCCGAACAGCATCATACCAATGTATGACGCAAAATAGATCACTCTCCTGCTGTGCATTCTATGTTTATTTGACCTCTTCCCCGGAAATAAATATCCTCTTCAGCTCAAATTTATTGTCGAACTCGATAATATCAGCCCTGTATCCCGGTACAATAAGCCCCCTGTCGTTGAAATTCATCAGCTTTGCCGAATAACCAGAAGCCATTCTCATGGCTTCATCTACTTTAATGTCTGCATTCTCAACACAATTCTTCACGGCTTTCATCATCGTAAGGCCCGATCCCGAAAGAGTGCCATCAGGCAATGTATACCGGTCTGCCTGGCGCACATGCCGATAGGATCCTTCCGAACTCTCTTCAACAGCATCGCTTACGAGATAAAGCCTCTCACTCATAATCTTTTTTGCAATGGAAAGCATATTGTAATCAACGTGAATTCCATCGGCTATTATACTGGCATACACATTCTCCGTCACGAAAGCAGCGCCGGGCAAACCCGGATCGCGGTGATGAAGCTGAGACATTGCATTGAAGAGATGGGTAACAGAACGGACACCATTTGCAAAACCGGCCACAGCCTCCCTGAATGTGGCATTACTGTGACCCGCGGCAACTATAATTCCGTGAGAGCCGAGAAATCTGATAAACTCAGCATCACATATCTCAGGGGCAATGGTTATCATTTTAACAACGCCATTCGCCTCTTTCAGCAGATCATCTATTTCCCTCAGACCGGGTTTTCTTATTAATGACCTGTCATGAGCTCCCGGCCTTTCAGGATTTAAATAAGGCCCCTCCAGATGTAATCCCAGGAGTGCCGGATGGGGATTCTCCCTCACTATTCTGAAAGCCTTACTGTAAACATCAAAGGTGTTGGTCGGCAGAACAATAAGAAAGCCGGTTGTTCCGCTTTTTACAATGCTTTCGGTAATAGTTGCTAACTTTTCCGCCGACGGGCTATCAGAAAAAAGATATCCGCCGCTGCCTGCTATCTGCAGATCGATCAGTCCGGGTGCGATATAATTGCCATGGCAATTAACTATTTTCGTAGCTTCCGGATATGAACCGCTCTCTTTAATCCCTGAAATTTTCCCTCCGGTAAGAAGTAAGTCTTTCCCGGTAATAATTTCTCTGCCATTAAGAATGGAACCGTTGATTAGAGCCGTATACATATAAAAGTTTCTTTCTCTTTTTAAATTGATGCCTGCTGTAACTCATTAACTTTTTCATTCAACCTGAAAATCTTATTGCAGTAGATTCCTCTTTGAGAATCACCGCAGAGCAAGCGCTTCCTGGATTATAATTGCCTGAAAAGCGAGAAGAGCGATCATAAAGGTTATATAATTCTTCATATTAATGTTTTTTCAGCGTTAAGATAATTATTTTTACATGAGATTTTTTGTTTATTTGTTCTTAAAGATAACATCCGGTCCTAATCCAAGATTTGATTTATGGAACCATCTAACGGTAATAAACGATTTGGTACGGCCCCTGTATTTTTCACGGCAATATCCACCATACTGGGTGCTATTCTCTTTCTGAGATTCGGATTTGCTGTCGGGACGCTCGGCTTCTGGGGGGTTATACTTCTTATAATACTGGGACATTCACTTACAATACCCACAGCATTTGCCATATCAGAGCTGGCCACCAACAAGAGGGTGGAAGGAGGAGGTGAATATTTTATTATTTCACGTTCATTCGGGCTCAATATAGGAGGAACAATAGGGATAGCCCTATACCTTTCGCAGGCAATAAGTGTGGCTTTCTATGTAATTGCCTTTACAGAGGCATTTGAGTTTGTTTTTAATTTTGCCGCTGATTCGCTGAACATAAATCTTCCCAGACAGGTTATCAGCCTTCCTGTTATGGCTGTTCTGGCTTTTGTGATACTTAAGAAAGGTGCTAACCTGGGAGTAAAGGTCCTGTATCTGGTGGCAGGGATATTGCTCCTTTCCCTGCTCCTTTTTTTCCTGGGATCCACGGAATACGGGACAGCAGCGGGCAACAGAATCCCTGCCGGTGATTTAAGGAACCTCAACAGTTTCTTTTTTGTATTTGCGATTGTATTTCCCGCTTTTACAGGCATGACTGCCGGAGTGGGTCTTTCCGGAGATCTCAGGAAGCCCTCAAAGTCAATACCACTTGGTACTACAACCGCCACAATAGCAGGAATGCTTATCTATGTTGCTGTTGTATATAAGCTTACCGTGACGGCCAGTCCGGATGAGATGCTCAGCAATCAACTGATAATGTCTAAGATAGCAATAGCTGGTGTCTTTGTCATTCCGCTGGGGCTTGCGGCATCAACAATGTCATCGGCACTGGGTTCGGTAATGGTTGCCCCCAGAACGCTTCAGGCACTTGCCCTCGACTCAACATTCCCGTCGAAAAAGCTAAACAGATGGCTCTCTTACGGCAGAAAGGCAGACGGAGAACCGGTAAATGCCTCACTGATTACAGTAACCATTGCTTTTGTTTTTGTAGCGCTTGGCAGCGTAAATGCTGTAGCCCAGATCATCTCAATGTTCTTCCTTGTAACATACGGTTCACTATGTCTTATCTCATTCCTCAACCATTTTGGCTCCTCTCCTTCTTACCGTCCTTCATTCAGATCACGATGGTATCTCTCCCTTGCAGGTTTTCTGATCGCAGTATGGGTAATGTTCAGGATCAATGCACCTTATGCTGTTGGCTCGATCCTCGTTATGATAAGCCTCTATACCTATATCAGGTATTATCATAAGGAGAGGCAGGGTCTGGAGTCTCTGTTCGCAAATGCCCTTTTCCAGATCAATCGTAACCTCCAGGTTTACCTTCAAAGGAAAGAAAGCAGGAAAAAGGCCAAGGAATGGAGGCCCAGCGCCATCTGTATCTCCAAGGATTCCTTTGTCAGGGCACGTGCTTTCCAGATGCTCAACTGGATATCGTACAGATATGGTTTTGCCACATATCTTCACCGGATTGACGGATATTACTGCAGGGCAACGAGCGAACAGGCTGCCGAAGAACTTTCAAGGCTGATTGAGCTTTACGACACCACAAACAATCATGTTTATGTTGATACAATAATATCGCCCTCCTATACATCCGCCATTGTACAGGCAATACAGGTCCCGGGAATATCCGGTATGGAAAACAATATGGTCATTTTTGAATATGACAAGGAGCATCCTGATAATCTGAAAGAGATAATTGAAAACATACGGTTAATAAAAGCCGGCAATTTTGATATCTGCCTTCTGGCTACCAGCAGGAAAGATCTGGTTTTCCGCAACGGAATACATGTCTGGATCAACTTTGGCGAGCCGGAGAATGCCAGCTTGCTCATTTTGCTCAGCTTTATTATCTTAGGTCACCCAAGCTGGAAGAAAGCAAATATCAGGATCTTTGAAGTCTGCAAACCTGAAAATTATGAACAGACCAGAAGCATGCTTTCCGAACTGGTTATCTCGGGAAGGCTGCCAATAACTGAAAAGAATATAGAAATAATTCAGGCAGAGCCGGGTGTGTCAACGAAAAGCCTGATCAATGAAAAATCAGCAACTGCTGCGATTACCCTGATCGGATTCAGAGTGGAGGGACTGAAACACAATGGCGAAGCTGTGCTTGGAGGATATGATCCCACCGGGACGATCCTTTTTGTAAATTCTCATAACGAAAAAGAGATTATCTGACAGCCCGATATCGCGGCATGTTCACTTTAGGAACTTTTTGATATTGTATAACTTGTTCAGTGCCTCAATAGGAGTCAGATTATCAATATCCAGATCAATTAATTCGTCGCGTATCTGCTTCAGTACAGGATCATCCAGCTGAAAGAAACTCAGCTGTAGTCCTTCCCTGTGCCCGGCAATAGAGGCAATCGGTTTGGTCAATTCATTCTTCTGATGACTCTGCTCCAGCTCTTTCAGGATTTCGGAAGCACGTTTCACGACACTGCCCGGCATACCTGCCATTTTTGCCACATGGATCCCGAAGCTGTGTTCACTGCCTCCTCTCTTTAGTTTTCTGAGAAATACGATCTTGTTATTAAGCTCCCTGATGGAGATATTATAATTCCTTACACGCGGAAAGGAGTTCTCCATTTCATTAAGCTCGTGATAATGTGTTGCAAAGAGAGTCTTGGCCCTTTTTTTGCTCTCGTGGAGATACTCAACCATTGCCCAGGCGATAGAGATACCGTCGTATGTACTTGTTCCTCTGCCTATTTCATCAAGCAGCACAAGACTGCGGTCTGAAAGATTGTTAATGATACTGGCCGTTTCGTTCATCTCAACCATAAAGGTTGATTCGCCGAGGCTTATATTATCTGAAGCACCTGTCCTGGTAAATATTTTGTCAACTATACCGATATCGGCCTTTTTAGCCGGGACGAAACAACCGATCTGTGCGAGAAGCACTATAAGAGCTGTCTGCCGTAGAAGAGCAGACTTTCCCGACATATTAGGTCCGGTAAGAATAATGATTTGCTGATCTTCCGTATCGAGAACGATATCGTTCGGGATATAACACTCTCCCGGGGGAAGTTGTTTCTCGATCACCGGATGGCGTCCGGCAATTATTTCAAGACTTGCTGAATCATTCAGGACGGGCCTAACATAGTTATTTTCCGACGACACGACGGCAAACGATCGCAGGCAATCGAGTCGGGCAATAAGAGCAGAGTTCATTTGTATATGCGGGATATATTCAAGCATCGCGCTCACCAGATCATTAAAAAGTTTTGTTTCGATGGCTGTTATCTTCTCCTCGGCTCCCACAATTTTCTCCTCATATTCCTTAAGTTCTTCCGTGATATATCTCTCGGCGCTCACAAGCGTTTGTTTCCTGATCCACTCGGGAGGTACCTTGTCTTTATGGGTGTTTCTGACCTCTATATAATAACCGAACACGTTATTGAAACTTACCTTCAGTGAGGGAATGCCGGTCCGTTCACTCTCCCTGCCCTGCAGTTCCGCCAGGTAATTTTTACCGTGATAAAGTATCTCTCTCAGCTCATCAAGCTCAGATGATACTCCGGGGGCGATCACGTTTCCACGGTTTATCTGCAGGGGAGGATCGGAGGCAAGTTCCCTGTCAATCCTGTCGGCGACCGACCGGCAGGGATTAATCTGTTCAGCGAGCCTTTCAAGGGGCATGCAACCGGCATCGCCGCACAGATTTTTAAGCGGCTCCGAAGCTTTAAGTGCCCTCTTGAGCTGCATCATCTCCCGCGGATTGATCCTGCCGACAGCTACTTTGGAAACGAGTCTTTCAAGATCACCGGTCTGCCGTATAAGCTCTGATATCTTATCCCTGAAAGGCACGTTATCAACCAGATACCTTACAATATCGAGCCTGTCGTTTACAGGTTCAATATCCTTGAGGGGCATCGAGATCCAT
>Ga0334885_1005383_pt1 | contig 10412 bp, 8 predicted proteins | sample GraSluR1_MG_8_FD_207233 | JGI IMG/M metagenome (GOLD analysis project Ga0334885, IMG submission 207233) | Sludge microbial communities from methane-producing bioreactor in Wageningen University, Netherlands - Granular Sludge_31_05-R1 | ecosystem: Engineered > Bioreactor > Anaerobic > Unclassified...
ACTGGTTCCCGTATGTGTATCTCAGCAGACCCGTCTTCAGTCTGCGCGGCTTTGAACTTAGGGCATACGCCATCTACCGGAAGACAATCTCACGTCCCGGTTACGAAAGCCTTAATCCCTCAGTGAGATATGTTGACCAGTTTTTATACGAGACGGGAAACCCCGGTCTCAAACCCCAGTTCACAAATAATATCGAGGTAAATGTCAGCATAGACGATATGCCCCTGTTCGCATACGGACGCAGTTACACGCGTGATATCTTTTCAAGTGTTATTTACCAGGACAGCCGGGATGTGAATGTAACTGTAAGGACATATGATAATCTGGGTACCAGCAGGGAAACTTACTTCCGTGCCACCGGAGGCATACCCCCTTCACGGGTCTTTTTTTTCTACTTAGGGGCACAGTATAATCTCAATGAATACGACGGGGTATATGAAACACAGAATCTTTCATACCGGCGCGGAAGCTGGCGCTTTTTCACATACCACTCACTCAGGTTCAGCACAGGGACCCGTCTTACTCTTAACGGGTTCCTTATGACGAAAGGGCAGATGAATTTTTACGAGATGCAAAATTTTGGCCAGCTAAATATCAGCCTCAACCAGACTTTCTTCGAAAGAAAGCTCTCCATAACCCTCAGCGCAAGAGATGTTTTCCGCACAATGGTCAACGAATTCCGCCTCAACCAGGGCAGCATAAACAGTTACGGAAGCCGCTATTCCGATACCCGAAGATTCGGTATTAATATTCTCTACAATTTTGGAATCCCCGCAAAGAAAGAAAAGGAGAAAAGTTTTGATTTTGTTATGCCTGAATAATTTGGGAGACTATTAATCCGCGAGTTTTATCAAAAGACAAAATCGAGTATTCGTTTCACAATTCCGGCCAGGGCGATTGCGAACAGGATCTCAATAATACAGACCGCCATTGCCTTTTTCCATCCGTATTCCTTCCATAGTACTGAAATTGTTGCAACACAGGGAACATAGAACATGCTCACAACTGCGAGGGTTATCATCTGCTGTGAGGTGAGGGCATCACCGAAATTTGTTGTCCCCAGGTATGAGGCCAGCATAACGAGTATCAGCTCTTTTCGTAATATGCCGAATATCAGCAGGATACCTGTTACGGCGGGCAGGCCCAGCCAGTATACGGTTACAGGGTTAAGGGCAGATGATATGGCAGGCATCCATCCGGCAAGATCTATCGCATGTATTAACACCCCTGTCACTATAACAATCGGGGCAGCGATATAAATGAATTCCTTAAGGGCATCCCAGGTCTGGACAAGAATTGTTTTGATTTGCGGCGTTTTATAATCAGGCATAGGCATGATCAGTTCCACAGGTTCTCCGACCATAAGTTTCGAGGTTATCCTGCCAACAATGAGGATGATTATCATGGCAAAAACATAGAGTCCCAGAGCCCACAAAAGTCCAACATACTTTCCGACAAGCCCGAACACAATTACCGATACTGCGGAACACGGCACAAGGGTTACGAGAACTGCCGTGATGAACCTTTCGCGCTTTGATTCCATTATACGGCATGAGAGACAGCCGGGAACGTTACACCCCAGACCTATAATAAAAGAGATGCATGCTTTTCCGTGAATCCCCAGTCTGTGCATGAACTTATCCATCAGGAAGGAGATACGGGCTATGTAGCCCCAATCCTCCAGAATATAAAGAATAATATAGAAAGGCAGGATATACGGAAAGGCTATCTGGATAAGTGCAAGGACACTCTCAGTTGCTGCCCATCCCAGGGCAGGAACGAAGCCGGTACCCAGATTCTGATCCCACCAGGCGCTCCAGTTTCGGAATACCGAGTCAAACCACTCCGACAGCCAGTTGCCAAAACTGAACACGGTAAGAAACATGCCGCCCACAATAAGGATCATCACCAGATAACCAGTGAACTTATGCGTGGTAATGGCATCGAGCTTCTCGTTCAGGGAGATCTTCCTGTGAGGGCTAATCTCTACTATCTCCCTGATTATCCAGGAGGCAAGGTGGCTCCTCTCATCTGCTATCACTATGCCAGAATCATGCCCGTGTATATCCTCCAGTTTCCTGCACAGAAGCATTGCTTTTTCAACAATGGAGGGATCTCTCTCCTGCACCAGTCTTGTGGTATCCTTATCCTTTTCAAGTAATTTGATCGCTATCCATCTTACCGGATAAGGAAGATCTGTATCATGAAGTAATTCTGACAACTGCCTGACAGAGCTTTCGATCTCTTTTCCGTACTTCAGAGGTTTATGATGAATCTCTTTCCCCCGGAGTTCTATAACTTCGTCCATAACATCAGTTAATCCTGTACCACGCGAAGCTATAGTTGGTATTACGGGTATGTTTAATATCTTCTGAAGCTTTTCAATATCTATGGTTATTCCCTTCTTCTTTGAAAGATCCATCATATTCAGGGCCACAACCACCGGACATTCAAGTTCAAGAAGCTGAAGCGTGAAAATCAGGTTCCTCTCCAGATTTGTCGAATCAACAATGTTTACTACACAATCAGGCTGGTGATGGATAATGTATTCACGTGATATTACCTCTTCGACTGAATAGGTTGTCAGGGAATAAATGCCAGGAAGATCCAGAACATCAATGGTATAGCCATTATAAAAAAGTGTGCCTTCCCGTTTTTCAATTGTTTTACCGGCCCAGTTACCGATATGCTGATGCAGGCCTGTCAGAAAGTTGAACAGGGCAGACTTACCTGCATTACCCTGGCCTGCCAGAACAATATTGATCTTCCTGTTGCTGTTCATTCCGGTCTGACGATAATCTTTGATGCCAATCCCCATCCCAGTACAAGTCTCGACCCGTTTACATCTACCTGTACCGGACCGGAAAAGAGAGCTTTTCTCATTAGTCTTATCCTTGTCCCGGGAGATAATCCCAGATCAGCAAGTCTTTTTGTCGCATGGTGCCCTCCTGTTACCGAGACAATGATCCCCGCCTGCCCGTCCTTCATTCCCGTTAAAACCACATTGCTATTATTGTCGTTCATCCTTAAAAATTTTCATTTAATCAATTATTCCTTTCATCTGAAAGCAAAAAGCTACTTATCCTCCACGTGCCTTACTCCCTCTGCAAAAAGATTATTAATGTGTAAATCATCAAGTGAATAGAATGTCACCTTGCCAACCTTGTTGTATCTCACCAGCTTCATGTTGCGCAGTGTCCTCAACTGATGTGATATGGCGCTATTGGTAGTCCCTATTATAGCTGCAATGTCACACACACATAATTCCTTTTCCTGGCACAGGGCAAAGATTATTTTTGTCCGCGTGGGATCGCTCATAGCTTTGAATGTTTCAGCCAGGTAATGAAAAAACCTTTCGGTTTTCATTTTTTCTTTTACAGAATCGACCTTGTCTTTTTCAATACACTGTATTTCAGAGGAATATTTTTCCTTCTTCTTCATATGATGTTTATATGAACAATTGTTCAATTATTTCACAAATATAATTATTTATATGGAATAATATTTTCTTATCTTTGCAAATAAATCCAGCTTGTAGATCTTGAGCATTTTATTCTGAACACGACACTATCAGACTACATCTGCACACCATCATTTTTTAAGCTGGCAATTCTTATAATCAGAAACAAGACTAAACAAGGCATATGGGCAGATCGCAGGAAACATTTGGCAAAAAGGAAGTCAGAACCAAAAGAGACAAAAAGAGAAAAGAAAAAGAGAAGAAGCGTGCGCAGAAGAAAAGCGAGGGAAAGAAGAGCAACTTTGACGATATGATTGCCTATGTTGATGAGTTCGGAGTGATCACATCAACTCCTCCCGATCCTGCCAATAAGACCGTTGTAGATCCCGAAAGCATTGAGCTCGGCGCAGTTAAGAACAAACCTGATGCTGAACCGGATTTCGTAAGAAAGGGTGTTGTCACTTTCTTTAATGAGTCAAAGGGTTTCGGTTTTATCCGCGACCTGAAGTCGAACCAGAGAGTCTTCGTTCATGTAAATAATTTACTGGAGCCCGTGAAAGAGAACAACATCGTGATCTTTGAAGAGGGCAAAGGGCCAAAGGGTATTACTGCAATGAAGGTAAAACTCTTCAGGGACTAACAACAAACCGATGGGTGTTCATAATATGAATAATTTAATTATCTTTGCGCCCTGTTTAACATAGTGATTTCCAAAAGCGTTGTAACTCACTTAACCCAGACTGCATTTGAGTTCATTTCAGCCGGGATTATTTATCAATCGCTCCCGGAGCCACACCATAAATTAATTGATGACAAAATTTGAAGAAATGGGATTTACTCCCGGCATTCTGAAGGCAATTCAGGCACTCGGGTTTGATGATCCCATGCCGGTACAGGAGAGAGTTATCCCTCTTATGCTGGAAAATGACCGTGATATTATAGCCCTCGCACAAACGGGGACAGGTAAAACAGCAGCCTTCGGCCTGCCCCTCGTCCAGACGACAGACACAAAATTAAATTATACCCAGACTCTTATACTATGCCCTACCCGTGAACTGTGCATGCAGATCGCAGGGGACCTTGCCGATTATGCAAGATATACCGGCAATCTGAAGATACTTGCAGTATACGGAGGTGCAAGTATTGAAAATCAGATAAGGGGATTAAAGAAGGGGGTGCATATCATAGTTGCCACACCGGGAAGACTTATTGACCTGATCGGAAGAGGCGTTGTGAAATTATCCGGAGTGGGTACCGTGATCCTTGACGAAGCTGATGAAATGCTTAACATGGGATTCCTTGACAGCATTACTGAGATTCTTGGGGAGGTGCCCGAGGGCAGAAAAACTCTGCTGTTCTCAGCTACCATGTCCCCCGGGATCGCATCTGTTGCTGGAAAATACATGAATCATCCGGCAGAGATTACTATAGGAACAAGGAACTCATCTGCTGATAATGTGAGCCATGGTTATTATTTGGTCCATGCCAGGGATAAATATAAGGTACTGAAGCGTATAGCTGATTTTGAACCGGATATCTACGGTATTGTTTTTTGCAGAACCCGCAAGGAGACCCAGGAGATAGCATCCAGACTCATAAATGACGGGTATAATGCCGATTCACTTCATGGCGACCTGTCACAGGCCCAGAGAGACACCGTGATGCAGAAATTCAGGTCCAAGAATCTTCATCTGCTTGTGGCGACTGATGTTGCTGCCCGCGGTCTGGATGTGGACAACCTTACCCACGTCATCAATTTCAGCCTGCCTGACGACTCAGAGGTTTATACTCACAGATGCGGCCGGACAGGAAGGGCTGGAAAAACAGGAATATCCATCTCACTTGTTCATCTTAAAGAGAAAAATATCCTGCTGAAGATAGAAAAGAGAGTAAAGAAACCTTTTAAAGCCTTCCCCATCCCGACAGGAAGGGAGATCTGCGGAAAACAGCTTTTCAACTGGGTCACCAGGCTTGAAAATGTGGTAACTGATCATCAGGAGATCGAGAAACTTTTACCGGAAATAGAGATGAAGCTGGAGAGACTGGGCAAGGAAGAACTTCTCAAAAGAGTTGTCTCGCTCGAGTTTGACAGGTTTCTCAATGATTACCGTCATGGAGAAGAGCTTATTGAACCTGTCCCGGAATTGAGAAAAAGCTCAGGGAGACCGGGGAAAAATGGTTCATTGGAAAAATTGAGCGGCAAATATTCAAGATTGTTCATTAACCTCGGAAAATCTGACGGCTTTTATCCGGAACAGCTGATTGACCTTGTAAACATCAATACAAAAGGGAAAAAGATACCGATAGGAAAAATCGACCTCATGAAGAGTTTTTCATTCTTTGAGATTGAGAACCGTTTTGTTGACGGACTTATAGGATCAATGAATAATACCCGGTTCATGAACCGCAAAGTAGCAGTGGAAATTGCACAGCAAAAGCCCGTTAGTAACGGGCAGATGCGCCATTATGAGTCCGGGTCATATAAATGGTCCGGCCGGAATAATGGAAAATGGAGATCAAGGGAGGCACAGAGCACCTGTTAAAAGTGCCGGTTAGCTGTCTTTCAGTCATAAGACAGCATACTGACCTGAATAAACAGAATAATAAAGAATAAAATGAAATCATTACAAATAGGAAATCTTACAATTGCAGTCCCGGTAATACAGGGAGGCATGGGGGTGGGTATTTCACTTTCGGGCCTGGCTGCTGCCGTGGCAAATGAAGGCGGTGTAGGTGTTATATCAAGTGCCGGACTCGGATTACTATACAAAAAATTTTCCGCTAATTTCCTCGAAGCCAGCATGCACGGACTCAGGGAGGAGATACGGAAAGCCAGGGAGAAAACAGTTGGCGTGATTGGTGTAAACGTTATGGTTGCCATGACAAATTTTGTGGATATGGTAAAGACTGCCATATCTGAAAAAGCAGATGTAATAATTGCAGGTGCCGGTCTTCCGCTTAACCTGCCCTCTTTTTTAAGCAAAGACAGTATCACAAAACTGATCCCCATAGTCTCATCAGCCCGGGCGATAAGGATAATCTGTGACAAATGGAAGTCGAACTACGACTATCTTCCTGATGCTGTTATAGTTGAAGGGCCAAAGGCAGGCGGGCACCTGGGCTTTAAGGAGGAACAGATCGGGGATAATGATTATTCTCTTGAGAAGCTTGTTCCGGAAATAATAGCTGAACTGAAACCTTTTGAAGAAAAATATAACCGCCCTATCCCGCTTATTGCTGCGGGAGGCATTTATACAGGCGGGGATATCAACAATATTATGAAGCTTGGAGCATCCGGGGTTCAGATGGGCACCAGATTCGTGACAACCGATGAATGCGATGCCTCGAAAGGCTTTAAACAGTCATATATAGATGCAGAGGAAAAGGATATTGAAATAATAAAGAGTCCTGTCGGCATGCCCGGCAGAGCAATATTTTCCAATTTTATCCGGAAAGTGAAAGACGGGAAAAGACATCCCAAAAAATGTCCGTTTAAATGTATCCACACCTGCAATATTGACAAAAGCCCCTATTGCATCATAGTTGCACTTATCAGTGCATTGAGGGGAAATTTTGAAAATGGTTTCGCATTTGCAGGTTCAAACGCTTTCAGAGCCACCAAAATTTCATCCGTTAAGGAGATCTTCCAGTCATTACTGAAAGAGTACAGGGAGAGTATATAAACGACTTCCTTCCTCCTTTTATAATTATTAACTGGTGCCCTTGCCCCGCGTGCAGATTCCATTTGTGTCACCAATTGCCTGTTTGCCCGGATAATAAACAATCAAACAGCTTATTGAAATGATCAGTTGCATCGGCATATTTTCTATATAGTCATCCTTGTAAGATATTGATAGTAGAATAAATATCCTTAATTTTAAGAAGAATTTAGCATCTTATTTAAATCAGCTGATTGAATAGATACCTCCTGATATTGATTTGTTTCTTCTTTGCCATTAAAGGTTCTTCTCAGATCCTTCATTCGATTACATTGGAAGATAGAGTTAAAGAATCTGATCTGGTGGTTTGCGGTGAGGTTTCTGATTTGTATTCTTTTTGGGACATCCACCACAGAAATATTTACACTACATACATTATCAAAGTATTTACAGCACTTGAAGATGAGCGTACACCAGAAGTTGAAGTATTAATAAAGGGTGGGATCGTTGACAATATACGTCATGATGTGAGCAACTCAGTTAAGTTAGGGAAGGGAGATAAAGGTTGCTTTATTCTGAAAAAAACTGAAACGGGGATTGAGATATCAGATTATCTAAAGGGAAAATATACTTTGTCCGGGGGCAGAAATGGTTTTTTCAATCTTGGAAATATATCAGATCGATACCTTGATTATCAGCCATCCTCAGATAAGGAGATCTGTGAATTCTTGACTCGTATAAAAACACTATTTGTGCATAACAGTGACACTGATGATATTGAAACCAAGAGCAATCTTGCAGAGCATGCAATAACAGGAATATCTCCGGTGATTTCAACAGCCGGAACTGGATCAATACTTGATATTTACGGAGAAGGTTTCGGATCTGTCCAGGGAAGCGGGGCAATATGGTTCGTAAGTTCCAATAATCCGGCTTATATATTCACAAGTAACGGGATTGAAATTATTCTCTGGTCTGATACTCATATTCAATTAGTAATACCTTCCGAAGCTGCGACAGGCAATGTCAGGGTCAATATCGGCGGTGAATTTGCTGTCAGTCCCGAAATACTTACTATAAGGTATGCATGCAGTAATAACAATTCAAAGCCTAATATTCTTATAAACACAGATCAGATTGGAGGTTACACATGGCACCTTAATGATAACCTGAATGCAAATACTCAGGCCGGAGACATTGTGAGAAGATCAATTGAAAAGTGGGTTTGTGCTACACAAATCCCCTGGCAGACTGGTGAGATTACTGATGCAACACCGGGTATGGATGGTCTTTGTACAATATCCTTCGGGACTGTTGAAGATGGTTTGGGTTTCACAGGAAGTTTTTCTGAATCAATCGTAACGAATTCAGTTATTTCGGAATGGGTAATAAAAGAGTTTGACATGGTGTTTCGGGATGATATAGACTGGTGTTTTAACAGGGAAAATATTCTTCCGTCACAATATGATTTCGAGACAGTTGTTTTACATGAACTGGCTCACGCCCACCTGATAGATCATGTCAATGATATCACGGATCTGATGCATGCAGGCATTTCAGTACAGAGCATCAGGAACATTAACAGTACCAATATCGAATGTGGTATGTTTATATTAAACAGAAGTCTGAGTTTTGCCAATGAAAATTATGAGACAATAATCCTATCAGATAATAGTGTTCCCGGAGTACCTGACATAATATCCGGTAGCACAATTGTTTGTTCAGGACAGAATTCGGTAATTTACTCTGTTACGCCCGTTCCAGGCGTAACATCATATATTTGGAACTTACCGGTTGGAGCAAGTGGGTCAAGCACCACCAATAGTATAACCGTCAATTTTAGTTCATCTGCCTCATCAGGAAATATCGAAGTTGCAGGTTCAAATTCCTGTGGTACTGGCAATTCTTCAATCCTGGCAATCACGGTTAATGAAAAACCCTCAACTCCAAACATTTCACTGAAAGATGATATTCTGTATTCTGATGCAACTGCCGGAAACCAGTGGTATTATCAGGACGCGGCAATTATCGGAGCGACAAACCAAGAATATAGTGTAACTAATGATGGTAATTATTATGTGATTGTAACTGTTTCAGGTTGCAGCTCGGATCCGTCAAATACGATAAATGCAGTTACAACCGGAATTGATCCGGTTTATTCAGAAAAAATTATTAGAGTGTACCCTAATCCGGTCTCAGACGAATTGATCATTGAACTGGAAGGGAACAGTGAAAGAATAACTTTTGAGATTCTGAACGTTGCCGGACAAATTGTTTTCAGAGGTTATCTGGTTGATAAAACTACTGTGCCAACAACACATTTTGCACCCGGAGTATACCTTGTCAGAATTGGCAAAGGTAAAACTACCAGTGTCATAATCATAAAAGAAAAGTTCTTACAGTAAGGCAATAACAGGAAGTTTTATAAAGCATCCCTGCCATAGATGAAAATTGCTATTATAATATATCTTTCCGGCGGCATACTCTTAAACTTTTACGGAGAATTTGCTGAAATGATCAGGAGTGATTTAAGAAACTACAAGCATCAATCATCGGTTAATCCTGGTAATGGGAATCCCGGAAATTTTGGATTTAAGCTTATTGCAGTAGAAATAGTGTTGCGTCTGCTCATTATTGTACTATTCCCGGTGGTCTTAGTGGTAATGATAATTGACAAAATAAGGGGTGGTGAGAGAACCCGTCCTTATGCCCCATGGGATAAAAAAGAAATCAAGGAGATAGTCAGGAAAGAACTGGAGGAACGGAAAAAGGCAGTGATTGAAAATAGGGGCTATGTTTATTTTAAAGGTATTAGCGGAGGGGGGATTATCAAATGTAATGGTTGTGGTTACACTGAAGAGATAGTGGCTTTTACACATGGATTTGGCGATCCTTGCCCATACACAAAAGGATACCAATGTCAATCATGCGGGAAATTCGATACAATACGTTTTCTTGGAAACGAGAGAACATCACCTGATAAATGTTCATGTGGAGAGAAGTTGTCAAATGAGAAGCCTCTTTTTTGCCCGCAATGCAAAGCGAGAGATATCACATACTCCTGGACCTACATAACATAGGATCGTGATATAAAAACTTTAAATTAACAATAAGAAAGCAAAGCTCAAAAATGACATTCCTTTACAACACCTTTGCATAAGCGCTTAGTTGACAAAGATCTTAGCTAGCCTTTCGAAACATATTCTGAACTCAGAAACAGATTGTATAATATATCAATAAATGATCTGCTATATCATTATTCGATATAATATCAATTAATTTATAATTGGAAA
>Ga0334885_1005384_pt1 | contig 10403 bp, 8 predicted proteins | sample GraSluR1_MG_8_FD_207233 | JGI IMG/M metagenome (GOLD analysis project Ga0334885, IMG submission 207233) | Sludge microbial communities from methane-producing bioreactor in Wageningen University, Netherlands - Granular Sludge_31_05-R1 | ecosystem: Engineered > Bioreactor > Anaerobic > Unclassified...
GGGGTGTGATGACCTTCTCCTCCGGATCCACGGCGAAGGGCCGGTACGCTTCGGGGGGGCAGTTCGGCAGGGGCCGCGGGGCCCTCTCTTCATGTGTTGGGGAGCGGAAGCGAACGTTTTCCTTCAGCTTGGCCACCGCCGCGTCGGCGAGCAGGATCACCGGTGTGCGGAACCGGTCGGCCAGGGAGAAGGCCCGGATCGTGAAGTCGTAGCAGTCCTGCACCGACGACGGGGCCAGGGTGATGATGCCGTGGTCCCCGTGGGTGCCCCACCGGGCCTGCATCACGTCGCCCTGGGCGGGTTTCGTGGCCATGCCGGTGGAGGGGCCCGACCGCTGGACGTTCACCACCACGCAGGGGATCTCCCCCATGACGGCCATGCCGAGGTTCTCCTGCATCAGGGAAAAGCCCGGGCCGCTGGTGGCGGTGAAAGCTCTCGCCCCGGAAACGGACGCACCTACGATGGCGGCCATGCTCGACAGCTCGTCCTCCATCTGGACGTACATGCCCCCGGTCTCAGGAAGCCGCCTGGCGGCAGTCTCGGCGATTTCCGACGACGGGGTGATGGGGTAGCCTGCGTAAAACGATGCCCCCGCCGCGATAGCGCCTTCCGCGATGGCCTCGTTTCCTGACGTGAAAACCTGCGCGAGTCCGGTCATGGAATCCTCCTTCATGTCGAAAGTGCTCATGCCGTTCCTTCCGCCGGTTCCTTCACCGTCTCCTTGACGGGAAGCAGCAGGATGCCGCAGAGGATCAGGGCGGCTCCGCCGATGGAGACCGGGGTGAGCCTCTCTCCCAGGATGAGGGCGGAGAGGACGCAGGCCGTGAGGGGTTCGGCGAGAGAGATGGTGTAGGCGTCCCTGAGGTAGATTTTTCGGAGCCCGAGGGAAAAGAGGCTCATGGGAAGGGCCATGGTGGCGAAGCCCAGGGAGAAGGCCACTGCAGAACCTGCGCCGCTGAACATCCACGAGGAGTCCAGGGTGAGGAGCACGGGAAGGGCGATGAAGCTGGCCGCTCCCGTGGCCACGGCGATGGTCTGGGTATCGTTCAGCCGGGCCCCCTGCATCTTGAAGCCCAGACCCATGAGGGCGTAGCAGAAGGCGGCGGTGAAGGCGAGGGCTATACCGCGGGGCTCGAGGACCATGGGGCCGGAGGAGCCGCCGAGGACCAGCAGGGTGCACCCCGCCATGGCGACCAGCGTGGAGAGGAACCACCTGGCCGAGAGGGGTTCCCGCTGCACAAAGGAGCCGAGGGCCCCGGCGAACATGGGCGAGGCGCCGATGGCGATCATGGTGCCCACGGAGACACCCGTCAGCTTGAGAGCGGTGAAGAAGGAGAACTGGAATCCCACGAGGCCCGCCACGCTCACCAGGAGGGCGGGGATGGATGTCCGGCGGAGGAAGCCGAGACCGCCATCCCGCCAGGCGCACCAGGCCAGCAGGATAATTGCGGATATGACGATGCGGGCGGAGCCCACCGTGAGGGGAGGGGTGCCCGGGGGGGCCAGTTCCTGGAGCGTCCCCGTGGTGCCCCAGCACATGCTTGCCAGCAGAACGAGTATCATTCCCTGTACGCGGTTCTTGTCAGTACCCATGGATTGAGTCAACACCTTCTGATATTCCCAAACCCGCAGGCAGCGGGGAGCGTCACCGGTGCTCGCTTGGGCCGCCGGTGCAGATTGTCATCCTTGACAACTGCACCTGAAACCGACATCCTTGTCGGTTTCTCGGCCCGGGCGCTGTGCCCGGCGACACTCCCTCTGCCAGGAAAAGCTGCGGATTTAGGATATTGTATGGAACAAAGAGGCGGGTCAATCGTAGCCCGTGGATCTCCTTCAGTCAAATGGGCTATGAATGATTTTTTCGGAAGGGAGGTTCCTTTTCCTCAGTATTTTCGCTGCCGGGGAGAATTTTCTCAGGCTGTTTCAGCGGCAGTGCGATCTCGACGATAAGCCCCCCGTCCGGAAAGTTGCCCGCGGATATCCTGCCGCCGTGGCATCGGACCGCCCGTTCGGCGATGGCGAGCCCAAGACCCGTGCCGCCGCTCCTGCGGTCTCTCGAGTAATCCAGGCGATAAAAGGGACGGAAGATCCGGGGCAGCTCCTCCTCGGGAATTCCGGGTCCCTGGTCGCGAACGGTAACGACCGTTTCATTCCCCTTCTGCCTGGCGATGATTTCAAGTGTTCCGCCGGAAGGTGTCGCCCGCAGCCCGTTGCGGATAACGTTCTCAAAAGCCTGGCGGAGCAGCTGCTCATCACCGTGGAGTTCCATTGTGCAGGGCATGATCGAAGCCGCAACCGTTTTTCCCCCGTTCATTCCCTCGAAGCGGGCATCCTCGGTGATCTCGCGAAGCAGTTGGACTATATTGACGGGGGCTCCGTCCATCTCCCGGGGGTACAGTTCCGCCCGGGAGAGCGAAAGGATCTGGCTGACCATCTCGTTCATCCGTTCGGCATCCCGTCCGGCGCGGTCCAGAAATTCCGCCGCCTCGGGAGCGCACCCTTTTCGTGCAAGGGTCAATGCGACGTCAAGACGCTGGAGGGGGGAGCGCAGTTCGTGGGAAATGTCTCCCATGAGCCGCTGCTGTGAGGTCAGAAGGTCCTGGATTCTTTCAGCCATGCCGTCGAAAGCTTTGCCCAGATCTGCGATATGGTCTCCCCGCCCCGTGACCGATTCACCCGCCCTGACTCCCAAATCTCCCCTGCCGAGCTGCACGGCGGCCTTCCTCAGCTCGAGGATCGGGGAAACGATATGCCGTACGAGCACCAGGCAGAGCAGGGCACCGATGCCCATCGGAATCAGGAACATCCACCAGTGGCGCGGAGGAAAGGGCGGTCTGCCGCGAAACAGCGACAGCTCCCCCAAGAGCGTGTACGTTCCCCCGGATGTTTTGACGGGGATCTCGGTTCGTACTGTTCCCGGCGGTGTTTGTCCGTTGTCTGCCCTGTGTTCTCCGGGGGGAAGAAGCGAAAAAAAGATGCCGCTCTGAGCCTCTGCCTGCGCCAGCAGCACGGAAAGGGCAGTATCGTCCCCCAGTTCGAGCAGGGCACCGGCCTTTTCCGCCAGGCCGTCTGCGGACCATGTCAGAAGGCGCTGGAGTTCTTCGGGAGGCTGGAACGTGTGTCGGGATTTTTCGATCGTAAAAAAAATCTCGTTGACAGCGAGCGAGAGGAAAAGGGCCAGAAGAAAACCAATATAGACTTTCCAGAAGAGCGAGAGACGCTTCATTGCGTGTCCCTCTCCTGTCCGCAGACTGAGCGGCCGGGAAAGACGAGGACATAGCCTTCCCCGCGGATGTTCCTGATGCGTTCCGAACCGTCGCTGTAGGGACCGATCTTGCGCCGGAGATTGCTGACATGAACGCCGATGCTCCGGTCGAAGGCGGAATAGCCCCGTCCGAGGACTTCCCGGGAGATCCTGTCCAGCGGGACGATGTGCCCGGCGGACAGCATCAGAAGCTCGAGCAGCCGGAATTCGGTCCCTGTGAGTTCAACCGGGTGTCCTTCAATCGAAACGGAACGGGACATTGTATTCATTGAAAGGTCGCCGATCTCCTCGGAGCCTTCGTCATCACCTGCCGTCCCGGTCCGGCGCAGCACGGCACGGACCCGTGCTGCCAGCTCCCTGGTGTTGAAGGGTTTCGGTACGTAATCGTCAGCCCCCATCTCCAGTCCCACGATCCGGTCGACATGTTCCCCCCTGGCGGTGAGCATCAGCACGGGGACACGGCTTTTTGCGCGGATCTCGCGCAGTGCGTCGAAGCCGCTGCACCCCGGCAGCATGACATCCAGGATCACGATGCTGTAAATGCCTGACAAAGCTTCCGATATTCCGGCGGGACCGTCGTGAACAGCCTTGCATTCAAAGCCCTCTCCGGAAAAGAATGCTGCAAGCAGTTCGCCCAGTTCCACGTCGTCATCGATCAATAAAATGGGTCGCATTGTTTTTCTTCCTTTCCCTGCATCCAAACACTCTTCAAAGTATAGCAAGGGCGACGGAAGAGAGAGCATTGCTTTGTTTTTCTTTGCACTTCTTCGTAAAAGAGCTGTGTTTCTTGATGCTATTTTTCCCCGGGGTAGCCGAAAAGAAAACAAGAAGCGCGGTGTCGTATCCGGAGGGAGGGAAGTGTTCCGTCCCGCGTTTCAACAGGGAAAGGGGGGAAAGGAATATCAATGGAGATCCGGGGAATTTCGCAGGGGATGGCTCAATACAACGTGCGCATCAATTTGGAGGAAAAGGACGGAGTCTCGAAGGAGCAGGAAAACGCTTCGGGGACCTCTTCGTCCGGAACAACGCAGACGCAGAAGACATCGGGAACTCCAGCTTCGTCAGGTGCGGGCGAGGCATCAACCGAAAACAGCGGCACATGCAGCAACTGCGGGGCCACTCTCGCGTCGGGAGCCTCCGTCTGCGGCAAGTGCGGTACGGTGGTAGAGTCCGCTTCGGACAAGCTGCTTAGGGAGCTGACCGAGAGCGGAGAGATGGCGAACAGTACGGATCATGGAATATCAGCGCTCTCCGTGCAGGCAGCCCTGTCAGATCAGGAGGAGGAAAAACTGTAGAATTCGAACGTCAGGGAGACGTCAGTGTGCCCTGGTGACCTTCACCCTTCGGGCGGCAAACCATTCGGCGGTCCGTTCGATCTGGTCGCCCTGAAGCAGGATGTCGTCTCCCTCCACGGTCCCCCCGCAGCCCATGGCCGTGCGGAGGCTTTTCGCCAGTGCCGCCGTGTCCGGCGGAGTTCCGTCCCGAAAGGAAATGCGGGTGACGGTCTTGCCTCCCCGTCCCTTCGTCTCCCTGGAAAGGACGGCCCGTCCGGGCAGTTTCCCTTCAGCAGTGGAAGGGACTGCTTCGGGGCGTACCTTCCCGGCGGGGGGGTCCTCCGGCGGGGTTTCCCTCCCCAGGAGGGCACCCAGGGGAATCCCGAGGGGAGAAGCATCCGCTTCCACTGAAATGCGCTCCTTTTTTCCTTTTCCTGCCATGAATCGAATCTCCTTTATGGGCCGGGTATTTCGAGGTATCCCTTTTCCCGAAAATATTCTAGAATAGATCTTCTGAAATATACAGGGGAAAGGGGGAAGGATCTTGGCGCGACGGACGGGATGGCTGCTTCTGGCTGCATGTTTCCACATGGCCTATGTTCTCCGGCTCTCCGCCGGGGTGCTCGCCGCACCTCTCGGGAGGGAATTCGGTCTGACCGCCGGAACGTTCGGTCTCATGTCCTCCATGGTCTTTTATGCCTATACCCTGATGCAGGTGCCCGTGGGCATCCTCGCTGACACCGCCGGTCCGCGGCTCACCGCCGCATGGGGGATGGCCGCGGCCGGGGCGGGAGCCCTTCTCTTCGCATCGGCGGGAAGCCCTTTCCTCCTTTTTGCCGGGAGGATTCTCATGGGTGCCGGCGTGGCGGGAGCCTTCGTCTGCACCATGAAGTTTCTGGCGGATAACTTCGAGGGGGAGAGGTTCGCCACCCTTTCGGGGATTACGTCCCTCATAGGCAATGCGGGAGGCATGACGGCCCAGGCGCCCCTGGCCCTGCTGGTGGCCGCCCTGACCTGGAGATGGTCCTTTGTCCTGCTCGGCTGCGTTTCCCTCCTGCTCTCCCTGCTTTGCTTCCTGGTCCTCCCCCGGCGCGGAAGACGTTCCTTTTCCCTCCCCATGCTGCAAAAGGGGCTCAGGAATGTGTTCTCAACGGGGGCCATGTATTCCCTCAGCCTGAACTACCTCGCCAGCCAGGCCTGTTTCCTCGCCCTCTCCGGCACGTGGGGGGTCTCCTACCTGAGGGCCGTTCACCGGATCGACGGGGCGCCGCTCATGACCCTTCTGGCGGCAGGCGTCATGGCGGGCGCCGTGGCCGCCGGAAAGCTCTCTGACCTGTGGCGGAGCAGAAAGAAGCCTCTCTGCCTCTTTGCCCTTGCCCATTTCTTCATGTGGGGCCTCCTTGTCTATCTTCCCGGTCCCTTCCCCCGGCCCGGCCTCGCCGTCCTTCTCGGCGGCATCGGCTTTTTCGCCGGGGCGCTGGTCATACCGTGGTCCGTGGCCAGGGAGCTCAATTTCCCGGAACATACCGGCCTGTCCATCGCCGTGATGAACACCGTCGCCTTCCTCGCGGTGGCGGTGCTCACCTCCTCCATGGGGCGGGTTCTCGACAGTGCGGCCGCCATGCCCCCGGCAGATGCCTGGCGGCACGTCCTTCTTCTGCCCCTGGCCGTTTCCGCGGCCGGGCTGGTCGGGGCGCTCCTGACGCCGGAGACCTTCGGGCGGAAGAAAACGGGGTGACCGGTTCCCCTCGCTGAGCGGCCTGACCGGTACGGCACGGACCTTCCGCACCCCGGGAAAGAGATGATATAATCCAAAAGATTCACCGGTGCAGAGTATTATGTGCATAATATTCCGGGGAGAGCCAAAGAGCGCTCTTCCTTCCCGAAAGGTCGTTTTGCGCCGTGATCCTTGATGTCCGGACGGTTTTTATCATCACATTCCTTTACGGTCTGCTGACCGGTGCGGGGCTTGTCTTCGCGTCGAGATCCTACTCCGGAACCCTCCGGAGGAGCATGAATGTCATGGGCGCAGGAGCGGTGTTCCTGATGTCGGGAGTTCTCGCAGCAGGACTCCAGGGAATATGGCTGACCTCCTTCTCCTCGGTGCTCCTTGCCAATTTGCTTATGCTCTGGGGAGCGGGAGAATATTACCAGGCCCTCCGCCTTTTTGACGGGGAGGAAACCAGTCGTTCATTTACCTTGATGATCGCCGCCGGAGTGACTGGGGTGAACCTGTTTTTTTACGCCGCCGCTCCCTCCCTCTCGACCCGTGTTACTGTCATGTCCCTCGCCTTTTCCTTCCTCATGGGCCTTTCGGGAGTCAGGATCCTCCGCTCCCGGTCCGTCTCCGGTTCGACGGTCCGCAACACGGCGAGCTTCAGTTTCTGGCTCGTGAGCATTCTTTTTCTTGCCCGGGCTGTCGGGACGGTGTTTTTCGGCTGGTACTCAAGAACCCTCATGGAAAGCAACCTCTGGCAGACCCTTCTTTTCTCCGGTTCGGCCGTGGGGTTCGTCCTCATCAACTTTTCCTACCTCCTGCTCTGCAACGGCCAGTTCAACCGTCACCTGGAGCAGCTCGCCCTCACCGACCCCCTCACGGGGCTGTTCAACCGCAGGGCCTTTTCAGACCTGGCCCTCCGGGAGATCGCCCGGTCCGCCCGGTCCGGTGAGCCCCTCTCGCTGATCATGATCGACGCCGACGGCTTCAAGAAGATCAACGACACCTTCGGCCACGCCGCAGGCGACAGGGTGCTCCAGCACCTCTCCGTTCTCATCAGGGACAGCGTCCGCCCCCAGGACGTGGTGGGACGGCTCGGGGGGGACGAGTTCGCCGTGCTCCTGCCGGGGGCCAACCACATTATGGCTCTCGGCGTGGAGGAGCGCCTCGTCGCCGCAGTGGATGAGCACCCCCTTTCCTGGCACGAGGGAAAAATTCCCCTGAGGATCAGTGCCGGGACCGCGGCGCTCAACCTCGGGGACCCCGATTTCGACGACCTGCTCTCCAGGGCGGACGACGCCCTCTACCGGGCCAAAAGGTACGGGAACTGAAGTCCGATTCACGATGGATTGATAGAAGGAGGTCTCTCTCCGCTCCGGGAGAGAGACCTCCTTCTTTCTTTTTCCTTACGGAACCGCTTCCGCGCCCGGAATCTTCCTGCGGCGTATCATCAGCGCTGCCGGAATCATGCCCTATCGTAACGGGTAGAAAATTTCCCAGATAATTTCGGCAGATTATAAAAAAACAACGGCTGAAGTGCTACAATTCAGTTTAGGCGAAAAGGGGTGATAATACAAAAAATTACGAAAAAACTCCTGCGTGCAAGGGGACGATCGGACGAACTGCTTTGATCCGCATTTTCACAAGAGGAGGCTGGAAGATGAACAGCTTTGCCGGAAAAAAAGGCGGGATTTACCTTTCTGCGGCGGTTGGTTTGTTGTTCCTTTTTCTTCTTTTGCCGGGACCGGCGGAATCGCTCAACAAACCGGCTCCAAATCCCTTTCTCTCTTCGGAAATATATGGAATCACCCATTTTGACTCGTCCCAGAGCGATTCAACTCCTTTCGGCCCTCCCCGGGGGGCATTCCGCGTGAATCTTTCCGGCAGGCCCGTTTCCTATGGGGGCCCCGTCAATATCATAACCCTTGCATCCACAGACCCTGACTTCATGTGGGCAGTGGGGACCGACCGCGTCGCCTACGTGAATAAAAAGGACGGCGCATGGGAAGAAGTCGCCAGGTTTGAGGCTCTTGAAGACGCTTCAGGCGGAGTGCTTCCGGCCATTCCGGGCGAAAAATTCAGGGAGTTCGGAGAGTCCTCCGCCGAGGGGATGGACGTTGACGAGATGGACCAGTTCCTGGGGGATCTTTTCGGAAGTAATTACGATAACAGGTTCGGGAATGGCTCCTACTCTGTTGTGGACAACGGAAATGTGCTGTATACCCATTTTGGCGCAAACCTGTACGGATTTGCCCTTACCGACCCCGGCAACCCCTCCGCAGGAATTGCGGTACGCTACGTTCTTGAGGATATTATTACCGCTGTCGAGGGTCCCGTTTTTCCTGCCGGAACGCGCCTTTTCGGCCTTTCCATGACCTACGACGGCCATCTGGTAGTCACTTTCAGCAACGGCGTTGCCGTCATCGACAGGGATCTTGACTTGTCCTCGGTTCATTTCCACCGGTTTGCCGATTACGAATATGTGAGCAATTCCATAGCGGTGGACGAAGACGGCGGAATATACATTGCAAGCGCAGGGGTTGTTCCTGAGGTGGGAGGAATGATGCGCAAGCTCGTCTGGACGGGAAGCGGAATTTCCGACAGCCCCGATGACGGTTCGTGGCAGTGCGCCTATGAAGGCTCCGCAGTACTCCCTCCCATGATAAAGATGGGCTACGGCACCGGTTCCACCCCGACCCTGATGGGCTTTGGGGAAAACGAGGACAGGCTGGTTGTCATAACCGACGGTGCTGAACAGATGCATCTTCTCGCCTTCTGGCGGGATGAGATTCCGGCCGGAGGGGAGCGGCTGGCGGGCAGCATACCCGTGACCTGCGGTTTTGACGAGCTTCCGGAATGGATACAGTCGGAGCAGTCGGTGGTAGTATCGGGATACGGGGCCTTTGTGGTGAACAACCTGCCCGGGACGGTGGACCCCGACCTGCCGGGGAAAAACAAGATCCTCCAGGTCGCGCTCATGGGGCCCGCCTACCCTACATCCTACGGTGTGGAGCGCTATGAATGGAACCCTGAAAACGACGAATGGTCCAGTCTCTGGGCACGCCCCGACGTCTCTTCCACGAGCATGATTCCCGTCCACAGCCAGTCTGGGGGAATGGTACTCGTCAACGGGTACACCCCCGGGAACGGTTGGGAAATAACGGGGCTCGACTGGAACACGGGCAGGACGGTGCACCAGACCATATTCGGCCGGTCCAACCACGGAAACGGCGCCTATGCCATCCTGCAGTACCTGAAGGATAATGAACTGCTCTTCAACACTTTCAGCGGCCCCATACGGGTCCAGTACGATACGGGGGGAAGCGGCGGGTGCTCTGCCGGCGGATCCTTCGCCCCGTTGCCGGTGTTGCTCCTTGTGCCGCTGGCCCTTCTCGCGGCGGGCCGGAAAAAGTAGACCGCCTGCGGAACTGAGCGACCATGACAAAGGAGCTCCCCTCAATTGAGAGGGGAGCTCCTTTCATTTCGGTTTTGCCTATTCGTACCGCAGGGCTTCGATGGGGTTAAGGAGGGAGGCCTTCCAGGCGGGGTAGAAACCGAAGAAGATGCCCACGAAAACGGAGAAGCCGAAGGCCAGCACGATGGATCCGGTGGAGACGACGGTGGCCCAGCCGAGAATCCCGGTGATGATCTTCGATGCCGACGTGCCGAGGACGATGCCGATGATCCCCCCCGCCACGGAGAGGAGCAGGGCCTCCATGAGGAACTGGGTCCGGATGTCCGATCCCCGGGCGCCGATGGCCATGCGGATGCCGATCTCCCTGGTGCGTTCCGTCACGGAGACGAGCATGATGTTCATGATGCCGATGCCGCCCACGAGCAGGGAGACGGAGGCCACCGCCCCGAGGAGCAGGGACATGACCTTGGTGGACTGGGCCGCCGCATCGAGCATCTCCGCCATGTTCCGCACGTCGAAGTCGTCGGTTTCCCGGTCGGAGAGCCGGTGCCGCTGCCTGATGATGGCCTTGATTTCCCGTTCCGCCTCGGACACGGAGTCGCCGTTCAGGGCCGAGACGGTAATCCTCTGGACCGAGTTTGCCGCCGCCCGGCGGAAGAGCCGGAGCTGGGCCGTCCGGAAGGGGACAAAGGCCGTGTCGTCCTGGTCCTGGCCCCAGGGGGTCTGACCCTT
>Ga0334885_1005386_pt1 | contig 10402 bp, 13 predicted proteins | sample GraSluR1_MG_8_FD_207233 | JGI IMG/M metagenome (GOLD analysis project Ga0334885, IMG submission 207233) | Sludge microbial communities from methane-producing bioreactor in Wageningen University, Netherlands - Granular Sludge_31_05-R1 | ecosystem: Engineered > Bioreactor > Anaerobic >...
TTCCTGGACATACTGGCCTCCCTCTGAGCGAAACGGAGTGAAGGGGGCAGTCCCCCAAGCCTATGATACGCCCGGTGAGCGGACCCATTCCAAGAATTCTACTGGCGGTGTCTGGCATTCTGTTCTGGTTTGCATTGAGAAGGTTTCTTCCCGGCGGCAAAGGAATACTGGCCGATTCCTTCTTCAGCGTGGTCAGTGTGGTTCCCGTCGCTGTGCTAGGTTTGATCGGGGTGCCCGCCGCCGCAAACCGCTTTGGAACCAGGGGTTTCAAATGGAGCCTCCTCATCACCGCCGTGGTGCTCATAGTGCCCCTGGCGACCTTCATCCCGGGAGGGTTCAGCCCTTCGGGGGACGCCCCGGGAGTGGTGGCACTTACTCTTTTAAGCCTTGGGCTTTACGCGATTCATGAAGAACTCCTGTTCAGGCTGTTCCTGACGGATGTTCTCTCCCTGGGCAGACGGTTTGTGGTGGGATCACTGGTATCCTCGGTTCTGTTCACCGTGGTTCATCTCGATAATCCTTTCTCCAACCCGCTGGGCATGTTGAATGTCTTTCTGGCCGGAATGGGGTTGTGCTTTCTGAGGGCTCTGGGCGGAGGAATGGCTGGCGCGGTGGGCGCCCACTATCTGTGGAACGCCGGAGTCGGGGTTTTCATGGGCATGCGGGTCAGTGGTTACCATTTTCCAGCGCTGTTCAGACCCGACAGACTTCCGGCGGGTTTCGGCCCGGAATCTTCCCCCTTCCTCACGGGGGCGCTTCTGACACTGGTGGCAACCGGCGCTGTGAAGCTCCACCGCAAGGGAAGATGTGTCTGATTTCATCGTTACCCTTGTGTTCTTCGCCTCGATGGAGGTTGTGAGCAAACCCCTGATGGGTTCCATCGATCCACTCACCCTCACTTTCTGGCGCTTTGCCGGGGGTGCCTCGGTGCTGACAGGTTACATGCTGGCAAAGAGGGGGCTCGGAACCCTGAGGACTCTTGCGCCGGGAACGGTTCTTCTGCTGGCGCTGATGGGGGTTGTGAACATTGCCATAGCGATGTCTCTGCTTCAGACCGGAGTAAAACACACATCCGCAGCGAAGGCGGCCACTGTTTTCTGCTCCAGCCCCGTCCTCGTGTTTGCCTTTTCCGTTATCACAGGCGCTGAAAAGTACAGTTTGCGCAGGGTTCTCGGGCTTGCCGCAGGGCTTGCCGGTCTTGCCCTTGTCAGCGGATTGCACACCTTCACCATGGACAAGGGAACGTTTTATGCCCTGCTGTCCGCGGCTGCCTTCGCGTTGTACACCGTGTTGGGCAGAAAAGCATCACAACTCACTGATGCTGTCACCATCAACACCGTATCCTTTGCCGCCGGGCTGGCAGCGCTGCTTCCGGTCATCCTGCTCACCGGAAGAAGGCTTTCTCCAGAGCCTCTGGCCGCCGATACCGGAACCATGGCTGTTACCGCCTACCTCGCCCTGGGGGTCAGCGGCCTTGCCTACATTACATTCATCAGGGCAATTGGAGCCATGGGCGCGGTGGCAGCCTCCATGGTGTTCATGCTGAAACCTGCGGTCGCGGCGCTGCTGGCCATGATTCTCCTGAAAGATTCTCACCCAACGGTGTTCTGGGCGGGCCTGGCGCTTACTTCACTGGGGAGTTACCTTGTGATCGGAAAACGAAGGGTATCCCGGTGACAGGAAGAAGTGAAGAGGTTTTCTTCGAGACCGTGGAAGCGCCGGGTTTCGAACCGGTGTGTCTGGCATGGAAGGAGACCGGTTCCGTGTTCAGGGCAGTCAGGGTGTTTCTGCCCCGCCCGGGGGTTTCAGCCATGGAGCTGCTTCTGGGTTGCTTTCAGGGGGCTGTGAAAGAATCCTGCGCCGAATCCGATGAGTTTGTTCAGAAGATAGGCCTGTTCCTCGGGGGTTCCGACGTTGTGTTCCCCCGGGAGCAATGTGACATGAGTCTTGGCCCGGATTACAGGAAATCGGTTCTCATGGCCCTGAACGAAGTTCCCAGGGGAAGCGTGACAACCTATGGACGGCTTGCGGAGAGAACCGGCGGCTGTGCCCGCTCTGTGGGAAACGCTTTATCCGCCAACCCTTTTCCCCTGATTGTGCCTTGTCATCGGGTTGTCCGTGCAAACGGGGAAACAGGAGAGTATCAGGGAGGCTTCGAAATGAAGCGGATTCTGCTGGCCAACGAAGGCGTGGGATTCGACCGGAGGGGAAGATGCAATGACACAGTATGATCGAACACTGGATCTTCTTGCTGTTTTTCACTATGTGGTCGGTGGAATGATGATCCTGTTCTCTTCGCTTCTTCTGATCCACCTTGCTATGGGAGTCGCGATACTGACCGGAGGATTTGAGGGAGCCGATGCCCCGCCGGAATTCATGGGATGGATATTCGTCGTGCTTCCGGGTCTGGCGATTCTTTTCGCGTGGACACTGGCGGGGTTCGTAATCACCTCGGGCAGGCGCCTCAAACGCCGCACCAACCTGGAATTCTGCATGATCGTCGCGGGTATTGAATGCGTGTTCATGCCCCTCGGCACCGTACTGGGCATTTTCACCCTGCTAATCCTGTCAAAGCAGCAGGTGAAAGAGCTTTTCGAGGGTGGAACAAATACCTACTATAAGAGTATGAATATTCGTTCCCACGGGTAAACGAAAGGAAGGCTATGAAAGGGATGCTGATTGCTGCAGTACTGCTTGCGGCATTTGCTCTGGCGCTGCCGGAAAGCCCGGCCCGAAACGGGTCATGCGAATGTAAGTGCGGAAGCAGCTGCATAGAAGCATGCGAAGAGAACTGTGAATGCAGGTGTTGTGACGGGCCGGCGGAACGCGATTGCACCGCCCATTGCTCGGACACCGGAGGCTGCAGCGGGGAAAGACCCGCAACATCACTGCGAGGCTGTGGAACGGGCCGCTGCGGGAGATGAAACAAGGCGGTACGGTTCACCGCGCGGGCGATGAACCGTATCCCCGATGCTACTCCTTCACCGAAACCTTCATGAACTGCACCCTGAGGAACTCCGCCGGATTGTCGGTTGCCGCCATTTTTCCAAGGAAGTCGTCGATGGAGGAATGGCCGTGCCTTTTCATCCAGTCCGACAGAAACCCCAGCATTTCGCCTATGGTCTTCAGGCCGTTCTCGTACAGAACACTGCATACCTGAACAGCCCTGGCTCCTGCCAGAAGCTGTTTCACCACGCCGGGGCCATCGTGAACACCGGTGGTGGATGCCAGGTCGCATTTCAGCATGGGGTATAGAATTGAGATCCAGCGGGTGACCATCTGGGCTTCCCGGGGGCTGCTTCGGTTTGTGCCGGGAACGACCTGCATTTCCTCAATATCGAAATCGACCATATAGAACCGGTTGAAGAGCACCAGAGCGTCGGCTCCGGCGCTTTCCATCTCTCCGGCAAAGGTTGGGAGACTGGAGAAGTAGCTTCCCAGCTTCACCGCCACGGGGATGGAGATCACCTTCTTTATGTCTGTCAGGATATCCAGCAGTGCTTCCTCGTTCCGTCTTCCGGTCTTTCTGGGGTCTGACGGCAGTATGAACGCGTTCAGTTCAACCGCCGGGGCTCCGGCATCCTGAAGCCTGGCGGCGAACTCCACCCATTTACCGGAACCGAAGCAGTGAATGCTTGGTATCACCGGGATGCCCACCATCCCCGCGGAAGCGCGATAGAGCTCGAGATAAGCGGAAACAGCATTTTCCATGCCGTATCTGCCAATGTAGTCAGCAGCCTCGGGGTACCAGGCACCTTCGGACATACTGCCCATTTCCGCTTCAAGCTGTTCCTCGAAAATGGATTTGAGCACAACGGCCCCGGCTCCCGCATCGGCACAGGCCTTCACCTTTTCGGGAGTGGAGGTGAGGCCGCTGCTGGCGACGATGACCGGGTTCCGCAACCGCATTCCCATGTAGATCGTCGAAGTGTTCACAGGTTTCCTTTCCCGGCAGTCATGTGGATTATCGGCCGATCTCCTGGATGATAAGCCCGCTAAGGCGCCTTACCCCCTCCACGGTTTTTTCATCATCGGAGAAACTGAAGTTCAGCCGCATGCCCAGATGGTTGTCCCCTTCGGGGTAGAAAGCGCTTCCGGGTACATAGGCCACATTTCTTTCTATCGCTTTTTCAAAAAGCTTCGTGGTGTCGTTGCCTTCCGGAATCGTGAGCCAGAGGAAGAGGCCACCTTCGGGCCTTGTCCAGTGAACTCCGGATACGCCCGCCAGTTGCTCGTCGAAGCATTTGAGCATGAGGTTGCAGCGGTGGCGGTAGAGTTTGATCGTTTCCTGAAGGCCCTTCTCGAGAACACCTGCCTGAAGCATTTTTGCGGCGATTGCCTGGCAGAAGGGGGTGGTGCAGAGGTCGGCGGACTGCTTCGCCATCACCATTTTGTCAACTATCCAGTCCGGTCCGTAGGCCCAACCGATTCTGAAGCCGGGCAGCATGATCTTGCTGAAGGTGTAAAGGGAAAGCACCCTCTCCGGGGCAAGGCTCTGGAATGTGGGCTGGTGTTCGCCGGTGAACCGGATCTGCCGGTAGGGAGTGTCTTCCACGATCAGGTAGTCTCTCTCCCTGGCTATCTCAACGATCCTTTTCCTTCTTTCACCGGGTATGGTAACGCCGGCGGGATTCTGGAAATCCGGGATGATGTAGATGAATCTGGGCCTGCGGTTTTCGGCCTCGAGAACATTGAGTGTTTTCTCAAGCTCTTCCGGGATCATCCCGTGATCGTCCAGGGGGGTTCCCACGGGAATGCCCTCGTAGCTCCTGAATGCCTGAAGACCCCCAAGGTACGTGGGCAGCCCGCAGACGCATGTGTCTCCGGGGTCGAGGAACACCTTGGCGATGAGATCAAGCCCCTGCTGACTGGCGGTGGTAACCAGGATGTGGGAAGGGTCCGCTTTGATGCCGTCCGCCTCCATAACCTTCGCCAGCTCCTGTCTGAGGCAGTTGTTGCCTTCCGTGGCTCCGTACTGAAGAGCCAGATCGGCAGAGCTGTCCAGAACTTCCACCACCGCGTCTCTCACCGCTTGGACGGGAAAGGTCTGGGGGGCGGGCAGACCCCCGGCGAAACTGATTACTTCCGGCTTGCTCGTAAGCTTGAGAAGCTCTCGGATTACGGATCTTTTCATACCCCGGGTTCTTGACGCGAATAGCATGTCCCGTTCCAACGGCGCACCCCTTTCCGGATTGATCAAGAAAACAAAAAGGCTTTCCTTAGTATCGGTAATGCCATTGACCACTGTCAACACCCATGAGGGAATGGCTATATTCAAGGGTCCATGTTTCACAAGGCACGCAAGGAGGCTTTCCGTGAAGATCATAGTCCCGATAATGATACTGACCGCCATATCGCTGCTGACAACAGCATGTGGCGACGATCCTGCCCCCGGGCAGGAGGCGCGGCAGCCGGCGGAGGATACTTCTCCGGCAACACCTGACATTGCAACGGGGGTTCAGGAAGTGACATCAGTAGGAGCGAGCCATGTTCTCATCAGCTATGCGGGCAGCCAGGTCCAGGGAGTAGAGAGATCCAGGGAAGAGGCACTGGATCTGATCAACGGGCTGCATCAGCGGATCTCCGATGCGGATATCACTTTCGCCCAGGCGGCAAGTGAGTTTTCCGACTGCCCGTCCGGTCGGGATGGCGGAGCCCTGGGAGTGTTCAACCGGGGTGCCATGGTCCCTGAGTTCGATCAGGCGGTGTTCGCCCTCGAGATAGGAGAGCTGTCCGGAATCGTTGAAACCCAGTTCGGCTACCATCTCATTCTTCGCACCCAGTAGTTGGCCCGACTCTGCTTTTCCGTAGAAGAAGATGATGAAGGGCTCAGGCTCGACACTTTTCTCGTCAGTCAGGATGATGTCGAGCAGAGCCGAAGCTATGTAAGCACACTTATTCGAAACGGTCATGTCACCGTGGAGGGCCTGGTCCACACCAGGCCCTCCTGCAGGCTGCGTTCGGGATGGACGGTTTCGCTTGGGGTTCCCGACCCTGAACCCATCGAACTTGCTCCTGAGGATATTCCCCTCGATGTGGTATTCGAGGACGAACACCTGATCGTGGTGAACAAGCAGGCCGGGCTCATCGCCCACCCCACAGCCTACGCCCGAAGCGGAACTCTGGTGAACGGTCTTCTGTATCACTGCAAATCCCTTTCGGGAATCAGCGGGGAGCTTCGTCCCGGAATTGTGCACAGACTTGACAAGGAAACCACAGGGCTGCTGGTGGCGGCAAAAAGTGATGTTGCGCACCGGGGGCTTTCATCGCAGTTGTCGTCCAGAACCGTGAAACGGCGCTACCTTGCCCTCTGCTGGAATCACCCTGTGTCGCCACAGGGGCGAATTGACGCTCCCATTGGCCGTCATCCGATCCACAGGCAGAAAATGGCGGTGGTTTCCGGGGGAAGAAGAGCGGTCACCAACTACAGGGTGCTGAAGAAGTTCAGATTCTCGGGGCTTCTCGAGTTTCGCCTGGAAACCGGCCGCACCCATCAGATAAGGGTGCACGCATCAACCTCCATGGGATGTCCCGTAATCGCCGACAGCAGATACAACGGCATGAAGCCCGGGGGTCTTTCCCGGACGAAGGCGGATCGGGAACTGCTTTCGATGGTTCTTCGTCTTGCGGGACACCACATGCTTCATGCGGAAACCCTTGGCTTTCTCCATCCGATAACCGGCGAGGAAATGGAATTCAACGCCTCGCCCCCAACAGAGTTTCATCTGGTCCAGAGAGCCCTCTCCCGGGATATGGAAGCGTTCTCATGACCAGGGCTGTTCTTGCCTTCGCGGCTTTACTGGGCGCTCCCGCCTCGGCTTTTTTGTGCAGGGCCGGCAGTCTGCCCATATATCTGGTGTTCCCGGTCCTGGGGGTGATTGAAGGCGGCGCCGGATATCTGAAGCGGATTGCCGCCATTTCGCTTCCACCGATCATGGCTTTGGTGTGGGCGTATTTCTTCTCTTCCGACGCGGTGCTTCCCGCACTCCGCTGGCTTGGCGCGGCGGCGGCGGGCTCGTTTTTCGCCTGGGTGCTGGGAACCTCAGGCACCGCCATGGTGCTTCGAAGGGTTGCGGAAAGGGTTCCATTTCTTAGAAAACCCCTGGACCCACTTATGCTCACGATGCTTCTCGCCGGCCCCGGCGCCGAGCTCACAGGGGTGGCCTGGAAGGAAACCCGGGGCATGGAATCCATTGGGGGCAGAATTGCCTTTGTAATAGAGAGAGTAGTGAGTGAGGTTCAACCGGGAAGGGAAGCTGCTTCCATCTCCCTGCCTTCCGCTGTATTCTCGGGTCTGGGGTGGCTTTTTCTCGTCACGGCTCTGGCGGGGCTTCTCTGAAGAGGTGAGATGGGAAGATACCTGATTATTCTCGAGTACGACGGAACAGAATTCAGGGGTTTCCAGTTTCAGCCCGGTGAGAGAACGGTGCAGGGTGAAGTCGAGCGGGCCCTGGAAAGGATCACCGGTTCCCGGATTCCGGTTACCGGTGCCGGCCGGACGGATTCCGGTGTGCATGCCCTGGCAATGCCGGCGCATCTGAACCTCGAAATGGGTGAGAAGCTTGTTCCCGCCCTTGGCAGGGTCCTTCCGGCTGACATTGCACTGAAACGCTGGGCAAGGGTTCCGGACGGTTTCCACGCAAGATATGATGCCCTGGAAAGGGTTTACCGATACAGAATTGGAAAAGATAGAAGCCCGCTCAGGAACAGGTACGAGTACCAGCCCGGTGCCCTGCCTGAACTGGAACCCATGAGGAAGGCGGCGGAGTTCAGTGTCGGCAGTGCTGACTGGAAAGGTTTTGCCAAAACCGGAAGCGGCAACCGAACCTGGGTAATGAATGTAACCGCCGCCGGTGTGATTGAGGACAGTGAAGGGTGGACGCTGAGTATCTCCGCGGACAGATTTCTCAGGGGAGTTGTTAGAATATGGGCGGGAACCCTGTTGAGAATCGGTCTGAATCGGTTATCACCCTCTGTTGTGCGTGACATTCTGGAAGGAAGGGTGAAAGCCGGACCGGGCCCTTCCCTGCCCGGATCCGGGCTTACTCTGGTGGAGGTGAAGTACGATGGAATTCCTCAGGGAGAGGCTTCTTTTCAAGAGCCTTAAGGGCCGAACCTCGAAGGTGGGCCCCGGCGCCCTGATCGGTGACTCCGGTCATTCCCCCTCAATTGGGGACTTTCTCGACTCTCTTCCCGATGTTCTGGCGGTCCGGTCCATGAGAATTCTGGCGAAGGAGCTTGTTGAGGCGGGAAAAAGGGGATCGGGAAGGCTTCTCATGTACGGCGGTCATGTTATCAAGTGCGGACTGGGCCCCCTGGTATGCCGCTGGCTCAGGGACGGGGTGTTCACCGCCATTGCCACCAACGGCGCCGGATCGATTCACGATCTGGAACTGGCCCTTTATGGCCAGACCTCCGAGGATGTACAGAAGGGAATATTCGACGGCAGCTTCGGAATGTGGAAAGAAACCGGACGGCACTATGCCTCATCCCTGACCAGAGCACCCGGCCTGGGGGCGGGAGTCGGTATGGAGATTCTGGCCTGCGGCGGTAACCCTGAGATCAGCCCACTGGCCCAGGCGGCCCGGATGGGGGTTCCTGCAACTGTGCATCCCAGCCTCGGCTGCGACATAGTCCATCCGCACCCGGATGTGTCCTGGGGGAAGCTAGCTGAAGCGGCGGAGGTGGATTTCAATGTGTTCGGCGGGGTCGTGGGATCACTGGAACAGGGTGTTGTAATCAACGCGGGCAGCGCGGTGGTGATGCCGGAGGTGTTTCTGAAGGCTCTTGCCTGCGCCAGGAACCTGGGCTTTTCCGTCCGGGATATCGTATCCGCCGATTTCGACATGATTCTGCAGTACCGGCCCGCAAACAATGTTCTGGCCCGGCCCGTGGCGGCCCTTGGGGGCAAAACCGTAAGCGTCACCGGGCACCATGAACTGATGCTTCCGCTTCTGGACGCTTTTATACGACACACGGAGGTTGATCATGATTAGGGTGATGCTTGCTGCGGTGATTCTTCTCGCCGCGGGGTGCGGCAGCAGAACCGCCGGCTCCGGGAGAACCCCGTCCGGAACTCCCGAAGACCCCGGGGATCCGTACGGAGATTCGCCTTCCTACCAGGGAGACCCCTTCGCCGGATTCGGCGGGATGGTATCAATCGCCGTTCCCGGCGGACTGGTCACGGAAACCCCCGGGAACAGCCAGATAATCACCGGCGGGTTCAGCGTTCAGGTAGCCGCCTGTTCAACTCCGGAGGCAGCGGCAAGCCTGGTGGACAACCTCCGGGGATTGGTCGAGCAGCCTGTCTTCATCGATGTCGAGGGGGGATACCACAAGGTAAGGGCGGGTTCCTTCACAACCCGAGATCAGGCCATGGTTCTGCAGTCATCTCTCCGCTCCCTGGGGTACACCGATGCATGGGTGGTTGAGAGGTAGAACGGTCTTGACAGAACCCCGCTGAAAACGCATAGTCCCCTCCGCAAATACATCGGAGCGGGAATAGCTCAGTTGGTAGAGCCCTACCTTGCCAAGGTAGTTGTCGCGAGTTCGAGTCTCGTTTCCCGCTCCATTTCCTTTTTCCCCCCGCATCGGTTATTATCCTTCCGGTTCAACCCGGGAGGTGCTTTTGTGATCTTCATCGCTGCAATTCTTCTTTCTTCGCCTGTTCCGGTTCCGGTCTTCGGCTTTTCCGAAGGGGTGGCCTACCTTCTTTACACCGAGCAGTCTGATGGCACTGTCATGCTTGCCCTTTCCCTCGACGGCGATTCACCGGTCACCGGGTACGCGCCCTTTCCCCACCGCTTCAACCCGGCCAAAACCGAAGCGCTTTTTCTGCCCGGGGAAAACACTCTGGAGGTCGTCTCCCAGATGCCCTACAGCGCCGTCTATTCCATGGCAACATATCGTTATGTCGGTGAGTCGCTGCTCCTGGTGGACTCCGGCGCATATGACCCTTATGGCGATGATTTCGAGGAAATCGCCGGCTATCTTGCCAGGGGAATGCTTGACGAGGCGCTGACTCTTGTCGACCAGATGATGTACCCCCAGAGCATGCCCAACGGCAGTGAGCTTTGCCTGATGTTCCTGGATGCCGCCTTCCGTTGCGCCCGGTCCGGCGGTGGCATCCGGTGCTATCAGGCCGCTGATCAGGCGGCCATGATTCTGATGGGAAGGCAAGCCCACGAGATCATCGGTCCGGGGGAAACCCTGCCTTCGGGATGCGTAAGCCCGGAGGATTACAATGCCGCGCTGGATGCCTATGCCGCCGCGCTGGAAGCGGCGGGCAACAGTGTGCTGGCCCGGAGTGTCCGGGAAGCGAAGCTTTAGCCATGCTTGTCGGCTTGCTTCTGATTTCGGTGCTCTCACCGGTCACAGAACAGGACATGGAATGTCCCTCTCC
>Ga0334885_1005390_pt1 | contig 10394 bp, 9 predicted proteins | sample GraSluR1_MG_8_FD_207233 | JGI IMG/M metagenome (GOLD analysis project Ga0334885, IMG submission 207233) | Sludge microbial communities from methane-producing bioreactor in Wageningen University, Netherlands - Granular Sludge_31_05-R1 | ecosystem: Engineered > Bioreactor > Anaerobic > Unclassified...
TATTTTTAGGTAGAAAATAGTTCTTTGTCAGAGTGAAATATTTTCAGGAGTCGTAAAAAATGACTGTCAACCAATGACTTAATCTTTCAGCCCCGAATTTCGACCATTGGGCACAACGGCTGGGGGTTGGTAAAGTGCAGGAGATTGAAACGATTTCTTGTCCCATGCTACGAAGCTACAAAAAAGAGGGAACGACTCCTAATCCGCTGGATACCTGCATTTTATTAACCCCTTGTTGGGCACTGGGCTTATTTTTTTTGAAAAATATTAGCAATAGTCTTGCCAATTATATCAACTTTTTCGATGGTTTCAATTAATGATGAGTTAGTTAAATCAACTTTTTCTTCATGTATTGAAATGGATTGAGCAGGGAATACTAAGACAAAATTATTTGAACTGAAATATTTATTAAGGTACATTGGAATTTTTGTCATTTCAGTATGATAGGATAAAAAATTCTTTCGACTAAGTACAATAACTAAATTATCATCATTCTTGACATCCCTTGACAAAATTAAAAATTCATTCCAGTTAAAGAATTCAACATACTCAATATTTATTGGGTGTTTTTTTGTTATTTCTTTAATCAGGTCAATAATCTTGTGGGTAGAATAGAATACTATCTTAGCGCCTGTATTTTCAGAAATATTCCAAATTTTCACCAACCAAAAAGTAAAGCCAGTCTCATACTCTGCATTTGGGGGAACAATCAATAAATGTCGTTTAATGGTTGAAATTGGTTGAGATGCGTGATAAATGAATGTTGAAATGTTACTTTTTGACAAAATACCTTCCGTAAAAGTGCCTAGGTACGAGTCTGACTCATTAGACTTAATATGTAATCCTAGTATCAAGTCTGTAATTCTATTCTCCCTTATTATACCAGTAACGCCATTAACAATATTTAGGTCATAGCGTAAAAGTGAATTCAACTCAATATCAGTAGCTGATGCAACAATCTTCGCTTTCTCAAGAAGTTTTCTCGCATTTTTTTCAGCATTAGGCTCTGTCGATTCGCTATTTATAATATTTAGGGCGAAAAGTCCGTTTTTGTTTTTCTTAGATTTAATAATAGTGCTAAAGCTAATCAGCTCTTCAATATTATTCGGATTGTTTAGTGGTATTAAAATTCTTTCAGTGTTTGCGAAAGGTTCTTCCTCCGTTAGGTCTAAAAGCGCAATGCTTTGTGCACTCCTTTGAGTGGCAAAAGAGGCAATAGTGCATGTCACCAAAATCATAATAATAGTACCATTAAGAATACTATCATTAAGAAGCCTAATTGGTTCACCGCTTTCACTGTAGCCAATAATTATGTTATAACCAACCAGTACAGCAGCAAGTGTAGCAGCAGCCTGTGAATTGGTTAAACCAAAAATTAGTTTGCGTTCATTTTTACTCAGTTTGAAATTTTTCTGGGTTAACCATGCAGCTAAAAGCTTCCCTAAAGTGGCTACTATTGACATAGTTAAAGCAACAAAAAGTGTATCAATATTTCCAAATGCTCTGTAGTCAATAAGCATTCCTACACCTATAAGAAAAAAGGGTATGAAGATGGCATTACCCACAAAATCTATCCGATTCATTAACGGCGAGGTTCTCGGAATTAATCGGTTTAATGCTAATCCTGCCATAAATGCACCAATAATAGCCTCAATACCTGCTAGTTGAGAAAGAACCGCGCCAAGAAAAACTATTACCAGCACAAAGATGTATTGGGAAACGTTGTCGCTATAACGTTTAAAGAACCAACGGGAAATAATAGGAAAAATTAGGTATATAGTTGCAGAAAAGGCAACGAAAGAAAGTGAAAGGATAAGCCAAAAATTATTATCAATTACGCCAGCAGACATTCCAACAATTACGGCCAAGACTACAAGAGCCAATGTGTTAGTTATAAGTGTGCTGCCAACTGAAATATTAACTGCAATGTTTTTCGTTATTCCTAACTTGCTAACTAAAGGGTAGGTTATCAAGGTGTGAGAAGCAAACATACTTGCCAATAGTACAGATGTCATTATTGAGAAACCAAGAACATAAACCCCCGTCAAGGTACCAAGAACCATAGGAATTAAAAAACCATAAAGACCAAGTAGCGTGCTTTTTCCTGCATTCTTTTTAAAATCGTTCATGTCGATTTCTAACCCCGCAAGGAACATAATATACAGCAAACCTGCTGTACCTGATAGAATAATACCACTATCTCTAGCTAGAAGGTTAAACCCATATGGGCCAATTATTACTCCTGCCAATATCATTCCAAGCAGATGTGGGATTTTTATTCTGTCGGAAAGAATGGGTATGACTAAAATTATAATCAGAATTACTAAGAATTTTAGTACAGGGTCAGTGAGGGGGAGCGTTATGTTGAGAATACTTGAAACCATAGATAATTAATTTTCTGCAAAAATAGCATAAAATAATGGGGCTTGCCCCGATACTTTATTCACCTTTTAATAAATCGTATATATCATCATTATGTCCGTACATTACCATTACATCTCCCTCTTCCAGTTGAGTATTGGCTTTTGCAACTCCCTCGATATGAAGACTTGATGATTTTTTCAGCATTCCAAACAGCCCTTTTTCTCTCACGTTTTTCATAACAGTTAGTACCAAAACTTGATAAAACTGATTAAAACCAATCTCACCAATGGTTTTCCCAACGAATTTTTTCGGCACTTCAACCTGAACTACGCTGTATTTATCTGTAAGCTCAAAGGAATCAATAATTCCAGTAGTAGTGAGTTTTTTAGCCCAGCGTTCGGCTGTTTCTTCCTCGGGTCTCATAATTTCTGAAACCTCCATGGCTTCAAGTATAGTTGCATGAATAGGTGATACTGAACGGCAAATGAGCCTTGGTACATTCATTTTTTTTATGAGTGCCGTTGTCAATAGATTTGCGCCTTCATCCTCTCCAATGCTCACTATAACCACATCGGTATTTTTAAGCGGTAAATTGTTGATTGCATTCTGGTGTTTGCAGTCCAAGCAAATTGCATGGGTAATTTTGTCCTTTATGTCCTCAATTTTCTCAAACTGCTTATCTACCCCTATAACCTCATGCCCTAGTTGGCTAAGTTTTACTGCCAGCGAAGAACCAAAAGTACCAAGCCCAATAATTATGAATTTCATAGTGTTACGAGTTAGTTTATAAGTATGTTTTCAGTAGGCAAACGGTAAGCCTCAGATGAAACCCTTTTGTATAATGCAATTAGCAGAGTAAGCATGCTCACCCTCCCTATAAACATGGTAAGAATTAAAACCAGCTTACTAGCTGAACTCAAATCTGAAGTTATGCCCCTACTAAGACCTACGGTGCTATAAGCCGACACACATTCAAAAGAGATGTTTAATAGCCCTTTTTCGGAATCAAAGAACGAAATTAGTAGGACTGATGTTGTAATAACAAAAATAGATAGCACAATGATTGCATAGGCTCTCTCCACTGAACTATTTGGAATTTCTCTGTTGAACAGTTCTAGCCTAGTCTTTCCTTTAACAATGCTAATGGTATTTAAAATGGCAACAGCCAGAGTGCTTGTTTTAATACCACCTCCAGTTGAAGCAGGTGAAGCTCCCACCCACATCAAGAACATAACGATTAGAATTGTATGTAAGTTTAATGCTCCTGTGTCAACGGTGTTAAAACCAGCCGTTCTTGTTGTTACTGAACCAAAAAAAGCCGTAATAGTTTTACCAAACAAATTGTGATTAGCTAGGGTGTTGTTATACTCTAGTATAAAAAATGCGATTGTTCCCAAAACAGTAAGAAGTGTAGATGTTATAAGAACAATTCGGGTGTTAACATTGATTAACCTTGGTGTAGTTATAATATATTTTCGGCGAAACAAAAATAGCAATGTAATCAAAGACCTTGTTTTTATGTATTTGACAAGGTTGAAAACAATGGGGAAACCTAACCCACCTAAAATGAATAGAAATGCAACAATTAGGTGTAGCGGATAGTTGAATTGGAATGCACCCTCGTAAAAACTATTTGGAAGTGTTGAGAAACCAGCATTACAAAAACCTGATATAGCATGAAACCCCGAAAAGAAAACACGGTCGAAGAGAGAGGGAATTACTGAACTGTCAAGAGTTTTATAGATTAGTACAGCACCAATGCCCTCGATAAGAAATGTTATGAGAATAATTTTTTTTAGAATTGAAAAAACATCCGAAATTTTTTCTGCATTTGTTATATCCCTAAGAGCAAGTTGATTTTCGTATGATGAACCTCCTTTAAAAAAATAGCTGAAGTAGCTGGCAAAAGTCATAATGCCAAGTCCTCCAACTTGAATTAGCAGAGCAATAATAATTTGTCCGAACTCGGTAAAGAAACTTCCTGTGTCAACAACAACTAGACCTGTTACGCAAACTGCACTTGTTGAGGTAAAAAGAGCATCAATAAGACTGATTTCAGTAACCGTTGCCCTTGGAAGCAAGAGTAGGAACGAACCAAGGATGATAATAATCAAGAAACTTAATACGAATAGTTGAGCTGGGTTTAAGTATGCCTTTCTAAACTCAACTCTTATTGCTGACAACTCTCGAAAGAGTACAAGGAAGACAGCAGAATAAATCCAAATATTATGATTTAGAATACTTTGCGATACGTAATTGAAATATCCAAAATTTCTTAAAAGAATAAAAGTTAAAAATAGAAATAGAATGAAGTCGAAAGGAGAACTTTTTAATCTAGGGCGATAATCCTTAAAAAAATATCGAACTACTATTGAGATTATTCCAACAAAAACTGATAATAAATAAACTGTATTTAAAAAATTCTTTATGTAAGGTTCGTGTTCAAAACCAAAGTCGTATAAAAAGGCAACAATTGATAAAATACTAACAGTTATTGGTATTCTAGCAATTCTTTTTCTAATTGTTTTTGTTCTTTCCTTCTTTTTGATGTCGTATCTCACAATCAATCGTTTTGTTTCAAACTATTCATTATCAGAAGATTTTCCTGTCTTTCAGCCTTGTGCCCAACGGCTGGGGGCTGGTAAAGTGCAGGAGTTTGAAACGTTTCATTGTCCCACGCTACGAAGTTTCGGAAAAGCGAGAATGTTTCCTAATCCGCTGGATACCTGCATTTTATTAGCCCCTTGTTAGCAAACGTAAATTACTGATAATTAATGTCTTTGTTTTGTTTTCTTGAAAAACCGTATGAAAACTCAAGTCCAATGTAGTTTATTCCTTGCTTAAATGACCCATAACTTTCGTTGGGTAGAAAATAAAAATTATATGTTCCTTTTAATATTTTCTTTGGTGAATAATTAAAAACTATATTATAATGAATGGTGTTTTTTCTTCCAGAAGGACTTATTAAACCAAATTTAATAAAATAACTTTCTAAAGAAGTTCTAAAATTATAATAATCAAGTCGAAAAAACACTTCGGCTGTATTCTGAGCAGGATAAATATAACTTACAATATAGTAGGGATTATCTAAAACAAAATTATATTTTAGACCAACCTCAAAAGAAGCAAATAAGGATTTTGTTTCTTTGATTCTTAATAAAAAAATCTTTTGCAGAGAAAATGGAAATTCTCCTAATAACAAAGAATAATTAATATCATATAACTTATGATTCATTTGTTGCATTAATGGTTCGTTTAATGAGGAAGAAAAATTATAGTTTGCGTTTTGGGGGACAACACTAAGCCCTAATCCCGTATTAACACCAAAACCGTTTTTAAAACTCTGGTGATACAACATATTCGTAACAATACTAGGCAATCTATCTGAATTTAAATATTCATAACCATTATGAATAAACTTTAGATTACTATAAAAAACTGTGGAAAGCGAAATTTTTATTTTATTTTTGTTTAAAGCGAGAAGGTCGTTTTTATTTTCTTGTCCTAAAACCTGCATAGGGATATAAAACAGCAAAAAGATTGCAACTATTCTCTTTTCAGAAAGAAACATATTCTACCATCTTAAAGTCGAACTGTTAGTTATGTCACCTGCACCATTAAGATAACCTTTAAGTTTTCCAAACATTTTAATGAAATTTTTCATTTAACTATTACAACCTGCTTTCAGATGCAAAAGAACTTATCTGATATGCTTTTTTTTCTTTTGTAGTAATTTTTTGTTGTTTTCATGAAGGTTTTTCACCCTTCTTTCATTTGGAATTAAGAGTCTTTATGTTTGCTAACGGCTGGGGGTGTGGCGAGTGTGGGAGAGCGTGCTACGTTTTCGTCCCCCGACGAAAACGCCCGAGCGGGCGAAACCGCTCCGAAGTTCCAATGTCAACCCACATTGGCTACACCCCTTGTTACCAGCTGGGCTTGTTTTTCTAATCTAATTCTGTTAATTCATAGTTTGTGCTTCTTCCTCCGCTATCAGATTTCCTTAGTATGCTTTTATCCATTAAGTCTTGAATGTCTCTTAATGCCGTGTCTTGAGAACATTTAGCAATTTTTGCCCATTTTGAAGATGTTAAATTCCCATCAAAACCATCTAGCAACTTGTTTAAAATTAATCTTTGTCTTTCGTTCTGAAGTTTAACAGAATTCTTATTCCAAAAATTGTGTTTAAAAATAACTTTCCTTAATACTACTTCAGAGTTATTTAATGCATTCAAGAGACAACTCAAAAACCATTCTAACCAACTGGTAATATCAATGCTTCCTTTTTGGGTTTTCTCTAGTATTTCATAGTATTCTTTTCTTTGAGTTCGTATCTGTGCGGACATACTATAAAACCGCTGAGGGATTCCATCAGACCTAGTCAAAAGCATATCAGTTATTGCCCTTGCAATTCTACCATTACCATCTTCGAAAGGATGTAATGTTACATACCACAAATGAGCTACGCCCGCTTTAATAACAGGTTCTTCCAGGTTATCGTTATTAATCCATTCAAGGAACAGATTCATTTCTTTGTCTAACAAATTTGCTTCGGGTGCTTGAAAATGGATTTTTTCTTTACCAAGTGCACCTGATACAACTTGCATTGGTCCTGTTGAGTCATCCCTCCAATTCCCTACAATTATTTTATACATTCCACTTCTTCCTGTGGGGAATAGTGCGCTATGCCAATCGAATAATCTTTCTTTAGTTAATTGATTTTTAAAATTTTGTGTTGCATCCAGCATCATCTCAACAACACCTTCAACATCTCTGTCGGAGGGAATTAACCCAGCGATATTCATACCTAATCTTCGAGCAATAGATGAACGAACCTGTTCTGCATTTAATATTTCACCTTCTATTTCAGAGGATTTAATAACATCAAGTGTCAACGTATCCAATATAGCCTCATCCCTTAATTCGAATCCAAGGGATTCCATTTTTCCAACAATTCTTCCTTGGTAATTTCTTACTTTTCCTAACAAGGGCAATAACTTTTCTATGTCCCACTTGAAATTCGGCCAACCCTCTTTTTCGTAAATATAAACTTTCATTCTCTGCATTTTTTGCGGTAAATATATCACTTATTCTCCGCATTTCAAAATAATATCCGCATTTTATGCTGTGAATATCCGTCTTATTCTCCGTATTTCCGTCTTCTCGCCTTGCTGGTAACGGCGGGGGGTGTGTATAGTGCAGGAGATTGAAACGATTCATTGTCCCACGCTACGAAGCTACAAAAAAGCGAGAGAGTTTCCTAATCCGCTGATTACCTGCATTATATACACCCCTTGTTAGCAAACGTTATTCAATCACGACTTTTAAATTTTTCCCTAAACCTGCTTCAACAATTTTTCTGAAAGTTGACATTTCCAAGTCCGTTTTATTATTTTCCAGTCGTGAGATATAAAACCTTGATGTTCCACTTCTTTGGGCTAATTGAGCTTGTGTCAAACCTGCTTTCAGTCTAGCGGTTCTAATTAGACTTCCAAATCTTGGCTTTGCAACAACTTTTAATTCTTGGCTCAAGTTATATAGAATATCTGCCCCGATTTCGTAAGGGTGGATTTCCACTTCTCCGTTTTCATTTTTTATTTTAATCTCAATGTTCGACCAGGAGAGTGTGAAATTTCTTAAAGTTACCTTTTTAAATTCTTTTAGGTCTAGCAATGGATATTCAGTATCGGGTTCTGATACTTTCCAGTCGTTAAATATTTTCTGAAAATCGAGCATTCTACTCTCACCGTTATTAAACATACATTGTATTTGAAAGTCTTGCACTTTCTCGATTTTAATAATTCTTGGTATTTTAATTTTCTGTCTCATAGTCTTGGATTTAGTTGTTTAAAAACTTCCAACAAGAAATTCTTGTTTTTCATAGCCCAATCTGTCACTTTCTTTCTTTGCGTTTTCGGAACATAGCCCACATAAGTCTTTAGCGTTTCAATTTCAATAAGTTCTTCGTATTCAGCGAAGAGTGTGTGAAAATGGGGTGGTAGATGTTCCCTTGAATAAATGTCAATTTTTATTGAGTCTATGATTTTTATTGTCGGCATCTTATTGTCTAGTTAGACAACAAAGATAACAACTTCTTTATTCAATGTCAACTTTCTAAACTTTTTTTCTTTCTGAATATATTCCTGTCGGGAAGTCAAAGATTCTATATAATATTCTAGTTGCAGGTTTAGGGAAATGATTTTTCGTTATGTTTAAAGGACAGATTGTCTGTGCGTTGCTGAGTCACATAATGTTTGCTAACGGCTGGGGGTGTGGCGAGTGCGGGAGCGCGAGTTTCGATTTCGTCGCACGACGAAATCGCCCCAAACGGGCGATGACGTTCCTAAGTTCCCTAAATCACCCGCATTGGCTACACCCCTTGTTAGCCAACGTAATTTTTTGTTAATCTCTAATTACCGAATATGTTATAGTTCCACTCTGGAATTCTGGAGCGTTTGGACTATTATTAAATACTGTTTTTAGTGCAGCTTCTTGAGCTAATTTCAATATTTCGAAATCCAAAGTAGTTGAACCTCTAACACCAGACCTTGCATTTATTACTTTTCCGTTCCTGTCAATTTGTATTTCAACAACAATTCTAAAACCCTTCTTTTCTCCAAAGTTAGGTTGAATTATTGTTTTTATTTCACGATTAGTCATTTCAAATCTTGAAACTACTTTCTGAATTTCTCCCACTTTAGCTTGTTGCTCATTATTATTTATTTTATTTATTTCTTTTTCTTTTTCTTCATTTTGTTCTTTTTCTTCATTTATTTCATCTTTGTTTTCTTTGTCATTTATCGGATAAATCGAAATAGTATTTGAATAATCTGATGGGTTAATTGTTTTTAAGTCATATATGAACTTAATTTCAAATTTTTCGAAATAAGCAAAGTTGTTGTCATTACCTATTCCTTTTGCAAAATCCGATAGTTTTGTAATAGTTGTAACAATACAACCATATTCAATTTCACCAAATTTTACAACACCTTTGTAAAAGTATTTTTCAATAAGTTCTTCAAATTTTACAAATTTCAATGAAGATGATAATGAAACGCATTTATCCCTTGGGTCATATGCAGTAATGCTGTAAGTATCGTTATTCGTTTGCTCTATTTTCAATTTTGCATTTGAAAAAACAACCATATTGTTAGTATAATCATTTTTTAAACCATAATATTCAAAGACAAACTTCTGTGAATAACAATTAATTGTCAATATGAATAGTAAAGAGCTAATAGTAATCGTTTTAAAAAAGTTTTCACCTTTTTTTAAACCTATGACATTCTTAATGCCCTGTTTCCTAATTCCGACCATATTCTAAAAGTTTTAATAAATAGTTATCAATGGCAAATGATTCGAAGACACTTGTAGTTTTTAAATACAAAGGATGGTGAGGATGTCCTTTTTTTGATTTTTCACCAAAGGTTATCCATTTGCAATTATTATTCAGAGTCGCTTGATAAATATCATTTAAACAGTTATATAGGTAGTCTTTTTTTTCTATTAGTGTACCCCAAGCTGCCCAAATTGTATTTTGAGAATAATTAGATAAAAGATTGCTAATAATTTCTAAGTTTTTTTTATGCAATAATGTGTCAAGTTCTTTATGAAGGTTTTTGGGATTAGTTGCTCTCTGTGGATAAATATTGAACATAATCCAGCTATCAAATCCATTATACTTAGAAATTCTTTCTACTGATTTTAGTGTATTATCTAGATTTTGTGGTTCTGCTGTACTCGGATTAATTCCAAAACAAATTAAAGGCTTTGAGCCCTTTCGTCCCAGAATAAATCTTACTTCATTTTCTCGGTCATTTTGATAAATCCAATTATTCAAATGTGAAATCATAAGTAATGGTTTTTATTAAAAATATACGATTTTCTGCTGTCTGTCATTATGTTGGCTAACGGCTGGGGGTGTGACCAGTTTGGGCGCGCGGGGCTTGGGATTTATCCCCCGTTAAGAAACTCCCTGCGTGCCGACCCGCTTCCGTAACCCATTCAGCCCAAATTGGTTACACCCCTTGTTA
>Ga0334885_1005410_pt1 | contig 10350 bp, 9 predicted proteins | sample GraSluR1_MG_8_FD_207233 | JGI IMG/M metagenome (GOLD analysis project Ga0334885, IMG submission 207233) | Sludge microbial communities from methane-producing bioreactor in Wageningen University, Netherlands - Granular Sludge_31_05-R1 | ecosystem: Engineered > Bioreactor > Anaerobic > Unclassified...
AAGAAAGATTGGAAACCGGGGAAATTGAACTTGAAGGGGAAAAGATTTCTATTCATAGCCCCTTAGATGCGATTCACTATGGAATTGTTTATATTACTGAAAACAGGAAAGAAGAAGGATTGTTTTTAGATACTTCAATTAAAAATAATATTGTTGCTCCGGATTTAACTACAGTAGCAAACAATCTGGGTTTTATAAGTGATCATAAGATTAATCAAATATCCAATCAGGTCATTCAGCAATTTAATATTAAAGCTTATGACGCCGATCAAATTACCAATACCTTAAGTGGTGGAAATCAACAGAAAGTCCTCCTGGGGTTATGGCTTCATCTCAAACCAAAAGTATTGTTGGTAGATGAACCGACTGTAGGAATTGACGTTGAATCAAAAACTGAAATTTACAAACTTCTCAGAAAAATAGCCGACTCTGGAGTGGCTGTTATCATGATATCTTCTGAAATTAAGGAGTTGCTGAATAACTCTGATCGAATCATCACCATGTATAAAGGAACCATCATTGAAGAATTTATTGCTTCACAAGTGAGTGAAAAGGAACTTCTGGCATCGATTTCCGGGATTTCCAATCGAGAATAGAGAAGGTATCTTTTAAAAGGGGGTTTATTATGTCCAATCGGATTAAGCAAGATGAAAATTCCAGTACTTCAAAAGAAAAAATGATACCAGAGCAGAAATCGTCGGGAACAAAGGGATCTTTCTCAATCCCTGAAGAATCGATTTTAACAAAACTTTTAACCCGACGAGAAATAATTCTCATCATCTGCATCGGAATTATAGTTATTTTTGTTCCATTCTTTAATAAGAACTTTTTAACCTTCTCAAATTTAAAGATATTGCTCCTTAGCAACTCAACGGTTGCAATTATGGCTCTTGGAATTGGTATGCTCCTTATAATGGGAGAAATTGATTTAAGTATTGGAGCCAATATGGCTTTGTCGGGAGTTTTGGCGGCTATTTTTATGCAAACCTATGGCTATAGTGTGCCAGTATCCATCGGAATTGCTTTGATTGCAACCCTTTTGGTAGGGTTAGTTAATGGACTTTTGGTTGTAAAGGTTGGTATTAATTTTCTGATTACAACCTTAGCTATCCAAGGCATTATTCGAGGAACCGTCATCATTTTGGCGGAAGGAGGAGTAGCTTTCCTTCCCCCGGCTTTTAATAAGATTGGCCAAAACACATTACTAGGATTTCAACTGCCGGTTTGGTTTATGTTTATACTAGTCTTATTTTTTGGTTTGATGGTTGCGAAACATCGATTTTTCCGTCAGCTCTATTTCATCGGTGGAAATATTAAGGCAGCTCGTTTGGTAGGAATATCCACTGACAAAACTCGGATGATTGTCTATCTTTTATCAAGCCTACTAGCTGGAATGGCGGGTATTCTCAATACTGCCCGTTTTGGTTCTGCTTTTCCTTCTGCAGGAACCGGTGCTGAGATGAGCTGTATTTCAGCAGCAGTGTTGGGAGGATGTAGTCTTTCCGGCGGACAAGGAAATATGTTCGGAGTATTTCTGGGTGTTATTTTTATTGGTCTTTTGTCCAATGTGTTAGTCATGTTGAATGTTTCAACCTATTGGCATCAGATTATTAATGGCATGGTTCTTATTGCTGCCATAACCTTTGATATTGTGATGCAGAAGGTTAGAAAAGAAAAACAAAGGAAAATGTTATTACAATAAAGTGTCGTCGAAAGTCGAAGGGAGACTTGTAACTTGGCGCTTATAAAAAAAGACCTTTTTGAAGAAGCTTATACCATCATTAAAGAAATGATCATGGAGGGAAATTTAAAACCGGGAGAAAGATTGGTTCAAGAGCAAATTGCCCGAAATTTGGGCATTAGCCGAACCCCAGTCATGCATGCATTAAGAATTCTTGAGACAGAAGGATTATTAACTGCAAACCCTCGAACCAAAGTGATGCAGGTTCGTGATCTCTCTCAGGAAGAATTGGTGACGATATTTGAAATACGATTATGTATTGAACCTTTAGCAACACGATATGCCTGTCAAGTTATTACTGATGAAGCTGTTGAAGAATTAGAAAAGAATTTTACCGCAGCATTTAAAAACAAGAATGAAAAAGAATATCGTCGTTTAGATAACAAATTACATACCTATATTTCAGAAATCTGTCCTAATCGCGACTTAAGAGACTTTACCATTCGATCCGGTTTAATTTCCAGATTTCTCATCAAGGGACTTATTCGTCCACCCCAGGAAACCTATTATGAGCATCTCCAAGTATTGGAAGCATTTCGTAAAAAGCAACCACAAGAAGCCGAAAAAGCAATGAGAGAACATATCAAAATTACTTTAGCTTATATTCAAAGAAGCGGAAAAGAAGAATAGTCGGGAAGTTCTTTTCTGAACTGAATATTAGAGGGGGTTTAATCATGACATTACAATTTGCAACTATTACAGGTTTTTTTGGACAACTCAAAGATCGTTTTAAATTTTACCATGAGACAAAAATTTTGGAAGAAAAGTTGAGCTTAATCAGCCAGGTGGAAGGAAATCAGGGAGTTGAACTGATCTATCCTTATGATTTTAAAGATAAATATCAGACTAAAACTCAGCTTGAAAAAAATAGATTAATTGGAGCAGCGGTTAATGTCGACATTAAAGGCGAGATGGTCTGGAATCAACGATCTCTTACTGCGCTCTCAGCAGAGACACGGAAGAAGGCTTTCGATTATATTGCTCAAGGAGCTGAAATGTCTCGTTTTTTGGGTGCAAATTTAGTCACTGTTTGTCCCCTTCAAGATGGTTATGACTATCACTTTGAAGTTAATTATGAAAGAAGTTGGCAGTATCTTATTGATGGATTAAAAGAAGTAGCCCAATCTTATCCCGATGTAAAAATAAGTATAGAGTATAAATTCCAAGAACCACTCTCCCATTATTTGGTGGGCACAGCTTTCAATGCTCTTTATGTTTGTCTCAAGGCTAATGTTCCTAACCTGGGCGTGACTCTCGATTTTGGACATGCCTTGCAGGCGGGAGAAAATCCGGCTGAAACCATGACAATCTTAGCACGAGAAAATAAACTGTTTCATGTCCATATTAATGATAATGATGGGAAGTGGGACTGGGACCTTATATCCGGGAGTAGGAATTTAATGTCCTATCTTGAATTTCTTTACATAATGAAAAAAATTGATTATCGAGGGTGGATTGCTTTAGATGTCACTCCAAGACACCGTAATCCAATTGAAATATTTTCTACGAGCATTTATATCACCAAAAAATTAGCCAAGCTGGCTGAGAGGTTAGATGAATTTCCGCTCCAAGAATCGATGGAAAAGGATTCTCCCCAACTGATTATCAGAAAAATTTATGATGAACTTATAAAATGAAAGGATATCTTATGGACTGGCCAATAGTGGTTGGATTAGTGAATTATCAAGGATACGGTATTGATCAAGTTTTTAGAAATTTGTATGGTCTTGGTGCTGAGTATGTTGAAGTTGATTATATTAAAACACCCTTGGGAGTTGTCAATGAGTATGGCCTTACTCATTTAAACGAAAGCGATCTTCAAAAACCAAAGGATTTTTTTCAACTATTGAATCAATATCAACTCAAAGCTCTCACCTTCAGTGGGCATGTAAAATTATCCATAGAAGAAGATGTGGAATTATTTCTCAAAAAAATGGAATTTGCCAAGAAAATTGGAGTGAAATACATTACCACTGGAGAAGGTCCAGCTGAAAAAAGACAAGAAATTTTTAAGCATATCCGGTGGATTGAAAAGAAAGCACGAGAACTGGATTTATTGGTTTGTCTTGAAACCGAAATGTCCAATACCTTGATTACTCGAGGTACTGAAGGGATTCCGATTATTAATGAAATAGCCTCACCCTATATTAAAATGACTTATGACACTGGGAATATTTACTACGCTCAGAAAGGAAATATTGATATAACCGAAGATTTAAGGAGTGCTATTGATTACATCGAGGTCATTCATTTTAAAGATCCATATATTATTGATGGAACAATCCAGTTTGGTGAGATAGGAAAAGGAGAAATCAACTTTTTCGAGTTGGCAAAAATAATGAAGGCAAAGGGTCGGATAATACCGATCACTATTGAAATTCCCTATTTTTTCCAAAGTAATCAATGGGGTCCATTTGAAGTATCAGAAAAAATTCTTCCGATTGAGGATGTTAATCGTTTATTAAGCAAGTCAATAGGTTTTATTCAGGATCTATTTAAGGAGTAACCGATATGAAAATCAAAAAAAGCCATGAACTGAATGGAATACAAGTTTCTAAACCCTTTAGCAGAGAAGTCCGAGTGATATTTTCACCAGATGTTGATGAAGGGTGTGGATGTAATCTCATTCGAGCGACTATTTATCCTTTCAGCAAAACCGATTATCGTCCGAGGGATCGAGTTGAAATTGTCTTTATTGTATCGGGGAAGGGGATATTTGTTTGTAACGATAAGAAATATCCCATCGAGAGTGAATCAGCACTCTATATCGAAAAGGGCGATAAGATACAGATAATCAATACCGAAAACCAAAATCTCGATCTGGTTTCTTTTTATCCCAACCCCTATAATTCCTATGACCTTTATCAAAAACTTCTTAGTGCTGCTGAAAGAGCTCAAAGAGAAGTTGATTAAATAAAACGTCTAGCGGCAGCTTCTTTATAAGTTCTACTTTAAGATGCCTCATTGAAAATTGAGTGTTCACTCTTTTTTTATTGCCAAGAAAAAACAGATGTTCCTATAATTTGTATAATTGCTATTCGTGGTGCAAAAAGATAACATTAAATAAAAAAGAATTGGTTCTTTTATATATAGATTGACATTGAAAATCGAAGAGGTTTTTATCTATGGAAATAATTGTATTGATAAAGCAAGTACCAGAAATTGGAGAGGCAAAGATTGATCCGAAGACTGGAACCTTGAATCGGAAAGGGATATCACTTACCATTAATCCAATTGATTTGAATGCCATTGAATTGGCTCTTCAGATAAAAGAAGAGCAAGGTGGCAAGATACGAGCAATAACTATGGGACCAGAATCAGCCGAGAAAGCTTTACGAGAAGCGTTAGCTCTAGGATGCGATGAGGCTTTTCTCCTCACCGGTCAGGAATTTGCAGCCTCCGACACTTATGCGACTGCTTATGCCTTAGCTCAATTAGTTACTTTTTTAAAACCTTGGGAAGTTATCATTACCGGAGAAAAAGCCATTGATGGTGATACTGGCCAGGTTGGCCCGGCTGTAGCATCGTTTTTAAATATTCCCATTCTCACCTATGCCATTCAGTGTCAATTGGTTAATCGCTGTCTTTTTTTAATCGAAAGAACCATTGAATCCGGAGTCCAAAGAATCACGTTACCTCCTCCTTTTTTGATTACCGTTACCAAAGGGATGAATGCCCCACGATTTCCCACACTGAGGGGAAAAATATCCGCCCGGCAACAAGAAATTCAAAAATTCAATGCTCAGTCTCTGGGCATTTCTGTTGATTCGATAGGATTATCAGGTTCACCCACCCGAGTTGTGAAAGTTGAAAACTTTAAAATTGAACGAAAGGGAAAGATTTTGAAAGATATGGATCCAGTGCTTATGGCAGATCAATTGGTTCAGTTTTTAGTTGAACGAGGAGCTTGCAAATGAATCACCATTTGCTGATAATAGGTGAAATTCACCGAGGGAAAGTCGAACCGACTACATTTGAAATATTGGGAGCAGCACAACAACTTCGCAATAAAGGCGTTGAAAAGGTTGGCGTTTTTTTTGGATCTGGAAAGATTAATATAGAAGAATTACAAAAACCGCTTCAGTTTGGAGCAAATTATGTTTACGGGATTAAAAATCCTATATTCGATGAGTTAGCCTTTCACCAGTCAACTCAATTCATTATAAATGTGATTCAAAAATTCAAACCAACCATCATTCTGGCAGCAGCTACCACCCGGGGAACTACCCTCATGCCCTATCTAGCAGCCAAACTCCATACTGGCTTAACCGCCGATTGTACCGGTTTTGATATCGATTCCGAAGATGGATCACTATTGCAAATCCGACCGGCTATTGGTGGAAACATTATGGCAACTATAAAAACCAGAACCTTTCCCCAAATGGCGACAGTTCGTCCCAATACTTTTAAACCAATTCAGAGTGAATATCCTGATTCAACTCTTGTGATTGAGGAAGATAATACAACCTACTCCAGTGGATTCATAAAAAATGAATTTATCGAGGAAGATAATAATCTTGATATTGCCAAAGCGAAAATCCTGTGTAGTGGTGGTCGGGGATTAAAAAATGCTACAAACTTTTCTCTCCTTGAAGAATTAGCGCAATGTTTAAAAGGTTGCGTGGGTGGAAGTCGAGTGGCGGTAGAGCAAGGATGGACCTCTTTCCCCCATCAAGTAGGTTTGAGTGGAAAAACCGTATCACCTGAATTTTATATTGCTTTTGGAATATCAGGAGCGATTCAGCATTTAGCTGGGATGCAAACCTCTCGTTATATCATCGCTATCAACCGGGATCCAGAAGCCCAAATCTTTCATCTTGCCGACTTTGGTATTGTTGGAGATGTATTGGAAATTCTCCCACAAGTCATTCGAATATTAAAACAAAGGAAAAATAAATGAATCAGTTTAAACCGATCGATGATCGGGATATTCAATATTTTAAGACTATTATTGGTGAACAATTCGTTTCTGGAGATCCAGAAGTCCTTAAAAACTACTCAAAGGATGAGACTCCTGATGAAACCCTGCGATTGTTGCCCGAAGTGGTTATAAAACCAAAAACAACCGAAGAAATCCAACAAATAGCCCGGTATTGTTTTGAAAAAAATATAGCGATAACACCACGAGGAGCAGGCAGTGGACTTTCAGGGGGATCGATACCGGCTTATGGTGGTGCTGTTTTGTCTTTGGAAAGAATGAACCGGATTTTGGAAATCGATACTGAAAATTTGATGGTGGTTGTCGAACCAGGAGTTATAACCAATGACATTAACCGTCAGTTAAAAAGCTACGGTCTTTTTTACGCCGGCTATCCAATGAGTCTGGAAACTTGTCAGATCGGAGGAAATGTTGCCGAAAATGCTGGAGGTGGAAAGGCGGTTAAGTACGGTGTTACCGGTAATTATGTTCGAGGAGTGGAGTTTGTCACTACAACGGGAGAAATGGTTCATTTCGGGGGGAAAGTTTATAAAGATGTTTCCTCTTATGATATCGTTCATCTCATGGTAGGATCAGAAGGAACACTTGGAATCATAACCAAAATTTATCTCAAGGTTATTCCCCTTCCCAAGGAAAGAATTGTTTTACTTGCTCCCTTTGATGATGTAAACCAAGCTTTGCGACTGCCAGTGATTTTGCTGAAAGAAATGAAGATATTGCCCACTTCCCTGGAATTCATGAATCATGAAAGCTTATGTTTTGCCTATAAATATTGTAACCGCTCCTATCCCTTTCCAGATGCAAAATCACATGTATTGATTGAGATAGATGGAGATGATGAAGAGAGAGTATTTTCGCTATCGGAAAAAATAGGGAATCGCTTATTTGATGTGGGGGCGAAAGAAATCTATATGGCCGATAATTCGATTTTAATCGAAGAAATATGGAAAATGCGACGGGCAGTACCGGAAGCCATTCATCTTGCCCTCCCAGTGGAAATGAACGAGGATATATCACTTCCGATTCAAGAAATTGGTAACATTCTCCTTGTTATTGATGATTTGAGCCAACACTATCATTTATTTTCCCCGGTATATGGACATATTGGAGATGGGAATTTACACGTTACTTTGGCACCAAAACAAATTGAACACTGGAAGAAAGATGAGCCAATTATTCGCAAAATGTTTTATGAAAAAGTAAAAGAATTGGGAGGAGTTTTGAGTGGGGAACATGGAATTGGATTAAAAAGAAGAAACTACCTCTCTCAATTTTATTCACCGGAAGAAATAAGGTTGATGAGAAATATTAAAAAAGCTTTTGATCCAAAAGGAATTCTTAACCCCGGGAAAATCTTCCCTGACCAGGAATAGCTCCTGATTTCTTCAATTAAATTAAAAAATTAATGGACATTCAGAGTTGACAGAATTTGGTCTCGGGATTATGCTTTATTTTCTTGGATAATTTTTTTTATAAGGGAATATGACAAATTGAACTCAGAAGACTCCTTTAAAGGTCATAATTCCGGGAGGTAGATGCTTGGGCAAGCTGTTATCCTATTTAAAGCCTTATTGGAAGTTTGTGGTTTTGGCACCACTATTAATGGTAGTTGAAGTCATAGTCGACCTTCTTCAGCCAACTTTATTAGCAAAGATTGTGGATGTTGGGATTGCCGGTCAAGATTTAACCTTTGTTATGAGAACCGGCCTTTTAATGATTGGCATAGCCGTTATTGGTATGTTAGGAGGAGCAGGTTGTACAGTTGCAGCCAGTATTGCCAGTCAGAACTTTGGGACCGACCTTCGGTCTGACCTCTTCAGAAAAATCCAAAGCTTTTCTTATGCTGACCTTGAAAAGTTTAAGATTTCAACGTTAATTACTCGTCTTACCAATGATATAGCCCAAGTGCAAATGTTAGTCCTCATGTCATTAAGGATTATGGTAAGAGCTCCGCTTTTAGGTGTAGGGGGAATTATCATGGCTATCTCAATTAACGCTCGGTTAGCCATGATTCTCTTCGCATCTGTACCCGCACTTTTACTGATCCTATATTTTGTTATTCAAAAAAGTTTTCCTTTATTTACTACAGTTCAAAAGAAGTTGGATCGAGTAAATGCGGTAATGAGAGAGAATTTATCAGGTGTTCGTTTGATAAAAGTCTTTAATCGTTCAGATTACGAAAAAAAACGGTTTTCTGTAGCCAACAAAGAATTAATGAACACCACAATAAAAGCTTTTAAATTAGTCATATCAATAATGCCGGTTATGATGTTAATTATGAATTTAAGCTTGGTGGCAGTAATTTGGTTTGGTGGTATACAGGTCAGTGGTGGAACGATGAAAGTTGGAGAGATCATGGCTTTTATTAATTATTTTATGCAAATTCTTTTCTCGCTGATGATGGTGAGCGCAATATTTATATTCATAACTAGAGCAAATGCATCTGCAGAACGTATTCATGAGGTTTTATCCATTGTTCCCCAAATTCAGAACCCATCCCAACCTGACTCAACTCCAATAAAAAAGGGAATAGTTGAATTTGAAAAGGTTACCTTTCAATTTGGAGAAGACGGGGAAGAACCGGCTTTGAAAGATATTTCCTTTGTTGCTCAACCTGGGGAAACCATTGCTATATTAGGAAGAACTGGATCGGGGAAATCAACTCTTATGAACTTAATTCCTCGACTCTATGATGTAAATAAAGGAAGAGTTAAGATTGATGAAAGAGATGTCCGGGTTTTCGATTTCGAAACCTTAAGATCGTCTATTGGTATCGTTCCACAAGATACTATCCTTTTTTCCGGGACCATAAAAGAAAATATTAAATGGGGGAATCCCCAGGCATCTGATCAAGAAGTTATTGCTGCTGCAAAAATTGCCCAAGCCGATCAATTTATCATCCAATTTCCTGAAGGCTATAATACACTAATTAATCAAAGAGGGACTAACCTCTCTGGTGGCCAAAAACAACGAATTGCTATTGCCCGGGCGATTGTAAAGGAGCCGGCCATATTAATACTTGATGATAGTACCAGTGCTGTCGATTTGGCAACGGAAAAAAAGATCCTATCGGCTTTAAAGAAAACTTTGGTTGACACCACAATTTTTATTGTTGCCCAGAGAATTAGCACTGTTTTAGATGCCGATTGTATTTTACTTTTAGACAATGGGCAGATTGTTGGACAAGGAAATCATTCCCAGCTTATGATGAATAATTCTATCTACCAGGAGATATATCAATCTCAACTGGGAGAAGGGGTGACAATTTATGATTGATCCGAGAGCTTCAAAGCCTGGATTTTATTCAGGACCTCGACAACCAGGTCGCCCCATGAGTGGAATGGGAGGACATGGTCCTCATCAAATACCGGGACCGGTTTCAAAGCCAAAAGATACCAGGAAAACCATAAAGCAATTATGGATTTATTTAAAAGACCATCGTGTTACCCTTATCTTTATTTTTATATCGGTGGTAATATCTTCGCTATTGAATTTGATTGGACCTTATTTAATTGGGAAAGCCATTGATGATTTTATAATCCCAGGTGATTTTATAGGTTTAATGAGGATAGCTTTGATGATGGTTAGTATTTATGCCCTGGTTTCACTTTTTACCTATATACAAAATCGTCTTATGATTCAGATTGCCCAAAAAACAGTGTTTAACTTG
>Ga0334885_1005415_pt1 | contig 10342 bp, 10 predicted proteins | sample GraSluR1_MG_8_FD_207233 | JGI IMG/M metagenome (GOLD analysis project Ga0334885, IMG submission 207233) | Sludge microbial communities from methane-producing bioreactor in Wageningen University, Netherlands - Granular Sludge_31_05-R1 | ecosystem: Engineered > Bioreactor > Anaerobic >...
TTTAAGAAGGGTTTATAAGAGTTTTTTAAGAAGGGATTTTTTGCAGGCTGGGATTCTTTGGCTGGCAAAGAGATGTTTATAAGAGTTTTTTAATAATAAACTCATCCAGTTAAAACTGAATATCATTTTTTTAGCAAAAAAAGGCCCTTTTCAAGGGACCTCTTGCTTTTATAATCCTAGTTGTTTTCTGATTTCATCTGCCTTAGCTTCGTCTTGGTTTTTCTTTTCAATTTGTGCAAATTCTGCTTCTATATCTAGCCACTCCCTGTAGTGTTGCTCTGCAAGCTTTTCTAGCTGAGGGAGGTGTTTATTTGATAATAATGAAAATTTCAACTTCTCTTCTTCAAATATTCTTGTGAGTTCATCTATTTGCTCTTGACGAAGTTTTGGTATTGTGTCGATAATGCGTTTCTTTTCAGCTCTTGATAAGCTTATTGATCCTGCCAATAATTTTATAAAATATTTTTCATCATAGTTTAGATTTGATGAAGGCAGGGTTATTTTTATTTCTTCTGTAAATAATGCTCCAAGTTGAAAATTTGCTGGACTAGTATCTTCAGTTGTGTTTTTTGGGTCTGTAGTTGAAGAATCATCTTGCCCAAATGATTGCCCCCCTAAATTTGTTGAATTATCCATATTTTTGCTTAAATTACATATATATATTACAGATCTTTTTAATCTTTTTCAATTTTATTATAAAATTATTCGACAATTTTTTTTTTTGTGATAAATTGTGTATCGAAGTTTGGGCGATTAGCTCAGTTGGCTAGAGCGCGTCGTTGACTCCGACGAGGTCAGTGGTTCGAATCCACTATCGCCCACCAGTAAAATGTGCCCAAAAAGTGGACACGAAATATTTGTGTAAGAAGTTTTTAATATATTTAATATTCGAGCGATACAACTATAATTATCAATAAAAACTTAGTTCTATCGCACCACTGTACCCTCTATCTATTCGACTATCAGAAAAGGTTTTTATCTCTTTTTTTCTTCTTAAAACACTTTGAACTATCGGTTTTATTTTTGAAATACCATTTTTAGAATGGAGTCCTTTTCCGGTTATTATCAAAGCTTTTTTTATATTTTCAGAAATACATTCCTCCAAAAACAAATTACAAATTCTTGTAATATCGTCTTCGCTAAGTATCCCCATCTTGTGAAAATCTATTTCTTTTGATGGCTTAGCCTGATTTTCATATTTATTATGTTTCTTTTTCTTCTCCTTCAAAAAAATCTAATTTATTGAATATGTTATAGAAACATTTACGCTGTAATCCTTTGATCCAGGGGCAATTGTGGAGCCTTGAAACGACTCAGATTCATCCATTGCGTAATTAGCCATTCTTGGAGCATAACTATCTGAATATTCTGAAAAAGTCATAACATCGCCTAGTTTTACTCCTGCCGATTTTGCCATATTTTCTGCCTTTTCTTTAGCAGTTTTAAATGCAATTTCTCTTGCTTCCGTTTTTAATGTGCTTGGATCATCGACATCAAAAACAAGTTGACCTAGCTGATTTGATCCTGCTTCTACTGCTTGATCAAGTATTTCTTCAATTTTTTCTAAATCCCTAATTTTTACTCTTATTTCTTGATTTAGAGTGTAAGAAATTATTGATTTCATTGTATAATCTTTGGAATATTCATAATTTGGATAAAGAGAATAAGATGTTGACGTGATATCTTTTTCGTCTACCCCAAGAGCTTTTACTGCGTTGTAAATTCGAGCCATTTTTTCATTTCCTTCTTTCACAGCATCCTTAACGTTCTTTGATTGGCTTAAGACAGACAAGTTTACTAATGCTATATCTGGTTTTGCTGTTATTTTACCTTCAGCAGTGACTGTAATACTTTTTGAAAATGGTTCACTAATTACTTGTGCCCTAATGTTTTGATGCCATGGTTGTTTTAATGAGTTTGAAACTAATAAAAACAATGTTGATAAGGACAAAATGATTAAAAATACTGATGCGGAAATCAATAAAAACTTTTTAAATATGGATTCTTTCATGCTTTTCTTTTAAATAATAATTTTAAATAATTTTATATCTTTCTATTATTTATTAAACATTATTGACTTGATAACTTTATAAAATGTTTTAAGAACTAAAACATTTACTTTAAATTTTATGTTTTAAGAATAAAAATAAAAAAAATAATTTATATTTTATGGCAAAAACAGTTGAAGAAACAAAGTCTTTAGAAGCTGATATTTTGTTTTTTTCTAGGCAAAAACCTTCTGTTGAAAAATTTGACACAATAAGTGATGGACTAAACCCAATGGAAGATGAGTTAAGTCGTGGATTCATTGATTTAAATTTAGTTTATAAAATTATTGAATCTTAATTTCTTATAAAATGTTTTTTGTATGGGTGAGTTTTAAAGCTTGAGTTAATTTTGAGTGATTTTTGAATGATTTTGGAATTGAATGGTTTTTGAATGGTTTTTGAATGTTTTTTTTGAGACTAGTTTTTTCTGATTCAAGCTATTTTGCAATTTTTGTTAGTGAGAATTTTGTTCAGAATTTTTTTAAGAATAATTTAAGAATTTTTAACAATTTTTTAATGACACTTTGATATGCTGATATCGTTTTTTAAAGAACAATGAAATTATTTAGAACAATTCTTAAATACATTTTCCCTGAAATTTGTATTTCCTGCGGAACGGAAGGGAACATAATCTGTAGTAAATGCACAAAGCTAATTATTTACAAAAAATCACAAGAATGCCCATACTGCAGGCAAAAAAATAATGATGGGCATTGCTGTAAACACAATTGTGTAAAAAAGTTTTTCTTTGACCAGCTACTTGTTGCAACAAGTTATAAAAGAAATTTAATTATCCAAAAGTTAATTAAAGAATATAAATATAGGAATAAAAAGGGACTTAGTATATTTTTCTCAAATTTAATATTAAAAAAATTCGAAAATGATTTTTTAAAAAAGTTTATAATTGGCGATGTATTTATTACCTCTGTACCAATAAGTAAAGAAAAATTAAAAGCCAGAGCCTACAACCAAGCTGAATTAATAGCTAAAAACTTGTCAAATACGATCAATATTAAATACATAAACACACTCAAATGGACTAACTACAAAGGACAACAAGCAGGCCTTAAAAAAGCAGACAGAGTAAAATCTCGTGCATTTACTATGGGTATTATTTCATCTAATGTCTCGTTTGTTAGACACAAAAACATTATTTTAATAGATGATATTGCATCCACTTGCAGTACTATAAATGAGTGTTCAAGGGTTTTAAAATTATACGGTGCTTTGTCTGTTTGTGTGGTTGTAATTTCTCGAAACTGAAAAAGTTTGATAATATGTTTTTGAATAATAATATTTTTCAAATGAAAATTGCAATCGATGCTTCTAGGTATGGGCATAAAATGTCAACAGGTGTTGAATGGTATAGTTTTCATATTATAAATGGAATAATTAAAGAAAATGATTTACAGAAAAAACATCAAATTATACTCTACACTAAAGAAAAACTTGCTATTCAAGAAAGTCCTTTCCTAAAGATTGTTTATATAAAAAACCGACGACTCTGGACATTGTTTGGTTTAAGTAAAAGAATAGTTAAAGATAATTTGGACTGTCTTTTTGTTCCATCTCATACTTTTCCATTGTTTTTACCTAAGAAAAGGATAATTACAATACATGATTTGGCTTTTAAAAGGTATAAAAATGCATATAGTTTTTTTCAGTATTATTACTTATGTTTTTCAACATGGTTTGCTTCAAAATTTGCCACTATAATTATTTGCCCTAGTGAAGCCACAAAAAATGATTTAGTTAAGTATTATAATTGTGATGAAAAGAAAATTAAAGTTGTTTTTCATGGATTTACGGCTTCTGATACTAAGAACCGTAAAAACAATTTTGGTGATTATTTGTTTTTTGTTGGCAGAATTGAAAAAAAGAAAAATATTACTTTGATCATAAAATCTTTTAATATTTTAAAAGAAAAATGGAAAAATCTAAATTTAGTTTTAGCTGGAAAAACAGGTTTAAATTATGATGAAATTTCTCAGGAAATTCAAAATAGTAAGTATAGAAACTGTATTAAAGAAACAGGATATATTGATGAAGAAAATAAAAACTTTTTATATAAAAATGCAAAATGTTTTGTATTTCCATCATTATACGAAGGGTTTGGAATTCCTGTTCTTGAAGCTTTTTATCATAATTGTCCCGTCGTTTGTGCCTCCTCTGGCTCCTTGCCTGAAGTTTGTGGGGATGCTTGTATGCTTGTAGATAATGTTAATGAAAAAGAATTAGCTAATAAAATTGATTTAGTTTTATCAAATAATAAAATAAAAAATGATTTAATTAAAAAAGGGACAAGGCGATTAAAAGATTTTTCATGGGATATGGCCTCTGTTAAAACTTATGAACTTTTAACAAATAATGATGATAAATAACCATAAAATTGCAGAAATTTTCCTACAAATGGCAGACATCCTTGATATAAAAGGTGATAATGTTTTCAAGATTAACGCTTTTAGAAGGGGGGCTCAGATTGTTGAAAATTTTCCTAGAGAATTCTCAGATGCTTATAATGAAAACCCAGAAAACTTAAATAATGTGGCCGGGCTTGGAGAAGGTCTTAAAAGTAAAATTATTGAACTTATCACAACAGGAAATCTTAACGAATTTAATGATATTTTAAAAAATTTTGACACTGGATTACTTGAAATGCTTAAAATTAGAGGAGTTGGACCAAAAAAAGTTAAGCTCTTTTATGAAAAACTTGGAATAAATTCAGTTGAAAAATTAAAAAAGGCCTGCGAAAAACAGGAAATTCAAAAACTTCCAAAAATGGGTGAAAGATCAGAAACAGAAATTTTGAACGCAATTCAAGAAATCTCTACTTTTTCAAACAATAGATACTTGATAAATTCTGCTCTAGAAGATGCGGAAAATTTAATTTCTTTTCTTAAAAACTGCTCCGAAATTAAGCAAATACAATATGCAGGAAGTTTGCGAAGATTTAAAGAAAGTATAGGAGATATTGATATTATTTCTACGAGTAAAAATAAAAATTCTGAACAAATAATGAATTATTTTTTAGAATATCCACAAATATTTAAAGTTTTATCAAAAGGTGATACAAAATCTTCTGTAATTTTACTTTCCGGTATTCAAGTTGACTTGAGAGTTGTTGATAATAATTCTTTTGGTTCTGCACTACATTATTTTACTGGAAACAAAGAGCATAATATTAAAATAAGGGAAATTGCAAAATCAAAAGGCCTTAAAATAAATGAATATGGAGTTTTTAAAGATGAAAAAAGAATCTCTGGAGAGCAAGAAGAAGATATTTTTAAAGCAGTTGATCTCCCTTTTATTCCTCCAGAAATTAGAAGAAATGATGGGGAAATTGAGTATGCTATAAAACACAAAAGTTTTCCAAAATTTGTAGACTTAAAAGACATAATCGGCGATCTTCATATGCATTCAGATTTTAGTGATGGTCGGTTTTCAATGGAAGAAATGGCTAATGAAGCAATTAAACGAGGGTATAAATATATTGGATTTGCGGACCATTCAGATTTTTTAAAGATTACAAATGGTATGGACGAAAATAAAATTAAAAAACAATGGCTTCAGATTGATAAACTAAATAAAAAATTATTAAACAAAATTCATATATTTAAAAGCTGTGAAGTAGATATTTTAAAAAATGGTTCCTTGAATATGCCAGATCATATTCTTAAAGAATTAGATTATACTATTTGTAGTGTTCATATTAGATACAGTGAATTAGATCGTGAAAAGCAAACGAAGAGAATTTTAAAAGCTTTATCAAACCCTTTTGTTAAAATTCTTGCTCACCCAACAGGAAGAAAAATTAATTCCAGACCTGAACTCGATATTGATATGGAGCTTATAATAAAGGCTTGTGTAGATAAAAATATTCTTTTAGAAATAAATAGTAGTCCGCAAAGACTTGATTTATATGACAAATATATTCTTATGGCTAAAAATCTCGGTGCAAAATTTGTTATAAATAGTGATGCACATTTCCCTTTTGATTTTGAAAATTTGAAGTTTGGGGTAGGCATGGCAAGGCGCGGTTGGCTTGAAGTAGACAATATTATTAACACTTTGCCTTTAGATAAAATTAAAAGTATACTGAAGAAAATTTAAAATTTTAAACAAAAAAACTATGTCAAAAAAACTAGTATCAGGATTACTAATTCTCGGTGTAATCTCCACATCTGCCTGTAGCTTACTAAGAGATGAAGAGAAATCTTATATAAATGCTGAGATTGAGGCAACATGCATGCTTGCTGAGATGGACATCAGTAATATTACTGATGAAGATATGGAAAAACTTAATAAAGTTTACTCAAAACATGGCTTCCCAGTAGATGATGCTAATGCTATTTCACAAATAATGGCTAAATATGAAAATAATGAAAGAGTAAAAGAAGCTATTGAAAGTGCAACAGAAGACTGTAGACAAAAAATTACTGACAACATTTTAAATAGTTCATCAAATCAAATGCCAGATCTTGATCTTTTAAATGAAGAAGTTGAAGTTGTTGAACAAGAAGAAAGCGATCTTGTAGAGTTAGAAGTTGTTGAACAAGAAGAAGAGTTGCCTTCAGAACCAGAAAATGAAGAAGAAGTAGAATAATTTTTTCGGATAATTTTTTAAGTTATATATAAATGAAAGTTGCCTTAGTTCATGATTTTTTACTTAGGTTGGGAGGTGCTGAAAGAGTTTTGAAAGTTTTTTCTGATATGTTTCCAGATGCACCAATTTATACCCTTTTATATGATGAAAAAAAAGTCTCAGAATTTTTTCCTAAAGAAAAAATAAAAACTTCTTTTTTACAAAATTATCCAAAATTTTCAAAAAATTATCATCGTTTTCTAACATACAAAATGCCTCGTGCTATTGAAGAATTTGATTTTTCAAGTTATGATCTCGTTTTAAGTTCTTCAAATTCATTTGCACATGGAATTATTACAAATTCTGAAACAAAACATATTTGTTATTGTCATTCTCCTATGAGATATGCGTGGGATTGGTCGAATGAGTATATAAAAGAAAATAACATAACTGGAATTAAAAGTTTCTTTTATTCTTATTTGATTAAATACTTAAGAGAGTGGGATAAAATTTCTTCAGACAGACCAGATAAATATATTGCAAATTCAGTAAATGTTCAAAGAAGAATTAAAAAATATTACGGGTTAAGTTCAGAATTAATTTATCCACCTGTAAATGTTGATAGGTTTGAAGTAAAAGAAAAACACCTTGATTATTTTTTAGTAGTTTCGAACCTTACACCTTACAAAAAAATTGATCTTGCGGTTAAATTATTTAGTAAAATTGGTAAAAAACTACTAGTCATTGGAAATGGACCGCAAAAAAATTATTTAAAAAGCATTTCTGCCCCTAATGTTGAATTTTTGGGATTTCAAAGCGATGCTTCAGTTAAGGAATATATTGAAAATTCAAGAGCTTTTATTTTTCCCGGTGAAGAAGATTTCGGAATTACTCCTCTTGAAGCGATGTCTGCAGGAAAACCAGTTCTGGCTTTTTCTAAAGGTGGGACACTTGAAACTGTTGTTTCTGGTAAAACTGGCGAATTCTTTTATGAACAAACTCTTGAGTCAATGGAAGATGGACTTGCAAGACTTCTTTACAATGAAAGGTTTTATAATCCAAAAGAAATCAGAAAACATGCTGAAAAATTTTCGGAAAAAGTTTTTATAGAAAATATTAAAAAAAGTATTTCAGAATAATGATAATATGAACTCACACTCTCTTTACAGAAAATATAGACCTAGTAATTTTGCGAATTTAGTTGGGCAAGATCATATAAAAACCACACTAATTCAAGCCATTCAAAAAAACTCTATTTCCCATTCTTATATTTTTGCAGGCCCAAGGGGTACTGGTAAAACTACTACTGCAAGGCTAATGGCTAAGGCAATTAATTGTCAAAATTTAAAAAATTCTTTTGAACCCTGTGAAGAATGTGATTTTTGCAGAGATATTAGTTTGGGAAATTTGATTGATGTTATTGAAATAGATGCTGCGTCTCACACAAGTGTTGAAAATGTACGAGATTTGAACGAAACAATAGCTTTTGCTCCAACTATTGCGAAAAAAAAAGTTTATATAATTGATGAGTTTCATATGCTCTCCAAAAGTGCTTTTAATGCCTTGCTTAAAACACTAGAAGAGCCACCTTCTTTTGTTTACTTTATTCTTGCAACAACAGAGCTTCACAAAATTCCAGAAACTATTATTTCTAGATGTCAAAATTTTGATTTTAAAAGGATTTCCATTAATGATTTAAAAGATCGATTATCTTTTATTGCAAATGCTGAAAAAATTGAATACGAAGAAAATGCACTTTTAATGATTGCAAAACACTCAAACGGGGGGCTTCGTGATGCGATAGTTTTCCTAGAACAACTTGCAGTTCATAAAGCTATTACTGAAAAAAATGTTTCAGAACTACTTGGCATTACCAGCATTGAAATGTTAAATAATTTTTATGAAACAATTAAAACTAAAAATACTGAAAATGCACTTATAATTGTTGAACAAATCTACAACTCTGGCATTGATTTAAAAATATTTTTACGAGATTTTATAAATTTATTAAGAGAAAAAATTTTACTATGTATTGAAAAAAAACTTCACGGATTTGTTCCTGTTTATTACAACTTAATTGAAATATTTAAAGATGCAAAAAACAATATTGACCCAGAAATGCCAAAGCTTACACTTGAAATTGCATCTATAAAGGCGACATTTGCCTTTAAAGATATAGGTTCTGAAGAAGCACCGATTATTACAAAAGCTCTTGAATCTAATCGAGAACACAAATCTTCTTTAAATAATTATTCAAATATTAGTAGTTTAAATAAAACAAATGAAACAACTCAAAAGACTTCAAATACAAGCACTGGAATCAAAACCTCTTTAGTAAAAGAAAGTAATGTAAAAAATTTCAATAAAGATAGTTCTTTAGTTTTAAGAAAGGAAAATTTGTTAAAAGACTCTGCCTCAATCAAAGTAAAAACAGATGAAATGGTATCAGAAAATAGTAAAGAGAATAAAAATACAACAAGTATTCAAAGTTCAAATGAAAATGAAACAGTAGTAAATAATTTTGTTAGTTCTATAGATAATATTACTAAGGAATGGCTTTCAGTTTTAAAACATATTTCTACTCCTAAAGTTCAAAGATCCTTACAAACTGGTAAACCATTTGAAATTAATGACGAAAAGATTATTTTGAAATTTTTCTCTTCTTTTCACAATGAGGTTGTAATGAAAGATGAAAATAAAATTGAGGTTGAAGATGCCTTATTAAAGGTAACTGGAAAAAAGTTTCTTATTGATAGCATTGTTGAAGAAAAAAATTTTATAGAAGAAGAAATAATTGATAACACTAGAAACTTTGCCCCTCCAGCAAAGAAAAATCAGGAAGACACAAAAGTTGATAAAATGACAAGCAAGGCTTTAGATATTTTTGGAGGAAATATCCTTTAATAATTTTGAAAAATTCATTTCAAAAACTTAAAAAACTAACACGCCTAAAATAATATTTAGAAAAATATTATTTTTAAGTATTTAAGAAATCATTTTTAAAAACTCTTCTTCTGAAATAATTTGTAGTTTGAGTTTTTTTGCTTTTTCAAGTTTTGAACCTGCGTCTTCTCCAGCGATTAGATAGTTTGTATTTTTTGAAATTGAATTTTTAACAGTTGCAGAATTTTCCTTAAGTTTGGCAATAATTTCATCTCTAGACATTGTATTTAATTTTCCTGTTACTACAAATGATAGATTTTTTAGTTTTCCAGTACTATTTTGTTCTGAAAGTTTTGAAAAAGTAATTGTTATGCCAAGACTTTCTAATTCGTGTAAAAATAAAACATTCTCGTTTAAAGAAAACCATTCAAATATCGACTGTCCAATCTTTTCACCTACTCCTTCAAGATTTATTATTTCTTCGAGTGAAAAGCCTTTTATCTCACTGATTATTCTTGAAATGGATAATTCTTTTTGGGGCTTAATTTTTGATATTAAAAATTTTGAAAAGTCTAAAGATCCCTGCTCTCCTAAGAATCTAATTCCCAAGGCAAAGATGAACTTATTAAGCTCAATTTCTTTTGATTTGCTTATCGAGTCTATGACATTTTGTGCCTTCTTTTCCTTAAAAAGTGGTAAGACGAGTAAGTTTTCGTATTTTATTTTAAAAATATCTGCTGGTGAATTTATTATTTTTTGATGAATTAATTGATTGATGATTTTTTTTCCTACTCCTTCAAGATTGAAAGCCTTTCTTGAAACAAAATGT
>Ga0334885_1005417_pt1 | contig 10339 bp, 8 predicted proteins | sample GraSluR1_MG_8_FD_207233 | JGI IMG/M metagenome (GOLD analysis project Ga0334885, IMG submission 207233) | Sludge microbial communities from methane-producing bioreactor in Wageningen University, Netherlands - Granular Sludge_31_05-R1 | ecosystem: Engineered > Bioreactor > Anaerobic > Unclassified...
GCGAACGGCAACCCCGACCTCGGCGCGCTCGATGTCCGACGGGTCGCGCTCGTCGGCACCTACCTGAAGGCCGGCTCGCCGATCATCAAGGACGACGGTACCGAGGTTCGCACGCTCTGGGGTGAACTGGCCTGGCAGCTCGGCGGGCGTGAAGCCTACGACCTGATCGCCGAGGACGATCGCGCTGGCACCAACCCCGGTGAAGCGTTGCGCACTCTGATCGTGCGCTACTCACCATCGCTGATCCTGATCGACGAGTGGGTGGCGTACGCGCGCCAGCTCGTCACGGACAAGGAACTCCCGTCCGGCTCATTTGAGACGCAGTTCACCTTCGCGCAGTCCCTGACCGAGATCGTGCGCTCCGTGCCTGGCGTGATGCTCGTGGTCTCGATCCCGGCATCCGACACGGGCACCGAAGGGCGCGGCAGCGACATCGAGATTGGTGGCGCGAACGGCCAGCTCGCTCTCGAACGACTCCAGAACGTGATCCGCCGTGTCGCTGACCAGTGGCGGCCGTCGAGCAAGGACGAGTCGTTCGAGATCGTCCGCCGACGGTTGTTCCAGGCTCCGAACGCCGAAGGACTCACGACCATCTCGGCCGTGGCGCGCAGCTTCACCAACCTGTACCGGAACAACACCGCACTTTTCCCTCGCGATGCAGCTTCGCCGAATGACGAGTACGAGAAGCGCATCCGCGCCTCGTACCCTCTGCACCCCGAACTGCTGGATCGCTTGTATGAGGACTGGTCGACGCTGGAGCGGTTCCAGCGCACCCGTGGTGTGCTGAAGCTCGTCTCGTCGATCGTGCACGAGCTGTGGGCGTCGAACGACGCTTCGCCGCTGATCCTGCCCGGCAACGTGCCGCTGGATGCGACGACCGTGAACACGGACCTGACGCAGTACCTCGAAGATCAGTGGAAGCCGATCATCGACTCCGACATCGACGGCCCCGGATCGACCGCGCAGCAGATCGACTTGGACCGTCCGAATCTCGGCCAGCGGTTCATCACCCAGCGCATCGCGCGCACGATCTTCATGGGCGCGGCGCCCAGGATCAAGAGCACCCGTAAAGGGCTCGACAAGCAGTATCTCTGGCTCGGCACCGCAGTTCCCGGTGACACGCTCGGGAACTTTGGCAGCGCCGTCGAACTGCTCGCGCAGCGCTCGACCTACTTCTACGAGGAGCAGGGTCACTACTGGTTCGACACCCAGCCCTCGGTCACCAAGACCGCGAACGACTACGCCGAGCGGCTGCGTGAGGATGTCGAGACGGTCTGGAACGAGATCACCCGCCGCCTCCAAGGAGAGGAGCGCGTCCGTGGCGTGTTTGACCGGGTCCACATCGCCCCGTCGTCCTCCGCCGACATCCCCGATCTTGAAGACACGCGCCTAGTGATCGCGCACCCGCGGCACGCCCGGCGCAAGCAGGACGGTGCCGACTCGGCGGCACATGCGTGGATCCGCGACGCGATCGAGAGCAAGGGTGCCAGCCAGCGCATCCACCGCAACACGCTGATCTTCCTGCTTGCCGACAAGAGCGAGTTGGAGAGCCTCGAAGCGGCAACCCGCAGCTACCTCGGCTGGAAGCGGGTCCAGGCCACTAGCGACAGCCTCAACCTGTCGGCGCAACAGCGCAAGCAGACTGACGACTGGGTGTCCCGACTCGATCAGACCGTCTCCGACCGCATCCGCGACACCTTCGTTTGGGCGGTTTACCCCGAGCAGTTCGACCCGACCAAGCCGTTCGAGCTGGTCGCCGACAGAGTGCCCGATTCCGGCGGACGCTCGCTGGCCGAGCGCGTCAGCGCCAAACTCGGGCGCGAGGATCAGCTCGTCACCGACTTCGGCGCACCGATCCTCGGGGCCACGCTGCATCACGAGCTCGGCGCTCTCTGGCGCGACGCTGGCGAGATCACCGTTGGAGAATTGTGGGGCTATTTCACCCGCTACACCTATCTGCCTCGCCTCGTCCGACGCGAGGTGCTCGACGGCGCCATCGAACAGTCGCTCTCGGCTGTGCTCGTTGACAACGAGCGGTTCGCCATCGCGTCAGGCAAGGATGCCGAGACTGGCCGCTACCGCGGCCTCCTCGTCGCGCCAAACCCGAACACCCGGATTCAGGTCACCGACAGCACCCTGCTCATCGATACCGAGCGCGCCCAGAAGCAGGTCGATGCAGACCGGATCGCGGCCGCACGGGAAGCATCCGCAAGCGCTGCAACGGCGGATAGCGACTCGGCCAGTGTCGGTCCGGTTGACTTCGTGTGGACGGGCAGTTCGTCCGTGGAGGGAGGCGAGCAGTCAGAGGCCGAGTCCGCGCTGAAGGCAGTGCTCGCCAGGTTCTTCGGATCGGTGAAAATCGACTCCGACCGCTACGCGCGCGACATCGGCAACGTGACCCGCGAAGTGATCGACCGCCTTGCCGGCGCGGGCGCCCGGCTCGACATCACCATCGACATCCAGGCCACCAAGCCCGAAGGCTTCGACGAGTCCGAGGTCCGCACGATCGGCGAGAACGCACGCGTCCTCAAGTTCGACCCCAGCTCCGGCTTCGAGAAGAGCTGAGGAAGGTAGCGCATGCATCTGAAACGCATCGAAGTCGAGGGATACCGTGCGTCCGCGAACGCACCGATCGTCTGTGAGCTGAGCGGACGTTTCTCTCTGGTCCTCGGAGCCAATGGCTCGGGGAAGACGACGATCAATGAGGCGATCGCGCTGGCTCATCCGCGCAGCTTCCCTCGGCTCGCACCTATCGATGCGACTGCTTTGGGCGCCACTCCGCGGGCTGTTCGCGTCGAGTACGAGTTCGAGGCCGACGCGTCTCGTGAAGGCGCACTTGGTCAGTATCGAAAACGGCAGGGACTCGCAGCACCGCGATGGGGCCGTCCGCTCGAACGCTCGCTCGGTCAGGTTCGCGCAGGACGGCCCGTCGAGTCGGCCGCCGAGTACGACAGCATTCGGCTCGTACATCTGCCGGCGCTACGGAATCCGGTCGACGATCTCTCACGGCGCGACGCCCGTATCCTCCTCGAATTGCTCCGCGCCGACGAACGTAGACACCCCGAGACCGGCGGTCTTCGATCCCTGCGAGCCCAAGCCGAAGGGATGCTCAGTTCACTCACCAACCACCCACTCGTCGGGAACGTCGAAGACCGCATCGCCGAGAACCTCAGAAGCATCAGCGGTGGAGTCCAGGAACATCATGCGTTCGTCGGAACCCAGACCGTCGATGACACCTACCTCGCCCGAGTATTCGAGATGCTCGTTGCGCTACTTCCAGACCGCGCGACCGCCCGACGCTTGCAGGTGTCGAGCCTGGGCTATGTGAACCTGCTTCACATAGCCGTCACTCTCGCCGGCATCCCGGATGCGGGAAGCACGCCACTTCCTGATGATCCGCCGAGCGGCGGCGGAGAGACAGACGAGGGCGCAAGGTCAGACTCTGGTGCAGGGGACGATGAACTCGCCGAGGCTGCGCGGGAGAGGCTCGCCCAGACAGCAGAGGCCGCGGATGCCGATGCAGACTCGTTCTACCCCGAGCTCTTCCACGCAACGGTCTTGATCGAGGAGCCAGAAGCTCACCTCCACCCGCAACTTCAGTACGGCCTCATCCGCTATCTGCGCAGCCTGGTCGAAGACCGCCCAGACATCCAGGTCATCGTGACGACGCACTCTGCGGACCTCGCCGCCGCCTGCGATCCCGAGGAGCTTGTCGTCGTGCGAAAGGACGCCGAGAACCGCACGCTCTCACGTCGACTCGCGGACCTCCCGGTGAGCGAGAACCTCAAGACCCAGCTGTTCCAGCAGACACGACTGCACCTCGATGCAACGCGGTCAGCCGCATTGTTTGCCGACCGAGTCCTCATCGTCGAGGGCGTCACAGAGGCCAGCATCCTCCGACTGCTCGGACGGGCGTGGGCAGGTAGCGACGCTCGACGAATTGGCTTCATCGACTCCCTCGCGATCCTTCCTGTCGGCCACAAAGTGGGGCAATGGCCGATCCGCCTTCTCGCGACACCTGGCCACGAACTCGTCACCCGCGTCGCCGCAGTAGCCGACACGGACCTGCGCGGTACACCGCTGCCCGAAGCTCAACCACCGGCGTGGCACTCGAAGCTCGACCAGGAGTCGGCACGCTTCTATTGGTCTCGACCGACGCTGGAACCCTCACTCGTCGACGGAAACGAGGAACTCATCAAGAGCGCCTTCACGAGGTGCAAGCTCGATGAGCCAGACTCCGTAACGGCCGAGATCGTCGACCAGTTCTTTGCGAAACAACCGAGACACAAGGGCGAGTTCGCGCTCGCGCTCGCCCTGCTGATCGACCAGAAGCTGAACACAGTCGTCGTGCCGAGCCACATCAGTGAGATGTTCACCTGGCTTTACGACGGCACGGGGCCCGGCTCGACTCCCGTAGACGACCTCATCTGAGCCCATCGATGGTCAAGCTAACCAATGCCCAGGTGCTTGCCGCGGCCGCGCCTGACCGACTCGTCAACGTCATCTCGGCACCCGGCAGCGGCAAGACGACGATCGCGGCGGAGCGATACGGCTACCAGCGATATCCAGCGGGAGACCTTCGCGGTGTGCTCGGCCTGACCTTCAACAGGGCTGCGGCGGCCGAGCTGCGCCGCCGTATCGAAGTCCGCTGGGGCGCGAACTGCATCAGGCCAGCGCATCGCGTCATCACCTTCGATCACCTCCACGTCGAACTCCTCACCCATCTCCTCCACGAGGGCGAGGTCACGTGGCCGAACGGTGCTACAACCCTCGATGTCCGCGACGACTACCGCGGTGTCAAGGGCTTCCGACCTCTGCCCGTCGGGAGTTGGGTCCGCTTCGCGACCCTCAACGCCAACCGTGCCGTCGTCTCCGAGAGCCGCCAGGTAGCGAAGCCAGAAGCGGGCATCGGTGGCGTCGCTGACCATCGAGCGGTGCTCCGCGCGGGCACGGTCAGCCATGAGGATGTTCGCTGGATTCTCCGAGCGGCGATGCAGGTCGACGAGCTACAGCAAGTCGCCGCCGACTGGCTGTCCGCGAACTACCGCGCCGCGATCGTCGACGAGGTGTACGACGCGGACGACCTCGACCTCTACGTTGCCTACTTGGCTGCCGAGGCTGGACTGTCGGTCACTCTCATTGGCGATCCCTGGCAAGCGCTCTACAAGTGGCGAGGTGCGAAACCGGAAGTCGTGGAAAGACTGCTGGACGGCACCTCCGATCAGTTCGTTGCATACGAGCAACCGGAGTCCTTCAGGTTCCTCGGCGAGCAGATGCCCCAGCTGGCGACGAGCCTACGTGCCGGCGCTGGTGCAGCACTGCCGCGCACCGCCAGCAGCGAGGTTGACGTTGCGCTCGCCCGGAACTGGACCCAACTCTGGTCCGTCGGCGACAACGTTCTTCCGCTTGCCTTCCGAACGGTGAACAACGCAACGGATGCGGCTATGAACCTCCTCCTCGACGTTGTCACGCGTGCCCGTCTCGGCATGGCGTCGTATGGTCGTGAAGGAGCGATCACAAAGCTCGGGTTTGATCGTGAGCACTTCCAGGCGAAGCAGGATGATGTATTCGCGCCGCTGGTCGCGGGTTTGCTTGCTGGCAAGGATGAGGCTGAAGTCCTTGAAGACCTGCGCGAGGCGGTCAAGAGCCTGGGAGTCCGCAAGCCAAGCCGACTTTCCGATGAGAACGAAGCCACCGTTCGGCTGCAGCTCTCCCGGTTGGCGGCCAGGCTCAATCAGGAGACGGTGATTCCCGGCCTCACGGTCTTCCAAGCCAAGGGACGGGAGTGGGAACGCGTCGGAGTTGTGCTCTCCCGCGCCCAACTCGCAGCGCTCGCTTCGGGGCTGCGTGCGCTCGAAGAAGAGCACTGCATCATCTACGTGGCCATCACCCGAGCGAAGCGCTTCTGTGGTCAGCTGTCGGGCTCCTCGGAACACGAAGGGGACAATCTCCCGCTCGACGTGTAAGCCCGGCTCGGTCAGTCCTTGCTGGCCATCTATGCAACGAGCAATGCGGTGAGAGCAAGAGCCGACTGCAAAGGCTGCACGTCGTTTCCGAGCGCAGTGATCTGCTGGTTCTGGGTCAGTTCGCTGGCATCGGTGACGCATCCAGTCTGCAGGCCCATCAGCCACTCCACGAACGCCGGTGCTGGGCGGGGGCCGTCGGCATCGTTCAGGAGGGCAGTGGCGCTGGCGCCGGGCGTCCGGTGATGTGTTCCCAGCGGGCGATGGCCTCGGCGTAGCGTCCCCAGCGCTGAACAGCCCGTCGATTAGGGATCACAGGGTCTCCGACTCGGCTCTCCTGTTCGGAGAGCCAGCCGGTCCACGGAGGGCGAAGTCGATGATCTGGTGAGACAGTGCGATTGTCCCTCGTCTCGCTTGCAGCTGGTCGAACGTTTTCCCGCCGCGCGACGAGTCCGGCGCCAGTGCGGGGCGGAACAGTACGCCGGGCGAGGGGGAAGATGCGTAAGCGTTGGTGAGGAGCGCCGTCAAGGGAAGCCGGTAGGCCGATCCAGCGCGTCCAGCCGCAGGTCGGCCAGATCGCCGAGAACGGCGCCGGCCTTGTATAGGTCGAGTTGCGTTGTCGCGCAGATGCCACGGGTCGGGTTCCCGGCAGCGAAGGGTTGCGCCGTCGGGGGTTGTATCGCCGGGGTCGCGTCGTCAGTCATGGTCGTCTCCTTCTGATGGTGGCCGCGTTGCGGGTGAGGACAGCAGCCCGCAGACGTTCTCGATGACGACCCACTCGGGCCACTCCGAATAGGGTTGCCAACTCGACGAGCGTCGCGCCGTAGCGGTACTGCTGCTCCATCAGTTCGTCGGTCTCGTCGGATCGAAGAGGAATCTGAGCCATCTCAAGTGACCGCACCATCCGACCCTGGAGTCCACCACCGTAGGTCCGGACGAACGCCGGTCCTGCTTGTAAAAGCCCCGTGGCCTGCGCAGAGACAGTGTTTTCAAAGGGTGGGACAGGGGTTCTCAAACTCTCCATGCAGGTCCATGTTCGACCCGCGACATGATCGGGGAGGGTGTCGCCCCTGCCTGGCGGCTGGCGTCCTGACCCAGTCCCGCAGGACGGGCATCAGGCCGGTCACCAGTTGCTCCAATCAGTACTCGGTCCTGCGGTCAACACCGAGGGTGGCTACGAGGTCTTCGTGGAGTTGGAACCAGACGCGGTGGCAGGAGTCGATGTTGGTTCTGTCGACCCATTCGTTCTGGCCGGCCTGCGCGCGGCGAAGTGCTGCGTCGAAGCGAGTATCGGACCCGGCGAACCTCGCCAGCACGCCGGCCAAGCGTTCGATCAGCGGGACTAGGGCCGTGTTGAGGGCGGCGAGTTCATCGAGGATGCGGGCGTCCCAGGCGGGGTCGATGTGGTCGTTGGGAGCGAGCCTGTCTTCGCTGGTAGGTTTCACCTGCCAGTCGGTGCACGCGCGCACGAGGCGCGCGTTGAGCGGGAGGAAGTCGCGGTAGACGGCCCCGATCACGTCGTCGGGGTCGGCGCTTGCGCGCTCGTCGGCAAGCTGGCGCTCGTTCTCGGTTCTGCCTTCCTCGGTGAGCGACCACCCTCCCAGGCCCGCGAACGAGTTGTATTGCACCCAACCGCGCTGCTGGGCGTCGTGCAGTATCTCGCCCGTTCGGTCGTGGTTGATCCTGGCGCGCTCGGCGATCGCGGCGCTGTCGGCCAAGCCGAGCAGACGTACCGCATGCAGAACCAGCAAGGACGGCGGTGAGGGCCGGGTCATGCTCGGTCGCCCTGCCGGGTGGTGAGCCGGGTGAAGTGCTGCTGGCACGCCTGGGGGGAGCGGAAGCCCATTGCCTCGGCGATCTGCGCCCAGGTCAGCCCAGCGGTTCTGGCCGTGAACAGCAACCCGGTCTCCACGCCCTCGACTTCGGCCCGCGCCGCCGGAAGGAGAGCGAGCGCGTGGAGCAGGTCGTCGGGGTCGAGGTTCGCGGAGCGCCACAGGGCGAACTGCGTCAACTCGACGGCCGTGGGCGGGATCGGTTCAGGCCGCCACGGGCGGGCGGCCAGCCCATCAGCACCGAGGGCGAGAAGCCGGTCTCGCGCCTCCTGCTCGCGGCGCGCTTGGGCGTGATCTGTCTCGGCTGACTGGTCGAACTCGCGCTTGCGTTCCATGCACCCATCCTCGACAATCAACATAATGTTGTCAACATCACGTTGATGGGTGAAGGTATGGTCATGACACTACGGAATGCGACAGCGGACACCTGCGGTGGCAAGGCGGCGGCGCTGGCTGTGCTGCTGGGGGCGGGCCTGCCGGTGCCGGACGGCTTCGTCGTGCCCTTCGCCGCCTACCGTGCCGCCCGGAGCGATCCCAGGTTCTCGGTGTCCGATGCGTTACGTGATGCGCTCGCCCGGCACCTTGCGAAACTCGGCGATCCGCCCGTGGCCGTGCGCTCATCGGCCGCGGATGAGGACACCCCCGGCGCGTCCGCGGCCGGTCAGTACGAGAGCGTGCTGACCGTTCGCGGGACACAGGCGGTCACGGAGGCGGTTCGGGTCTGCTGGGCGTCGTCGTCCTCGGCACGCGTCACCGGCTACCGAAATCACCTGGACGGCGGCGCCGTAGGCGGTGAGCCGGACATGGCGGTGCTCGTCCAACGTCTCATCGATGCCGACGTGTCGGGTGTGATGTTCACCCCGACACAGCCCGGCGACAGCACGCGGATCGAGGCGTCGTGGGGCCTGGGCGTCAGCATCGTCGGCGGGACCGTCACCCCGGACACCTACGAAGCCGCACCGGACGGAGGCATCCGTCGCACCATCGCACACAAGACAACGCGCCTCGATCGCACCCACGACAGCACCGGCATGACCGTCCACGACGTGCCGGAGCGACAGCAGACGCTCTCGACACTGGACGATGCGTCCGTCACGACTCTGGCGGACCTCGGTCGCCGGATCGCGGCCCTTCTCGGCCAACCCCAGGACATCGAATGGGCGATCGCGGGCGGACAGGCGTGGGTTCTCCAAGCCCGACCGATCACCGCCTCCCTCCCTCCGCTACCGTCGCGAGCGCCCACCAAGGAAGGCGTGTCGCTCGTCGGGTCGCCGGGAGCCCATGGCGTCGCCACCGGGGTTGCCCGCGTCCTGCACAGCCCCTCTGACTTCGCCCGCGTCCAGCCCGGAGACATCGTGATCTGCCCCTACACCGACCCGGCCTGGACGCCCTTGTTCCGCGTCGCCGCCGCTGTCGTCACCGAGACAGGCGGGGTGCTCTCGCACGCGGCGATCGTCGCCCGCGAGCATGGCATCCCCGCCGTCCTCGGCGTCCCGCAGGCCACCGACCGCATCCGCGACGGTGCCCGGATCACCGTCAATGGCACCAAGGGAACCGTCACCCCAGCGCAGGACTGACACCGACCACGCACTCGACAGAAAGGAAACGGGGTGATGGCGCGAAGCGCTTGAGGCCTCCAGCAAACCATGGCGACAAGGTATCTCTACATTGCACGACACGGCGACGCCGACGCATTCGGCGAGTTCACCGACACCGGCCGGGAGCAGGCACGGCTTCTCGGCCAGCGGCTAGCGCACCTTCCCATCGACGCGGTATGGCACTCACCGCTGCCCCGCGCCGCCGCCACCGCAAAAGAGGTGGCTGCGCAACTGCGGCCAGGAACGCCTGTCGCTGAAGCCGCGGAGCTCATCGACCATGTGCCGTATGTGCCGACGCCCGAGGAAACACCCCACGATTGGGCGCCGTTATTCGACGGCTACGACCCCGCAGAGGCCGCCGCGGGCAACCAGATCGCGCACAGTCTGACCGCCCGGTTCGCCAGGCCGCCTGAGCACGGCGACGACGTCCACGAAGTGCTCATCACCCACTCTTACCCGATCGCGTGGCTCGTCCGGGACGCCCTCGACGCACCCCCGGTACGGTGGCTCGGCCTCAACAGCGCCAACACCGCGCTCACCCTCATCGAATACCGTCCTGGCCTGCCCAGCATCACTATGTTCAACGACATGAGCCACCTACCCGCCGAACTCCGCTGGACCGGATTCCCCAAGGCCACCCGGCCCTGAACGGTTGCATGGCTCGCTACTACGTCTCGTCAACTACACAGGAAAGTGGCGGCAAGCCTGCAGTCCAGGGTTCGAGCCCACGCGGCAAAGGTTCTCGACTCCGTCGACGTTGTTGGGTTCGAGGAAGCCCTATGCCTTAGCGGTGCCCAGAGATGTAGACAGCTCGGCGGTGGTTCGCACGCAGGGATTAGGCCCGGACTTCGTCCACTCGGTTGATCGGACGCCCTGAAGCGAATGCGCGGATGTTGTCGCCGATCATGGAGACCAGACGCTGCCGCGTCTCCAGGCCCCGCCAGCC
>Ga0334885_1005418_pt1 | contig 10339 bp, 7 predicted proteins | sample GraSluR1_MG_8_FD_207233 | JGI IMG/M metagenome (GOLD analysis project Ga0334885, IMG submission 207233) | Sludge microbial communities from methane-producing bioreactor in Wageningen University, Netherlands - Granular Sludge_31_05-R1 | ecosystem: Engineered > Bioreactor > Anaerobic > Unclassified...
ATACCAAAAGTTAGAAAAGATTTAGGTTATCCTCCTTTGGTTACTCCATTATCTCAAATGGTTGGTACTCAAGCGGTTATGAATGTGATTTCTGGTGAAAGATATAAAATGGTACCTTCGGAAGTAAAAGAATATGTTAGAGGCTTATATGGTAAAGCTCCAGCTCCTGTTGCAGATGATATAAGAAAGAAAATAATTGGTGACGAGAAAGTTATAACTCATAGACCAGCAGATGATTTAAAACCACAATTTGAAATGCTTAAACAAAAATATAAGGATTTAGTAAAATCAGATGAAGATGTATTATCTTGTGCGTTATTTGAAAATGTAGCGGTTCAGTTTTTAGAAAAAAAATACAATCTTAAAAAAGAATCTAATGAAATTGTTGCAACTCAAGAAGTGAAAACTGTCCAAAACACAACTGTAGTTTCAAATATTAATGGTTCTAAAATTTATAAGGTAAAATTAAATAATAAGTTATACGAGGTTGAGTTAGAAAGTGTAACTGCGAGTGATCGCAAAATTGAAGCACCTATAGAAAGAAAAACTGAAGCTCCAGTAGTAAGCGCAGCCCCTACTACTAGCGGGAAAGGTACAGAAGTTACAGCTCCTATGCAAGGAGTTATTGTGAAAATAATTGCTAAAGAAGGAACGATGATTCAAAAAAATCAACCAGTAATGATACTTGAAGCAATGAAATTAGAAAATGAAATATATGCTCCTACATCTGGAAAAATCTCAAGAATCGTTGTAAATCAAGGCCAAAATGTAAATAATAAACAATTGTTATTTGTTATCGAATAAAGTTAGGTTATCCTAACTTTTTTGTTTAAAAAAAGCAATGAATATGGTATAATGTTAAATATGAGAAAATATATATATTTTGATGAAATATCATCGACAAATGATTATATTAAAGAAAATTATAATAATCTTTTTGATTTAGATATAGTAGTGGCTAAACACCAAACTAAGGGCAGGGGTAGATTGTCAAGAGATTGGTTTGATAATTCCAATAGTATTTTATTATCAATGTTGATTAAACCGGAAAGAGACATATTAATACAATTGATACCATTGGTAGCAAGTGCAGCTGTATATAAGTTTTTAAAAAAATATGTAGAAGATGTAAAAATAAAATGGCCCAACGATTTATTATTAAATGGGAAAAAAATAGCTGGTATTTTGGTTGAGGCTAAGTATTTAACAAAGTTAGAATATGTTGTTATAGGCATTGGGATTAATTTAAATGATGAAAGGTTTGTTAGTGAAATAGAAAATAAAGCAACATCATTATTTAAAGTAACTAAACAAAAATATGACTCCACTGAAATGTATGAAGGCTTATCAGATGCTCTAAGAAATGAATATATGTTGTTTTGTAATAATCAATCTGATTTTTTGAGTGTCAATAGACTTAATTCGGCAGTTATAAATAAAGATGTTTTGTTAGAAGTTGATAACAAATTAAAAAATGTAAAAGTTTTAGACATATTAGATGATGGAACTATTTTAGTTAATATAGATAGCCAAAATAAAAGCTTTTCATCAGGTGAAATTACTTTAAATAAAAATTATATAGAAAAGGAATAAATTATGAGAGCAGGCATTTTGTTGCATATTTCTTCACTACAATCGCCTTATGGTATTGGAACTTTAGGAAAAGAAGCATATAGATTCGTAGATTTTTTAAAATCCTCAGAGCAATCGTACTGGCAAATACTACCAATAAATCCCACTTCAATTGGGGATAGCCCTTATCAGTCACCTTCTGTATTTGCATTTAACCCTTATTTTATTGATTTAGATTTTTTAGTTAATGAAAAACTTATAAATAAATCAGACTTAGAAAAAATTGAAAAATTTAACAATTCAGAAAAAGTTCCTTATGGTTATTTGTTTGAAACGAGAATGGAAATTTTAAAGCTCGCTTATAATAATTTTTCGATATATGAAGAAATGTATTTTGATTTTAAAACAAAAAATAGAAAATGGATTTTTTCATATGGTGTATTTTGTTTTCTAAAAGAAAAACATGGATATGTTTCTTGGAACAATTGGCCTGATGAATATAGATTCGTAAATTTAGCTAAAGTTGAAAAGATATATGAAGAAAATAAAATAGAAATAGAAAGAATAATGTTCGTGCAGTTTCTTTTTTACAAGCAATGGAGTGATTTAAAAACCTATGCAAATGAAAATGGAGTTAAAATTATAGGGGACATTCCTATATATGTCGCCTATGACTCTGTTGATGTTTGGTTAAACCCTGATTTATTTGAACTTGATTCTAAAAAGTTACCAAAAAGTGTTGCAGGTTGTCCGCCAGACGACTTTGCTAAAAAAGGCCAACTTTGGGGGAACCCTTTATATGATTGGGAATATATTAAAAAAACTAATTATAAATGGTGGATTGAGAGAATGAATCAAGCTATGGAGCTGTTTGACATAGTTAGAATTGATCATTTTAGAGGCTTTAGTGCATATTACAGTATTAAGTATGGTAATAAAACGGCCGTAAAAGGAAAGTGGATTAAAGGGCCTGGAGCCGAGCTATTTAGAGTAATTGAAAAAAATACTACTAGATTGGATGTAATAGCTGAAGATTTAGGTTTTATTGATGATGATGTAGTAAATATGCTTTGGGAAACGGGATATCCTGGTATGAAAATTTTTCAGTTTGAAATATCAGAGACTGCTGATGCGACAATTGAAAGATTTAAAAATTTTTCTAAAAATACAGTTTTATACACTGGGACTCATGATAATTTACCTATTGTTGCTTGGTATAATAAATTAGATAAGAAATATAAAAAAGTATTAAAGCAATTTTTAGGATATAATGGAAATAAAGTGCATGAAGCTATAATTAAATGTTGTTATCAAGCTAACTCAAAAATTGTAATAATTCCTTTGCAAGACTTTTTAGGCTTGGATGAAAAAGCAAGAATGAATATACCTTCGACTTTGGAAGGCAACTGGCTTTACCGTGTTAATAAAAATGATTTATCTAAATCGTTAACTAAAAAAATCAAAGAGATTACTGAAGAATATGGAAGAGAACAAAGCGTCATGTAGACGCTTTTTTTCTAGATAATTTTAGCACTTATATATTGACAGTGCTAAAAATATATGATATAATATTTGAAAAACGGAGGTATATTATGGCAGAAATTAGAGAATTTAAAACTGAGTCTAAAAGACTTTTAGAATTAATGATTAATTCTATTTACACTAATCGTGAAATATTTTTGCGAGAACTTATATCTAATGCAAGTGATGCTATAGATAAATATCATTTTTTATCTCTTACTAATGAAGAATTAGAAAAAAGAGAATATCAAATTTTTTTAGAAATAGATAAAAGCAAAAGATTGCTGAAAATTAGTGATAATGGGATTGGAATGACTTATGATGAATTAAATGATAGTTTAGGCACGATAGCTAAAAGTGGTTCTTTTGAGTTTATGCAAAAATTAAAAGATGCTGACAAGGACAAGGTTGATGTTATAGGTCAATTTGGTGTAGGATTTTATTCTTCGTTTATGGTTAGTGATTTAGTAGAAGTTTATACAAAATCACCTTTTAGTGAAAAAGGATACCATTTCAAATCTACTGGTGAAGATACATACGAGATTGAAGAAGCACAAGATATTAGTTCTGGAACTAAAATTATATTACATATAAGGAAAAATAATAAAGAAGAAAATTATGATGATTTCTTAGAGCAATATACATTAAGAAGATTAGTTAAGAAATATTCTGATTATGTTAGATATCCAATTAAAATGGAAGTGACTAAAGAGATTGCAAAAAAAGATAAAGATGGAAATGTAATTGAAGGGAAATATGAAAAAATAACTGATCTTGAAGTTTTAAATAGTATGGTTCCTATTTGGAAAAGACCAAAAAAAGAACTAACTGATGAAGAATTAGCTAAGTTCTATAAACAACAATATTATGATTATGAAGACCCGCTGACTAATATCTATATAAATGTGGAAGGCAATTTAACTTATACAGCCTTAATTTTCATTCCACATAAACCACCTCAAAATTTATACTCAGAAAAATACGAGAAAGGGTTATCTCTTTACTCAAAAGGCGTATTTATAATGGAAAAATGTAAAGAGCTAGTCCCAGATTATTTGCGCTTTGTAAAGGGAGTAGTGGATTCGGCTGATCTTTCATTAAATATTAGTCGTGAAATTTTACAACAGAATAGAGATTTGCAAAAAATAGCAACAAATGTAGAAAAGAAAATATTGTCAAAACTAGAAGGCTTTTTAAAGGATGATTACGAAAAATATTTAGAATTTTTTAAAAATTTCGGAATAAATTTAAAATTTGGAGTATACGATAATTTTGGTGAAAAAAAGGATTTATTAAAAGATTTAATAGTATATAATACTGTTAATGAAGAAAAACCAATAACACTTAAAAAATATGTTGAACAGATGAAAGAAAAACAAGAATTTATTTATTATGCTTCAGGTAAAAATAAAAATGCTGTTCTTGCTATGCCGCAGATGGATTTAATTAAAAAACAAGGCTTTGATGTATTGGTTTTAACTGATGATGTAGATGAGTTTGCTATTAACATACTTAATGAGTATGATGGAAAGAAATTTAAATCAATTAATCAAGGTGATTTAGGACTCTTAAGCAAAGAGGAAGAAGAAAAATTTAAAGAAAAGCAAGAAGATAAAAAAAGTTTATTAGAAAAAATAAAGGAAGTATTAAAAGAAGAAGTTACTGATGTTAAATTATCAAAAAGGCTAACTTCATCACCTGTTTGTTTAGTCAGTGAAGATGGTTTATCTTTTGAAATGGAAAAAGTTATTGCATCTATACCTTCTAACGAAAAACCAAAAGCTTCGAGGGTTTTAGAAATTAATCCAGACCATGAATTATTTAAAGCAATTGAAAAATTGTTTATAGATAACGATGTTGATTTTGATAAATATGTTGATTTGCTTTATTCGCAGGCTTTATTGATTGAAGGACTACCATTAAAAAATCCTGTAGATTTTTCAAATAAAATGTGCGATCTAATGATAAAAAGTACTAAGTAAAGTTGTGATTTTCACAACTTTATTTCTTATCTGTAGGTTTTATAAAAAATAACATAATAAAAAAAGATTGCATAGTTAATTTTATAGTGTTATAATTGTAAAGCGAAAAAGGTGGTAAAAAATGTCAAAATTTTTAGTTATTGTAGAAAGTCCCGCAAAATCGAAAACTATTGAAAAATATCTAGGAAGTGACTATGTTGTTACTTCTAGTAAAGGGCATGTCCGTGATCTTACTACAAGAGGTTTCGGTGGTTTTGGCGTGGATATCGAAGATAATTTTAAACCAATGTATAAAGTATTAAAAGATAAAAGTCCTGTTGTCAAAGAAATTAAACAAATGGTTAAAACAGCAGAAAAAATATTTCTTGCTACTGACCCTGATAGAGAAGGGGAAGCTATTAGTTGGCATTTATTTGAAATACTAGGATTGGCGGATAAAGAATACGAGAGAATTGTATTTCACGAAATAACTAAGAATGCAGTTTTAAGTGCTTTGGAAAATGGTAGAGATATTGATTTAAATTTGGTAAGATCTCAAGAATCAAGAAGGATTTTAGATAGAATAATTGGTTTTAGTCTTTCTAAATTACTTCAAAGGAAAATAGGATCAAAATCAGCTGGAAGAGTTCAATCGATAGCTTTAAAACTTATAGTTGACAAAGAAAAAGAGGTTCAAAGTTTTAAACCTGAAGAATACTGGGAGATTTTTTGTGATTTTAAAAAGGATAAGGAAAAACTTAGGGCGAAATTAATATCATACAATAATGAAAAGATAAAGTTAACAAATGAAAAAGAAACAAATAATGTTTTAAATTCTTTAGCTAAAGAATTTAAAGTTTCTGACATTATTAATAAAGAAAGAGAGAAGGCTTCTAAACCGCCTTTTATAACTTCAACTTTACAGCAGGAAGCTTCTAGCAAGTTCAATTTTAATGCTAGAAAGACTATGCAAATTGCTCAAAAATTATATGAAGGTATTGAATTAGGAGATGAAAGAGTAGGTATCATTACATATATCAGAACAGATTCTCAACGTTTGTCAGAACAATTTTTAATTGAAGGTAAAAACTTTATAATAAAAGAGTTTGGAGATAAGTATTATCGAGGATATAAAAATTTAAAAGATAAAAATAAAAATATTCAAGATGCGCACGAGGCTATTCGTCCGTCTAATGTTAATTACACTCCTGAGTATGTAAAAAAATATCTTACTAATGATGAATACAAATTATATACAATTATCTATAATAGAGCTATTGCTTGCATGATGAATAATGCAATTATTGAAGATGAAAAGGTTAAAATAGATAATAATGGTTATACCTTTGAAATAACTGGTGAAAGAATAATCTTTGATGGATATTTAAAAATTTATTCAAAGTATGATGATGAGGAAGATAAAAAACTACCTAAATTTGAAATTAATGAAAAGTTAGTTGATCCAAAGATTGTAACTGAACAAAAGTTTACCAATCCACCTTTGAGATACTCAGAGGCTCGATTGATAAAAAAGATGGAAGAATTAGGGATTGGAAGACCATCTACTTATGCAGTGACTATTGAAACATTAAAACAAAGATATTATATAAAGTTAGAAAAGAAGGTTTTTATTCCAACAAAACAAGGTATATTAACTTCTGAAAAACTTGATGAGTTTTTTAGTAAAGTTATAAATATTGAATACACTGCAGAAATGGAAAAAACTTTAGATGAAATTTCTGAAGGTTCAAAGGTTTGGTCAGATGAGTTAAAAAAATTCTATGATGATTATATGCCTTTAGTAGATTATGCTAATGAAAAAATGGAGAAAATATATCCTATATATTTAGATGAAAATTGCCCTCTTTGTGGTTCTAAATTAGTTTATCGAAATGGTAGATTTGGTCAGTTTGTAGCTTGTAGCGGTTTTCCTAAATGTAGATATATTCAAAAAAATGAAGAAGATGAACCTGAAAAAACTGATATTAAATGTCCTGTTTGTAAAGAAGGCAATTTAGTTATTAGGGTTGGTAGAAGAGGAAAATCAAAAGGGAAAAAATTTTACGCTTGTGATAGATACCCTGATTGTAAGACAACATTTTCAGAATTGCCCGAGAAAAAGGATTAATTATGATTGATACTATATTATTTGACTTAGATGGTACTTTGTTACCAATAGAAGAAGGTCCTTTTATAAAAATGTATTTTGGTTTATTAAGCGATAAATTTTTGCATTTAGGTATTACAAAAGAAAAATTTATTGAAGCTATAGTTTCTGGTACTGTTATAATGAGGAAAAATGATGGTTCAAAAACCAATGAAGATGCTTTTTGGGATTTTTTTTCTCAAAAGATTGGCTATAGAAAAAGTGATATAGAGGATATATTTGTTAATTTTTATAGCAATGACTTCGATTTAGTAAAAGCTAGCTCTAATGAAAATCCCCTGGCAAAAGAAGTTGTGAAAATATTAAAATCTAAGAATTATAATCTAGTTGTTGCTACTAATCCTCTTTTTCCAAGAATTGCAGTTGAAAAAAGGATAGCTTGGGCGGGGTTAGATGTTAATGATTTTTCATTTATAACTAGTTATGAAAACTCGTTTTACTCAAAACCTAGTTTAAATTATTACGAAAATATTTTAAAAAATATTAACAAAAAACCAGAACAATGTATAATGGTTGGAAATGATGCTAAAGAAGATATGGCTGCTTCTAAATTGGGAATAAAGACTTATTTGTTAGTTGATTGTTTAATTAATTTAGAAAACTTAGATATTTCTCGTTTTGAAAATGGAGATTTTAAAAAATTTTTAAATTTAGTTAAAAAATTACCTGATGTATAAAACTATATTGAAAAATATAGTTTTTTTTATAGAGAAATATTGCCTATTTAGAAAAATGGAAATATAATTTATAAAAGTAAAAAAATGATGAAATTATGTTTAATATATGTTATAATATATAAAAGTATAACAGTGTGGAGAAAAAGATGGGAATTTTTAACGTATTTAAAAATAAGGAAAAGAAAAAACAAGCTGAAAAATATCGTATAGGCATGGAAAAAACTAGAACTGGCGTTTTTTCCAAACTTAAAAGACTTTTTTCTAATTCGAGTGAGATAACTGATGATTTATTTGATGAGTTAGAAGAAATCTTTGTTATGGCAGACATCAGTGTTGATACGGTTATAAAGTTTATTGATGAGTTAAAAAGTGATGTTAGAGTAAGAAATATTACTAATGCAAAAGATTTACAACCTATTATTGTTGACAAAATGTTTGATATATATTTAAAAGGAGAAATTGTTAATTCGAATTTAAATTATGAAAAAAATGGACTTTCGGTTTATTTGTTTGTTGGAGTAAATGGAGTTGGTAAAACAACAACGATTGCAAAAGTAGCATATAAACTTAAAAAAGAGGGGAAGAAAGTTTTAATTGCTGCAGGGGATACTTTTAGGGCTGGTGCCATTGAACAATTAGAAGTTTGGGCAAAAAAAGCAGAGGTTGATATAGTTACAAAGAATATAGGTAGCGATCCAGCTAGTGTAATTTTTGAGGCGTTAAATAAAGCAATTGATCAAAAATATGATGTTTTGCTTTGTGATACAGCTGGTAGATTACAAACAAAAGTGAACTTAATGAAGGAATTAGAAAAAATAAAAAGAGTAATTAGTACAAAAATTCCAAATGCACCACATGATACACTACTAGTTATCGATGCAACTACTGGCCAAAATGGATTGAGTCAAGCTGAAGCATTTATTGAAGCTACAAAAGTTACTGGAGTCGTATTAACAAAATTAGATGGAACTGCTAAAGGTGGGATTGTATTAGCTATTAGAGACAAGTATAATATTCCGATAAAGTTTGTTTGTTTAGGTGAAAAAATAACTGATATAGAATATTTTGATATTGAAAAATATATCTATGGATTGTTTGCGGATATGATAGATGATGAATAAAGTATTAGAAAAAAAAGAACATTACACTATTCTTTTTGATTTTTATGAAAAACTTTTAACTAAAAAGCAAAGAGAATACTTTAAAAGTTATTATTTTGATGATTTATCACTTGCAGAAATTGCTAATATCAATAGCGTAAGTAGAAATGCTGTTTTTGATGGTTTGAAAAAGATATGTGATTTATTAGATTATTATGAAGAAAATTTAAAATTAGTTTTTAAATATGAGAAAATGAATAATTTAATTAGGAAATACGAGAACGATAGTAATTTAAAAATTAAGCAAATAATTGAAGAAATTAAAAATATAGAGTAGGTGAATATATGCCTTTTGAAAGTTTGTCAGAAAGAATTCAGATGTCTTTGCGTAGAGTTACGGGCAGAGGTAGGCTGACTGAAAATGATATAGATGAAATGATGCGAGAGATAAGGTTGTCTTTGCTTGAAGCCGATGTTAACTATAAGGTAGTTAAGAATTTTACTGCTGAGGTTAAGCAAAAAGCAATGGGTGAAAAGATAATGAAGTCTTTAACACCTGGTGATCAAGTAGTAAAAGTTGTCCACGAAGAATTAAAAAGGCTTATGGGTGATGAGACAAGCGATGTTAATTATAAAAAGGATGGGATTAGTGTTTTTGCATTAGTAGGTTTACAAGGTTCGGGAAAAACTACTCATTGTGGTAAACTTGCAAACTTGTTAAGAAAAAAAGATGCTAAAAAACCTTTGTTAATTGCGGCAGATGTTTATAGACCTGCGGCTATTAATCAACTAGTAACTATTGGAAAACAATTAGGAGTTGAAGTATTTGAATTAGGTAATTCAATTAAGCCACAAGAAATTGTTACTAAAGGATTAAAGTATGCAAAAGAAAAGGGTTTTGATTTAGTAATAATTGACACGGCTGGTAGATTACATATAGATGATAATTTAATGTCAGAATTAAAAGATATTGAAAATATAGCAAAACCTGATGAAATGATGCTAATTATTGATTCAATGATGGGGCAAGATGCAATTAATGTAATAACTTCGTTCAATGAAAAATTAAAAATTACTGGCTGTATTTTAACAAAACTAGATGGTGATACTCGTGGTGGGGCAGCGCTATCAATTAGATATTTAACAAACATTCCAATTAAGTTTATAGGTCTAGGTGAAAAACTTGATCAAATCGAAGTTTTTCATCCTGATAGAATGGCTGGAAGAATTTTAGGAATGGGTGATGTTGTTTCATTAATTGAAAAAGCTACCGCTAATATTGAAGAAGAAGAAGCTATGAGAATGGCTGAAAGACTTCAGAAGGGCTTGTTTAATTACGAT
>Ga0334885_1005424_pt1 | contig 10334 bp, 6 predicted proteins | sample GraSluR1_MG_8_FD_207233 | JGI IMG/M metagenome (GOLD analysis project Ga0334885, IMG submission 207233) | Sludge microbial communities from methane-producing bioreactor in Wageningen University, Netherlands - Granular Sludge_31_05-R1 | ecosystem: Engineered > Bioreactor > Anaerobic > Unclassified...
TTTCCTAAGTCCGGTTGTTTCATAATTCATTCGAATTCGTGACAAGATTATATGTAACTTAAAAACTATTCAAATATTTACCAGGTATTTAATACGTCATTTATACGTCACTTCATGGAATTAATTGGTATTGCTTAATTTGAATAACCTGATTCCTATGAGTATAAACCAGACTATATATAGTGGTCCGGCAACCATAGTGAAGATTTCCTTAACAGGAGGATAAAACAAACCCAGTAAAATACTGGAGAGGTCGAATCCGTGCGTCAGGATCCCTACCCAACCTGTAACCTTGTTGAAAATAAGCGTTTTCAGCATTAAGATAGAGAAAATGATTGTTCCTGTTTCAATTAGTATACCCCTGATTATCGCCCCGGTATTGATCCACATATCACTGGCCAGCATCCCTTCACAGGCAGCAAGCAATTGTTGTCTGACAATGGGGGAAGTGGCTGCGTGGAATTTATCACTGATTATCAGTATGGATACCAGGTTAACGCCTGCAATAAACAATAAAAATGGTGACTCCGGCAAGTGTACAAAACAAGGCAATCTTTGCCAACATTTCATGATCGTTCTTCAATGCCCGGTAAATACTAAAAAAAAGCAAGTAATAAAAAGGTATCACAATCACGGATACAATATCCAACTGAAGTAAGGCCACAAAACGGTTTTCCCGGATCATATCAAAACATTCCCGGGCAGTTTCGGGATAGCCACCGTCCAGAAAAACCAGGATCAGTATGGTAACAAAGGAATAAACCAGGAACAGGATTGATGTCCAGCCGCCTGCTTTGTACAGGATCCTGCTGGGTTTGTCTTTGGGATAGTTCAGATCATTCATAATTGTATATTATTGATGATTAGCCTTAGAGACAAAATTATAGCGAATATAATTTTTTTTTTGGAGATGACTTAGTTTGTCCCCTTCAGTACTCTTCAGAAAGGGCTTTGGAAGGCTTTGAAGGGTTTTAAAAGGTTTTTATAATTTGATTTGTAAGGCCTGAAGTGTGACGGATGAGGCATGAATCATTCACACCAGGTACGTTTTGGGGGTGTTTTCGTACCTGGTCAGCCCCAAAACATGCCCACCAGGCGCACTTTTGGGGTGTTTTCGTACCTGGTGCATTTAGGCAATCAAGCTACGATTTTATAACTCTCTATTTATAAGGTATTTAACAAAATCGTCATTTTAAGAATAATATGACCAGGTACGTTTTTGGCCTGTTTTCGTACCTGGTCAGGCCTAAAACAACCCCACCAGACGCACTTTTGGGGTGTTTTCGTAACTGGTCAGGACAAATTGATACCAATCTGGGACGATGGTTTACAGTTTAGGCCGGTAGTGTTGTAATTTTTCTAAGATCTCTCCTTATGACTTATGATCTCCCTGGTTCCCTCTTATAGCGCTCCTAGTCTACCAGAATAAGTGCAATCCTGTTGATCTGCGAGGGGGTTTCCGGTATGGCGTGTTTTTTGTCAACACAACCTTTTTACAGTCCCCGCATATTTGTCTTTCAAAATCTTCCTTTCAAAAAGTCAAGCCGTTTGCTTTCTTCCATTCGCTCAATAGCGTAACGAAGCGCTGTCCGTGGAACCTGCAGGTAGTGTTTGATCAGGAAGGCTTCCACGGCAGCAGGATCTTTCTTCCAGGCTTCACGCAACATCCAGCCAACGGCTTTGTGCATGAGGTCCTGGCGGTCACCCAGGAGTTGTTCGGCCAAAAGGAATGTATGGTCCAACTGGCCTTTGTGAATGAAGTACATAGTAGCAATGATGGCGATCCGGCGTTCCCATAAAATTTCCGAAACCACCAGCCGGTCAAGGATCGCAACATCCTGAAGGCCATCGTAAATGGCACGTCCCAGTATCTTGGGGGCCGAGATATCCACCAGATCCCAGTTGTTGATATACTGCCTGTTACGCAGGTAAAAGTCCAGGATGGCCCTCTGCTTACCAGATGTTGTACTGAGTTCAGCTTCTACTAGTTCTGCTTCTAGTTCTGCTTTTGCACCTGAAGTCTTACTGCTTAAATGCCCTGCAGAGCTTGTTTTGCCAGTTCCGGCATCTTGGTACTGCTGCACCAGGATCGATAAGGCGCAGCTCCGTTCTTCATGAATGGGCGAGGCAATGAGCTTCTGCAACTCGGTAAAGGGAAGGCCGCGGAATTTGCGGGAAACCCTGCGCGCATCCGGAGTGGCCACGCCAATAAAAATGTCCCCCTCACCGTACTGCCCTTTCCCGGTCTTGAAAAACCATTCTACGGCTTTTTTGCGTTCTGCCGAGGCAAAGTCGCGCAGTTCTTTTTTTACGTTTTCTGCTGTCATCATATGTTGTGCGAATTTGGTCCGAGTTTATTGTCCTTTAAATTCTTTTATGGCTTTGCCCAGGCTTTCCCAATAGCCGGGGGTACGGTCGATGTTTTCCAGCGAGAAGAAGCAAATGCCGGTGGAGCCACCGTCCTGCGTAAGTTGAATGAACTCGGGAATCCGGTCCGCAGGTACGTGCCCGACGAACAAACCCGAGCAAAGGATGCCCCGGTTACCGGCCTCCTGCAATTCCTGCACCCCTTCCGCAGTGGCGGTTAAAACGGCCGGGTCTTCCCAGTTAAAAAATTTGTGGTAGATCATGGGGAAAAATACATCTACATGCCGGAAACGTGGCCAGTCCTGGCGGACAAGCTTGCGGGATTCCTCGGGGTTGGCAAAAACGGCCACCGAAGCCACTTTCCCGTGCTTTTTAATCTCGGCACATACCTCGCTGGTAACGACCGAAAGGGCATCCCAGCGGTATTGCATCCAGCGTGGATCGGAGGTGGGATCTTCCAAATCCATGGGATCCACTCCGGTCAGGGCTTTGAAATTGGCTCGGCATACATCACAATAACAAAAATCCCAAAGCGGATACACGCGATCCTGAACCACGTTGCGGGATTCGTGCAGCCCGTAAGGCAAAATGGCGTCCGGATAGCGGATGAAATCCAGGTGAACACCTGCAAGCCCTTCAATTTCTGCCAGTTCGGCCACGCGATCTTTCAGGTACTGCGCAGTTTCAGGACGAGACGGGCACAACCAACGGTAATGTTCACGACCATAGAGTTTTATGTCCAGACAGGATTGGCCAAGTGCGTTCACCTGGTACCAATCGGGATGTGCATTTCGCAAGCTCATTTCTGTCCTGTTTATTGTCCAGATCCATGCATGCAGCTCTATCCCATACTTTTGCGCATAAGGCAGGGCTGTTTTAATAATGTATATGGCTGCATTGTCCCGGAAAGTTGGGGAGGGTGCCGGAGAATCGGCTGGGTTTGTGGAAGCCGGAATGGCATCTGCCGTGTCCGGGGCGTTGTACGGAGTGGCCTGGTCCTCAGGCACCTCTTCCAGCACCTGGGGATAGCCGCCGTGGCACTCCAATAAAATGGCATCAATCCCCGCCTCTGCCGCATGCTGAAAATAATATTCCCATTGCTCCGTGGTCATAGTGGTTTTGCCGGCCATCCAGGCCCAGACTTTCTTTGCGGGATCCACCCGCGGTGTGCAGGAAATAAGAGCCATAGCTATAAATAAAAAAAATATTTTCATGGGTGTAAATTTAGGCATCTTGAAGATACCGCGCCACTATGTTTTACAAAAAAACGTAAAATACTGTAAATGTGGCTTTTGTATTATTACGTGAAGTTAAGTGGCGCGGCAGCTTCAAGATGCCCTCCTGTTCCCACCCCGGTGCAGGTCAAACGGTGCATGGCGCGGGTGACGGCTATGTAGAGGAGGCTGCGGTCCAGATCTGTGTGGTAGTTTTTGCTTGTTACGTGGGGGATGATGACCTGGTCAAATTCCAGGCCTTTTGCCATGTGGGTATAGGTGACCATGATGCCGTGTTCGTACGAGGTGCTTTGATAAGAGAGGAATATGATTTCCGGATGGTGTGTCTTCAGTTTTTCGTGCAGGGCGCGTGCATGGGGTTCGTCTTTGCAGATGATCCCCAGGGAGCGGTAGCCCGAGGTTTTGAATGCGGAAACCATCTGCGCTATCCCCCGGATTTCTTCTTCTGCCGTCTTGTAATGGAGGATTTGAGGTGTTTCTCCGTGACGTTCAATGACTTCTGCCTGAGTTTCGGGTTGAATGGCCCGGGCAAAAGCTGTGATCTCCCAGGTGGATCGGTAGCTTTTGTTCATATGCACGATATGCCCGGTGTTAAGGGTTTTCTGGATGATTTCAGCCGTTGATGCACCAAACGGATTGACCGACTGCCCGGCATCGCCCAGGATGGTTTTGGCGCAGGGATAAATTTTCTGCAAAACCCGGTACTGGATAGGTGTATAATCCTGCATTTCATCTACCAGTAAATGTTTGACATCCGAGCGCACACTGGTCCCTTCCAGGGCCATGTGCAGGTATGCCAATGGCGCCAGATCTGCGTATTCCAGGGTGTGGTTGGCACGCAATTTAAAAAGATCCGGTTTGCCCATCCATTCATAAAATCCTTTATATGCCTGCAGCGAGTTGTTGGCGGTGAACATTTTACGAATCCGTTCCCGTACCATATTCCGTTTTGCCGAGTCCACCGTTACTTTATATTGTGTCTGCGCAATTTGCAGAATGTAATCTGTCATGACCGTGTACCGCCGCCGGATGGGATACCGGTGAAACCGCCGGAACTGTTCGGCGATATACTCGGCGGGAAGCATGATCAGGTGGTTCAGCGGCACGTCGTGAGGCACAAAGCACTGGTTTTCAAGGTGCAGAATGTATTTGTCCAGCAGATTGACGCATTCCGCAGAGGATTTGAAACGGACACGATCCTGAAAATCTGCCTTCGGCTTTCCGATCAACTCGGCAACCTGTTCAAAAAAATCACGGTATTTATACTTATTGTCCAGAATTTCTGCCAAAAGCACATCCATACAAGTTTGAGGCACCGTCTCTTCGCCCAGCTCGGGAAGCACGTTGGAGATGTAATCGGAAAACACCTTGCTTGGCGATATGATCATGATGTCGTTTGCCGAGATTTCCCCTTTGTGCGCATAAAGCAGGTACGCGATCCGGTGCAGGGCCACCGAGGTTTTTCCCGAGCCGGCCACCCCCTGGATGATCAAAACGTGCTCTTCTTCGTTGCGAATGATGGCATTTTGTTCGCGCTGGATGGTGGCCACGATGTTCTTCATCTTGTCGCTGGCGTTGGCACTCAGCTCCCGCCGCAACACATCATCTCTGATAGTCAGGGAACTTTCAATCATATACTCCAGGATCCCTTTCCGGATCTGGTACTGGCGCTTGAGCGAAATGTTCCCTTCAATGAGACCGGCCGGAGCCTGGTAAGAAGCTTCACCCAGCTCGTGGTCGTAAAACATCCCGCTGACAGGCGCCCGCCAGTCGTAAATCAGGTTTTTACGCTTTTTCAGATCGTACAAAGCATGAATTCCAATATAAACGGGAATTGTTGTGTTCCTGGGATTGTGTGGAGAGTCCGGGACCGGGTTCAGTTGCGGGTCCAGGTCCGGTTGTGGGTCTGAGTCCGTGTACGGCTGCGATTGCGGGTTCGGTGAGTCAGGATTGTGCAGTTGTGGGTCCGGGTTCAGTTGCGGATCCGGTTTCGGTTTCGGTTCCGGAGTAACGGCGGGCGTAAAATCTATCCGGCCGAAATAAGGGGAATCGTACTGCTTTTCCAACCGGCTGCGGGCTGCTATCTGGTTGTTCCCTACGGCCAGCAGATTCAGGATGCTTTCCCGCATGGACCGTTTCTCCTGGGCATCAATATCTTTGTTGTTCCACAGGTACTCCTTATACTCCTTTAACGTCTGCACATGATCGTCTACCGAATCACCTGTATTGTCAATTCCGCTGCGGATAATGCTCCTGATTTTGTGAATGTACTCCCGTTCCTGTTGTTCGGTACTGTTAAACATAGGGCGTAAAAGTAGAAAAATCTCAGAGATTCTGCGCAACTGCACTAATATGAAATTCGTAAAAGTAACTAATACAGTGCTTTATGGTTTTGCACAAAAGGCTATTGCGCAGAATCTCAGAGATTTTCTACCTTTAACTGCTATGAACAACACACAACGCCTGGTTTACGGGCTGGCCATTACGCTGATCATATTTGTCATTGCAACTATTGCAGGTAGATTTTTGCCATTGGGAAGCACTTTCTTCCCCGACTCTGTTATCACACACACAGTGATGCTTACTTTTTCGGTAGCCGTGATCATATCACTCAAAATGATCGTGCCCTTCAGGATCGCCTGGCCCCGCTTTAAAACAATTCTCAAACCTATCTTCTTCGGACTTCTGACGGCCATTGTGATCAACCTCTTGCTGACCGCCCTGACCCTTGCCACCGGTGGAAAAGCCGAGGTACATCCCCTGCTGGAGGCTTCTTCTCCGCTCCAAACCTTCCTCTTCATTTTTATTTACGCAAGTCTTGCCGAGGAGGTGCTCCTGCGGGGTTTCCTGCAAAACATCCTGAGCCCTCTGAGTGTCCGCGGAATCCGTATTTTCAGAATCAGACTGAGCCTGCCGGTGATCATCAGTGCCGTGGTCTTTGGCCTGATACATCTGATCCTTTTAGCCTCCGGGGTGAGCGGTCTGTTTGTAATACGGGTTGTCATATTCACCACTGTTTTAGGTATTTTTGCCGGCTACTACCAGGAAAAATACAATAATTTCGCCCATGCTGTAATCGTTCACATGGCCGGAAACCTCATGGGGCTGGTGGCGGCGCTTGTAACTTGAAGAAGACGCGCCATTGATGCCGGGAGGTGGTAAGTGATGTGCTTATTGCAAACACATGCAACATCTTGTCAATGTGATTGTTGTAAGGATTCTCCCGTTTTTGCTACTTACTACCTCCCATAAAGCAAAAAAATAGTAAATTGCTGCTGTATAATAAATAGTTACGAAAATGAAGAAACTATCGCTTACTGTTTTGCTCATTCTTGTGGGCCCGGTCGGGGCCTATATCGGATTCTATGACCGTTTTACCTGCAAGCCTTCACAGGCACAGTTCTGGATCATCCTTGCACTTGGAATGGCCATTGGAGTTTCCCTTACTATTGTTGCGCAAAGAATACGGGCAAAAAACAATACCCCCGGATCTGCTTAAACACAGACAGAAACAGCAAGGGGTGGCAAACACGGATTGCCATGCAAGATGAATAATTGATTTTTAAGTGCCTGAAAAACTATGACATTGATACAGCATACGATTGATCTGCTGGCAAACTGAAACGCGCCCACCAGGCGCACTTTACCCCTGTTTTCGTGCCTGGTCAGCCCTAAAACAGCCCCACCAGGTACGTTTTACCCCTGTTTTCGTACCTGGTGCTTCCGACCAACCTAATGGATTGTTATGTAAATCACTTTGTATGTGGCGTTTGACGAATTTCGTGTTATTTGAAAATTTTGACCAGGTACACTATTACCCTGTTTTCGTACCTGGTCAGCCCTGAAATGTACCCACCAGGCGCACTTTACCCCTGTTTTCGTACCTGGTCAGCCCTGAAACAAGGAATTAAGTGCCCAATTGCATAGACTTCTACCTTACGGGAGTGACCCGGTACAATCCGGCCCCGTGAAACGGGATTTCCTGACTGAATTCTTCTTCAAATACGCCTAAGTCTTTATGGGTCCAGAGATCAGTTACGCGGGCGGGGCCTTGTATGCCGATGGCGCGAAGATCAACCCGGACAACCAGGCCACATGAAGGAGCTGTGGAATCTGCTTCTGCTGCGGAATTCGTGCCAGGGCCTTCATTCGCAGGGCTTTGGGCATTGAACAGGGCCATGTATTTGTCCTGGCCGCAGAGGGCTCCAGTTGCGCAGTCAGAACCGCAGGGAGCAGCGTCGGCAGCGGCACCGCAGAGGGTACTGTCTGAGCTGCTAGGGGCACCATTTGCGCAATCGGCACTGCAGGAAGCATCGTCAGCAGCGCAGGAAGCAGCATCAGCAGCAGTGAAGCTAGGGGCACTGTCTGCGCTAATGGCAACAGCAGCGCAGGGAACGGCTGCAGCACTGCAGGGAGCTGCGTCGGCGGCCCAGACTATCAGGTCGTGGTCCCGGGATATTTGCCGGTTGTTGGTGCTTTCTTGGTTGATTTTCAGCATTTGGGGGTTGGTCAAAAGCTCTTTTGTATAGGGATCAAGCCGGGTCATATCGCCCCCAAAGATCAGTGGTGAACGGCCGATGGCCCAGAGGCTCATGAGCGTATAGTGCTCGTCCGGTGTAAACTTTGTGGGTCGGCCAAAGTCAATCACCCCTATGGGAAGCATGTCGGCATCGGGAAAGTGGCCGGTGCCGCGAAAAGGCGTCCAGGCATCCAGCCGTTCGAACATGGCGTACAGCAAATCCCACCGGTCCCAGAAATCGTCGGTGATCCGCCACTGGTTGGCATGGTCCATCACGTGCTCCCCGGCTTCAAGGGGTGTCGCTCCCGGGGAAAGACTCAGCACAATGGGACGGCCCGTGCAGTCGATGGCCTCGCGAATGGCCTCGATCTCGGCTTTTTGCACATCATCGTACGGCCGCGAGATGTCGTCCACTTTGATGAAATCGACCCCCCACTCGGCATACATCTGAATGATGGAGCGGTAATACGCACGGCCTTCCTCTTTGGTGGCATCCACGCCGTACATGTCCGGGGTCCAGGGGCACGTGGAGCCGGTGAGCGCGATGTCTGCCGCCCGCGCGTTGGTGCCAAAGACCGGCGTGTTTTTTTCCACCGCTTGCCGAGGAATTCCCCGCATGATATGAATGCCGAGTTTGAGGCCCTTCGAATGCACGTAGTCTGCTAGTGGTTTGAACCCTTTCCCTCCGGCCGCAGAGGGGAACTTTTTCAACCCGGGGATCAGCCGTCCGTACGCATCCATGGAGAGCACCGCGTTGGGGTTGTAGAAGTGGCGCTTGGATTCCGGCTCGTACCACTGAATATCCACCGTGAGGTATTGGTACCCGGAGGGCAGCAGGTGTTCGGCCATGGCATCGGCCTGCTCCTTGATCTGCTGTTCGGTCACGGTAGTGCCGAAGATATCCCAGCTGTTCCACCCCAGTACAGGTGTGGGGGCAAAACTGTGGTAAGCCGGGGTTTTCAATATGTTTAATTTTATGGTTTTCAAGTCTTTTTCGGCTGAACTTGTGCCGTAATAAACCTCGTATTCTCCCGGTGTTACGGTCATTTTTCGTTGGCCCCAGTCAAAAAATTCAAAGGCGGACGGAGGCAATTCTATGGTTACCTGTTGGGTTTCCCCGGCGGCAACAGTCACCCGTTGGTATCCGCGGAGGGTCTTGAGGGGGCCTTCCACGTCATTGACCTTCCGGATATAGACCTGCACAATTTCGGTCCCGTCCCGTTTCCCGGTATTGGTCACCGGGATGGTCAGGGTGAGGGTGTCCGTTGCTGTGATGGAGATGATCGAGTTGATTTGATTGGAGGCAGCCGGGTGGATGCTTTTGGGAGCAGCCGTGATGGTGGCGTCTCCCATTTCAAAGGTGGTGTAACTGAGGCCGAACCCGAACGGAAACAGGTAATCGGTGGTGTAGCGATAGGTGCGGCCTGCCAGGGAGTAATCTTCAAAATCGCCCAGGTTCTCCGAGTTCTTATAGAAAGTCACCGGCAGTTTCCCGGATGGATTGTAGTCTCCAAAAAGCACATCGGCAACGGCCAGACCGCCCGATTCACCGGCATACCAGGCTTGCAAGATGGCCTCGCATGATTCCGTTTCCGGTGTCAAGGCAATGGCCGAGCCGGAGCAATTCACAAAGATCACCTTTTTCCCGGCTTCTTTCAAGGCTTTCAGGCAATTGCGCTGAACGGCGGGCAGCTCTATGTCCAGCCGGTCGCCTCCGCGGAATCCCGGGTAAGAAACGGGCATTTCCTCGCCTTCCAGGTTTCCGGAAAGGCCTCCCACAAACACAACCGTCTCTATTCCTTTCAGTTTGGCAATCAGATGGGCATAATCCACATCCACTTCCTTGCCAAAATCAAATTCTATATTCGCCTGCCAGTTGTTCAGCTGGGCAAAACGGATCTCGACCGCATATTTTTTACCGGCTTCAAATGTATACGGGATGCGGGAAGGCAGCGTGCGCCAGTTGTTGTACATCTGCACCCTTTCCCCGTTAACCAGCAGCTCGTAATACCCGGTGGCACCGCCTTTAAAAACAAGTTCTTCGGTCACTCTGGGAGTAAACTCGGCCTGGAACAACGCCGAGAAACCTTCCAGTTTCACCCCCGGGGCAAACTCATGCTGCCCTGCGGTAGTCATTTTGATGGGATTGGTCAAGCGGGTTGTGGCAACGGGGTCCCCTTCCCTGTTAGGATTGTTCCAGTAAGTAGCCTTGA
>Ga0334885_1005426_pt1 | contig 10331 bp, 8 predicted proteins | sample GraSluR1_MG_8_FD_207233 | JGI IMG/M metagenome (GOLD analysis project Ga0334885, IMG submission 207233) | Sludge microbial communities from methane-producing bioreactor in Wageningen University, Netherlands - Granular Sludge_31_05-R1 | ecosystem: Engineered > Bioreactor > Anaerobic > Unclassified...
GAAATCCTTCATTAATAAGCCATATTCTCAACACCGTACTTCCTTGGGTACGTGAGGGATTGGCGAAGCTATAAAAAAAAGCCGCTTTGCGGCTTTTTTTGGAGGCGACGGTCGGATTTGAACCGACGAATAGAGATTTTGCAGACCTCCGCCTTGGGCCCCTTGGCTACGTCGCCATAATTTCCAGCTCGATTATACCAGAAAAACGGATGGGATGCAAGTTCAAACGAATTAGAAGGAGGGATTCCGTGAAAGCAATCATCCTTGCGGGGGGATCTGGGCAACGCTTTTGGCCATTGTCAACCGCGGAAACTCCCAAACAATTCCTTCCATTATTTTCGAAACGATCTCTGCTCCGAAACACCTTTGATCGCTTGAATCAAAGGATTCCCACAAAGGATATCGCTATTGTCACCGGACATTCCCAGATATCGAGAACGCAGAATGAAATTCCAGAGCTTCCTAAATCTATGATTCTTGGCGAACCCGAGCAAAAAAATACAGCTCCTGCGGTTCTTTTTGGGATGTTACCCTTCGCTTCAGACGATCTAGTGGGCGTCTTCCCAGCCGATCATTTGATCATTGATATTGATGCCTTTTGGACTACCATGGATTTTGCCCTACGGGTCGTGACGGCATATGATGGTTTATTTACTTTTGGTATGATCCCCTCCCGACCAGAAACAGGATACGGATACATCAAGACCGGGCAAAGAATTCAACCCGGCGCTTTCAAAGTAGACAAGTTTGTTGAAAAGCCTTCATTAGAGGAGGCAACAACCATGACTAATACAGACGGTTTTTTTTGGAATGGAGGGATGTTTCTTTTTCCAAAGAAGACCTTTCTTAGGGAAATGCAAAAGCACTGTCCTGAAGTCTTCGATCCCATAAGTCAATTGCATTCTCCCCGTTTAGAGCTTATCAAGCCAATATACCAGCGTATTCCTTCTATCAGTATCGATTATGCGCTCATGGAACGCTCTGATTCAGTTTATATGATCGAATCTGGTTTTCCATGGTCGGACGTTGGAAGCTGGGATTCAATCGCAGAACTTGAAGACAAACAAAAAATAAAAACGGATCAAACCCTTATCGAATCTCATAATGTTTATATCAGAGATGAAACGAATACCCCAACTACGATTATCGGGGTTAACGATGCGATCGTTGTTCACACAAAGGAAGGATTGCTTATTTGCAAAAAGGGGTTGGCCCAAAGAGTAAAGGAACGGTTTATAAAGAAAGGGTGAAGCACCGATGATCCGTAGGAGTTTTTTGATTTTTGCCTTTGTTCTTACCCTGGTAACCCACATTACCCTTTTTTCGTCACACGTCTTGCTTCTAGTCAATGGAGCTCTTGGGGACCGATCCTTTTTTGATTCTGCAGCCGAGGGGATCCGCATTCTGAATTCCGAGATGGATCATCAAACGACGATTATTGAGATGGGTTACAATCCCGCTGATTGGGAACCTGTATTTCTTGAAGTTTCAGCCAGTGGTCGTTATGATGTAATCACTGTAGGTGGTTGGCCATTTGTTGAGATATTGCAACGACATGCGCCTTCCTATCCACACATCTCCTTCATTTTATTCGATACTGCATTTCCTAGAGACAACGCCCGATTTGAAAATGTCCAGTCCTTTCGATTTCATCAAAACGAAGGGGCATTTCTTGTTGGGTACTTGGCATCCATGATCACTCTATCAGAAGGTATATCAGGTGTAATCCCAGATCAAAAGAAAATTGGATTCCTTGGCGGGTTGGAAACTCCGGAAGTCCTTGATTTTCTTGTTGGGTATCAAGAAGGCGCAAAACACTTCTCGAAAGATGTTGAGATTCTTGTGGCGTTTGCCGGCAGTTTCAAAGACCCTGTAAAAGGCAAAGAGATTGCGCGATCCTTGTACCATCAAAATGTTGACGTGATTTTCGCTGTTGCAGGAGAAACGGGGATAGGGGTATTTGAAGCAGCAAAAGAAACCAATCGTTTGGCAATCGGAGTTGACTCAGACATACAGCTCCTTTTTGAATCAAAAGACCCGGAAATTGTAGCCTGTGTAGTAACTTCGCTTCTAAAAAGGATCGATCTAGGAATCATCGATGCAGTTAAGACTATATCTCAAACGGATCAGGTATTTGGAATCGACCGTTCTTACGGGATCTTTGATGGGATGATTGGTTTATCCGATAACCGATACTTCGAAGCCTTTTTAAACCAACACCCATGGATTCGCGCGAATCTATTAATGGTAACGGAACAGATTCTTCTTAACGAAATCGTTATTCCTACAGCAATACCCTAACCCTTTTCCTTACGCAACTTCCAAAATCCCTTCCGCTTATCCGTAAAACTTCTTTTATTAATCACATATATTACACTATTACCGATATACTATATTATACTTATACTATATATCCTATTATATTATATACCATATCGCACATATCGCTTATAGATATACTAGTGATATAGTATATCTATATATGTTCTTTATGCTCTATACGAATTTGCTCTGTATTTCTCGCTTGAATCCATTATTCTTATTCGCAGTTCCGTCTCCCAAAAAAAACCTCAAGGCTTTCATCCTTGAGGGCTCATCTAGACCAGCAAAAGCTTTTCTTATCTACTTTGGTTAACGCACATAATGGTTTTTTTATTTGATCAGTTGCTGTGTATCTGGAGTCGTCTTTGGAATTCTCCGCCCCCACCTTTAAAAGGTTTGATTTCTCCAAATCATTCCGGTGATTTTCCTTGATTCGACCGTACGATTTCCGTTTACGCAACAAAAGGACCCCTTTTGTTGCGTATAATATCGCCAAAACCATCCGTCTGGAACTACAGAGGGGTAAAATCCCATACTATTCCAAAGGCGTCCTCAAAACCTTTATCCGCTCCTTTTTCAAATTAAGGCAAAAGAATCTTAGAGCGGATCTCAGGTTTTCTCTCTTTTTCATATCTGTAAATCGGTTCCTCGTGTGCTTCCTGCGAAAAAAAGGCACTCACTCTTTGGATTAAATCTCCTTCGTTGTGGATATGGGAACAATCCAGCTTGTCAAAAGGAAAACAAGAAATTAATGCACGAACTATGCTTGCTTTGGTAATTCGTTCGTTGTCGCTGCTTGACGCTCTGGTAGCTGTTACTTTGGCTACTGCTTTCGATAGGACTTCAAGTTGATCCACAGATACAGGGATGTTCAGCTTGACCAATTTAGAATTATCCATAGTCCCTTTCCTCCTATTATAGTATATAGGTATATATGCGTTATAGGCATCCTGTATTATACGCATATATACATGGGCTATTATACCATAACAATGTATAGAATACCTACTATATATCTATTATACTATATATCATTAATGGCTTTCTTTTTTCCAGTTCAATGATCGTTTTGAAGAAAAATTTCCTTCTGCAGTTCTGCTCAAGGAGAAAGCAGAACGGATCCCAGATCGTTCCATCGAAATCTGTGATATAATCCCCAAGAAGGGCAGAGAAGTGTTTCTTTTTCAAAGAATCGCTCCTTTACAGATTGTAAAAGGCGGTGTGATTGTGGATGATTGGAGAATCCAAGATATACCTCATAATGATCCATTCTATACAGATCAAGCCGTCAATCTTCTTTACAAAGGGTTTCATACCATAACCGATTCATATCGGACAATCGAATTAGCGTATGAGGAAGTTAAGGACTGCATGGTAGATGAACGAATCAACCGATGTGTCTTGGATCGGAACAATCGAATGATGGGTTGGATTGGAGCGTTACCGCAATACAATGGGAATGCTTGGGAACTCCATCCTCTAATTGTCGATCCCAACTTTCGAAATCTGGGAATTGGTCGTTTGCTGATAACTGATCTCGAACATCAAATCGCCAAGCAAGGGGGGTGTGTGATCTATCTTGGAACAGATGATGAAAAAGGGCTTACCTCTCTATACGGAATCGATCTCTTTCAGAATCTCTGGAATCACATTCAGCAAATTCGCAATCCTGGGAATCATCCGTATACATTTTATCAAAAATTTGGTTTCCAGATTATTGGTGTTCTTCCGGACGCCAATGGACTAGGAAAACCAGATATTTTCATGGCTAAACGAATCGAACATGAAGTCTTGAGGAGCAGGTAATTCGCTTCGTTTCTTCCATGGTATAATAACTCATCTTAAACCAATGTGGAGGCGAATTTTTGACTTTTGATCCATTGCATTATCATTATAAATCAAAACGGACGGTTTCTTATTCATGTAATGGGATGGTTGCAACATGCCACCCCCTTGCAACACAAGCGGGTTTGGATATGCTAAAAAGGGGTGGCAACGCAATTGACGCAGCTGTCGCAACCGCCACTGCTTTGACCGTGCTCGAACCAACGTCCAATGGGATTGGAGGTGACGCTTTCGCGCTTGTAGATTACGATGGATCGATTTATGGACTGAATGCAAGCGGACCGGCACCTATGGCAATTTCTGCGGATGCAATTGACTCAATTCCTCGATTTGGTTGGCCGGCTGTTACCGTACCTGGGGCCCCAGCGGCTTGGATCGCTTTGATCGATCGGTTTGGTTCACTGCCTCTGAAAGTGGTCTTTGAGCCAGCCATTCGGTATGCGAGAGAGGGTCATCCCATTGCTCCATTAGTCGGATACTACTGGAAAAAAGCCTTCGAAACCTTTACCCATACCTGTTCGGATCCTTATCATCAACATTGGTTCGACACATTTGCCCCACATGGGAACCCGCCTAAAGCGGGCCAGATCTGGAAAAGCGAAGCTCATGCCCGTACACTCCAAGAGATTGCGGAAACAAATGGAGACAGTTTCTATCGAGGTAATTTAGCGCAACAGATTCTTTCCTTTGCCCAAAAGACCGGCGGGTTGCTGTCACAAGAGGATCTTTGCCAATTCTATCCTGAATGGGTGCAGCCGCTTTCGGTTCAGTATCGAGGATTTACCGTCTATGAGCTTCCACCCAACGGTCAGGGGCTGATCGCATTAATTGCGCTTGGCATCCTTTCCAATCTTTGCATATCACATCGACAGCCTGAGCAAATCCTGCATCATCAGATCGAATCCATCAAAATCGCTTTTCGCGAAGGCCTTCGTCATATCACAGATCCAAAGTTTATGCATATGGAACCAAAACAACTGATCCAAGAGGATCAATTGCGCTGTTTTATGGCAGAAATCATGAATCATGCGGTGTCTAGAGTCGAAGGAGACCCCATGGATGGCGGTACTGTTTACCTTACAACCGCCGATCGCCATGGGAATATGGTTTCCTATATTCAAAGCAATTATATGGGATTTGGCAGTGGCCTTGTAGTGCCGAATACGGGAATTGCTCTCCATAACCGAGGATGCAATTTCTCTTTAGACCGCTCTCACCCAAATTTCCTTGTTTCGGGAAAGAGGCCATACCATACCATTATTCCTGGATTCATGAAAGCAGTCGATGGGACAAAGGTCTCTTTTGGAGTGATGGGCGGTTTTATGCAACCGCAAGGACATATCCAGATAATCGGAAACCTGTTGGATCACTGCCTAAACCCTCAGGATGCTTTAAACGCTCCACGGTGGATGTGGACCCGAAAAAACAGAGTGCTTGTTGAGAAAGAATTTCCCGCAGCTCTTCGTTCATCTCTATCCAAAATGGGGCATGAAATTGAAATCACTGAATCAAATGGAGTGTTTGGTCGAGGCCAGATCATCTGGAGAGACCGAAATGCCGTTTACTGCGGAGGAACGGAGCCTCGAGCGGATGGGAGCATTGCGGTATGGTAATCACAGAGGATTAAAAATGACACAGATCAATGAGTGGACACGTAAATGGCTAGTTGTCCTAAGTGCGATTGGACTCGCGATATTGCTTGGGACTATCTTGTATTCCATTGCTCGACCTCAAGGATACATATTCGACCAATGGGAGCTTGAAACTCCGACAGGAATTCAAGATATCCGATTCCCCCTTTCATTGCGGATCCCTAAAGGACAGTTGTATCGCTTGATCACCACCTTTCCAAAAGTAGAAGCCGATCACTTAGTTTTGCCCAATACAGAAGTCCCGATCAGAGTTTATTTAAATGGATCGATCCTTTTTGACGAGTTCGATTGGGCTGCCTACCGGGAGCGGTGGATCGCACTTCATTCAATCCCTATAGAGCCTTCATCAATCGGGCTCGAGAATCGTTTGGTTCTTGAGTTTCTGAGTGATCATGCTCCCTATGTCGAAATTGAAGTCTATGACCCCCCACATATCAGCGGAGAACTCCAAGTCCAGTGGCGCCGTTTCTGGCTCAAGCTTTTTGAGTATGATTTTTTTGTCTTCAGTTTGGGCGCTACCTTCTTCCTCGGTATTTTGCTTCTCTTTCTTGCGAACGAATCAAAAGAAAACAGAAGGTCCTTCCGATTGATTGGTGTTTCAAACCTATTGGCTTGTTTTTATATTGCAGAAAAAATCTTCCCATATATACCAATCTCTATTGATCCCTATGGAATGCCTTCGCTTTTCTATATTCTTGGTATAACATACTCCTCGTTCTTCGCAATGGCAGGCGTGGAACACTACCATTACAAACGCTTTCGAATTTCTCGGTTTGTTGGTTGGATTCCTATTCCTTTGATCGGGGTTTGGCTTTGGGTAAAGGATAGCATTCCTATTGTCAATGTGTTGATCCTGATCTATATCATCTCTCTATTAACCATTGTCATGATCCAGTCTTTTCGAACCAAAGGAACTGCCTTTATTTTTCCGTTTACCTTTCTCTTGGCAACAACTGTATATGATCTCATTGGAAGCTTTGGTCATATCAGTACCTTTCGGTTGATTTCGCTTCAAGGGTATGGATTATTTGGTATGAGCATAGGAATCGCGTTGGCTGTGGTTGGTCAATACCGGAAGATGGTTACCACACAATACGGGACAAATATTCGTCTCGAAGAAACCTTAGATGAGCTTGGCACTGCCCATGAAGAGTTAGAACGATCGTATCTGAAAGTGGATTCCGTCAACACGAAATTAGAAATGATTATTAACCTATCCTCCAAGATGGTTTCCGTTTCCGCAGCAGATCGAGAGATATTTCTGTCCGAAGTCTTGGAGATGGCTAAATCCTTGATTCCAGAAGCGGATTACGGAAGCGTTTCTGTTTTGGAAAATGGCAAATGGAGGTTTATCCATGCCATTGGGCATGATGCCTCAAGGCTCCGAATGCTTGATTTGACTGAAGAACAATTTGTTCCTGCACAAGTATTTAACGGAGCCAAAATTTTCGCCGGGAATGTGAGTATGATCAATCATATCATGAATCACGGGAAAGACTCTTACTCAAATCAGATACTTCATCAAATGAAAGAAGCGACTCAGCCAATTAAGCAAACCTTGTTAGCAGATTTAGTCATCAGTGGGCAAAGAGTCGGACAAGTCGCATTGGATATTGCCGAAGCCGCTAATCGCTCTTTCTCGGATTCATCAGCGCAAATTATGAGCGCTTTTGGGAACATTGCTTCTGCTTTTTTGGCGTTCCAAGAACTATCGATCATGCAGGAAAAAACCCTGCGAGAAATAGTCTTTTCTATGATTCAGATCCTTGAAATCCACGACTCCTTTACGAAGGGCCACTCGGAACACGTCGCGAAACTTGCTGCGGATATTGCGCGACAGATGGATTTATCTGAACAATCGATCCACCAAGTGTACTGGGCGGGAATGGTGCACGATATTGGGAAAATCCTTGTTCCTCAGGCCATCTTGAACAAACCGTCACGGCTCTCTGCTTTGGAGTATGAGATCATCCAACTCCATTCCACTTGGGGGTATGATGCCCTAAAAAACTCATCGGAATTACGATCCATTGCACGTATTGTGAAACACCACCATGAGCGATATGACGGGAATGGTTATCCCGATGGGATATCATCTGATCAAATCCCACTAGCGTCACGAATCATTTTTGTTGCTGATGCATGGGATGCCATGATTCGAGATCGATCCTTTCGCCAATCTCTTTCATTTGATCAGGCGCTAAAAGAAATTACTGTAAATTCAGGAAGCCAATTTGATCCAATCGTTGTGAATGCCTTTTTAGTGATTGTCGAAAAAGAAATGAATACGGGAGGGATTTTCTCATGAAAGGAGTCAAAGTCGTTTCGGGAAAGTACTTCGATAGCATCACATTGATGTTGCTTTCCCAAAAAATTGCTGAAATCCCAGGGATTTCTGAAGCGTCCATTACCTTAGGGACGGCCTTTCATCTTCACATCCTTGAAGAAGCAGGGTATGATTGCCGTTCTCTGAGTCCGAACCCTGAAGACTTTCTTCTGGCAATGGATGTTGAAGGAGAAAATTGGGCTTTCTTTGAACAAAAGGCTTTGGAACTACTGGAACGACCCGCAAAGCCCCCTAAAGATCTGTCTGAAAAGGATCGTCTGTACACCAGCCTTTCATCAGCAATCGTAGGTCATCCTGATGCAAATATTGTATTGATTTCCATTCCTGGACGTTATGTATTCTCAAGAGCGATGGAAGCGCTCCAATCGGGATTGAACGTCATGATTTTTTCGGACCATGTTTCTTTGGATGAGGAAAAGAAACTGAAAACATACGCTCATGAACAAGGTCTTCTTGTCATGGGACCTGATTGCGGCACATCAATCATTCGGGGCGTGGGCCTGGGTTTTGCCAACCACTGCGCGCCTGCACCGGTTGGGATCGTTTCTGCCAGTGGAACAGGATTACAGGAAGTCCAAGTTCAGCTGATCAGAAGAGGCGCAGGAATCCTCCATGGAATTGGGACGGGTGGTAGAGATGTACAGGAAGCCATAGGGGGAATTACTTTTTTGGATGCCCTAGATCAAATGCTCCAAGACCCTGAGATTGAAGTAATCGGGTTAATAGGTAAACCACCCGCTCCGAAAGTATGGAAATCGATTCAAGCAAGGATCGACGAAGCCAGAATGAAAGAGAACCCCAAAGAAGTTGTGCTATGCTTGATCGGCTCCAAATCATCGAAAGATAAGGCTTCGTCTTATTCTTGCGCCGATTTTGAAGAAACAGCCAACGTAATCGCAGCATTGCTGAATCAGAGTCAATCGATTGAAACCGTTCGAAAGGACTTGATCCAACACAGGGAACAAATTAAGATCCAAGCGAAACTGATGGGAAAACGAAAAGGATCACTGCGGGGTTTGTTTACCGGAGGAACACTTTGCTATGAAGCCCAATTAATGGCCTTGCCCATCCTTGGAGTCGTTCATAGCAATGCTCCCGTCGATCCGCAAATGCTTCTTGAGGATCCTTTGAAACCGTGCGGTCATGCGATGGTGGACTACGGAGATGACGCATTTACGCAAGGAAAGCTTCACCCAATGATGGATCCTTCCTTTCGCTCGAAAATGATGATCCAACAGGGATTGGATCCGAATACGGCGGTGATCCTTTTCGATTTAGTACTGGGCTATGGATGTCACCCGAATCCTGCTGAAAGTCTATCTGAGTCGATTCAGAAGGTCAAGGAGGCTCGTGGAGAATCTGTCCATATAATCGGTTCGATTTGTGGAGTGGAAGAGGATCTGCAAATCTGTTCCAAGCAACGACAACAACTCGAATCTGCAGGAGCCATCATTTCAGCCAGTAATGCGGAAGCTGCCCTTTTGGCTGCATCTTTGGTGGAGGTTGACCCCTTATGATGAATATAATGAAGCAGAAACCCGTTGTAATCAATCTCGGTTTGGAAGTTTTCCATGAAGCTTTGAAAAGACAGGAGATCGAAAGCCTCGCTGTCCATTTTCTCCCACCCATAGCATCAGAAGAACTTTTAGATAAGATTCGTCGATTGCGGGAAAACAGCCCTTCAAAAGAGAAGGTTTCAGAATGAAACAGGTATTGATCTTTTGGATTCTGTTTTCGGTTGTTTTCGGTATTAGTGGGATGGGAATGAGGATCGTTGTAACCATCAATCCCTACTATCTAGTTTTGAATGAATTGGCGGGGGATTTGGCAGACATCCATCTTCTGATCGGCCCGGGTCAAAACCCACACCTTTTTTCGCCAACTATTCAGGATGCTCGGGCATTGAATCAAGCTGATTGGATTATTGCGAATGGATATGGATTGGAAAGCTTTCTAATGAATCTTTTTGAAGATCTTGGATCCAAAGGAAAACAGGTAACTTATGCGGGTATGTTGATTCCTGAGACACAGCTTTTTGCCAAATACTCTACCGATTACTCATACCCTGATAGCCCTCATTCAAAGGATCATGATCATGGTCCAATCAATCCTCATGTCTGGGTAGACCCCGTTTTCATGGCGGAGTATATTGTACCAGAATTTGC
>Ga0334885_1005434_pt1 | contig 10318 bp, 11 predicted proteins | sample GraSluR1_MG_8_FD_207233 | JGI IMG/M metagenome (GOLD analysis project Ga0334885, IMG submission 207233) | Sludge microbial communities from methane-producing bioreactor in Wageningen University, Netherlands - Granular Sludge_31_05-R1 | ecosystem: Engineered > Bioreactor > Anaerobic >...
AGAGTAGGTAAAAATAGAACTAAAACGCCGTTTTGACAGCTATCCCCTCATCTCGAAACACGTTGAGACGGTAGTCTTGATTTCAAAGGTAAAATAATGAATGTATGAGCCTAGTAATACTGGGCTTTTTGCGTATTTGTGATATAATTCTGTTATGTGAAAAATGGAAAGTTATAGCCTTGTGGAAACGTGTCCACGAAAGTGTATTGAGTAAACGCGGTAAAAGTATAAATCTATATTTGATGGATAACACGGCAGAGACCGTTGTGTTTACAACCACAAATAATTCCTTCGGCCCTACAGAGATTAGTTATCTTGAGAATCGATTTTGTAATTTAGCGACGGAAGCAAGATTAATCTGCTCAGATGGTATCGACTATGTAATATAATTATTCTGGTAAAAAGTATCGATATTTTAATACAATCAGACCTGATTTTGAAAAAAATTATGTAAATGTAGCTTTTTCCCAAGAGTTACCAGCTTCAAGCGGTATTTATATTGACCGTTCAAGGCATAAAGAAAGAATTGCTGAATTGCATAAGAAGATAAAGTAATTAAAAAGATAAGAAAATATCTTTGGCATAAATTTAAATATGATCAAATAAGGAGGCATTTTCTAATGTCAAAATTAAATATATTTTATGACAATATTGAAAGAGATTTTATTTCTTGGGCGCAAACTGTTGAAGACATAAGAGCAGCATTTATAGTTGGCTCTCGAGCTCGTAATGACCATCCCGCAGATGAGTGGTCGGATTTAGATATAATTTTCTTTACCTCAAGACAAAACTATTATCTTTCAAATAATGAATGGCTTAAAAATTTTGGGGATATCTGGACTTCATTTGTATCACAAACAGCAGGAGGTGATCTTGAATGTCTTACGCTATTTGATGGTGGGTGGCAGGTTGATTTTGTTATTAAACCAATTGATAATTTAAAGCAAATTGTTGAGAATAAAATTGTTCCAAATAATTTTTATCGAGGGGTGAAAGTGATTATTGATAAAGATCATGTTGCAAAAAATATTATGCCCCAATATACCAAGGCTCCTCAGGAGATTGCTTTATCGGAAGGCATGTTTATTCAAACGATAAATATGTTTTGGTTTGTAGCTCTTTATACGGCTAAACAGATACTTCGCAATGAATTATGGGTTGTAAAAGTTCGAGATAGTAATATGAAAGAACTCCTTCTTCAAATGATAGAGTGGCATGAAAAAGTAGTAAATGGAAATGAGTATGATACATGGCATGCAGGCCGTTTCTTATGCGAATGGGCAAGCGAAGAGACTCAAGTAGAGTTACAGAGCTCATTTGGTCATTTTGACAGAAGTGATAGTTGGAAGGCTGTAATGGCTACAATCACTTTATTTAAACGCTTATCTCATGATATATCTCAAAGGATGAATTTTCCGTACTCATATGATTTAGAGAACAATATCTTTAATTGGATTAATCAAAACAGTAATCTTATTACATAGTATTTCTACATAAGTATTAGCCTGGCTCCAAAGGAGTACCAGCTTTAAGTAGCATCTTTTTGTCATCTCAAGGCATGTGGAGACGGTGGTACTGATGTCAATGACATAATAGTGAGTATGTAAAAAATGGAGTTATGCATTTTAAGTCAGAGCTTGTAGCCCCGAACATTTAATTATCAACCGCCGAACTCAGCATATTCAAAGAGCAAATAATATCAATAGTTTATTAGGAACTTAATTTTTTTTATTTAGATATAGCGTGCTCGCTGAGAAGAGCAAAAGTGTCAGGAACAAATATGCCGGCAAACAGAACGTTGTGTGTATATCAATGATTTTAATGGATAAAAAGAAGTAGAAAATTATTGTGGCAAATATCGTGATAACAAGCGTAATAAACGCACTGCGGGTTACGTCCGTAAATTGTTTCTCGTCATACCACTCGGCCGGTCTTTCTCTTCGCTTTGTAAAAAACCAGTAGGCGGTAGCCAGTCCATAAGGGATCAAAAAAACAATGCATAACAAAAAAAGCAGGCCATTTAAATGCGCTTGAGGAACCCCGATCCAGCCCGGAAGAAATAAGCAGACAAATCCTAAGATCGAAGATATAATACCGATCTTGTTAACCGTAAGAAAAAGTGCTTCATCTTTTACAGCAGTAGTTGTTATTGATTTTTTTGAAAGTAACCTGTTTGCGACGACACTCAAAATCAGCAAAAGCATGGCAAACAGCGTGTGGACAACCTGCCCCGCAAATACCATCTGCCATTCTCCTGAAAGATCATGACCAGCCATATACTCATTGCCGATATCTCTGAGCATCATAACATCCACGGCCAGAAGAAAAAGTGAGAGAAAACCAATGACGAACGCAGCAGCTCTCAGGAAACTGTCATTTCTAAAATACCGGAATTGCCAAATAAGACTGATTATCCCAAGCAAGTGAAACAATCCGACGGCGATCAAGGAGGCGGCCAGCGCCACGCTCATCCATTCCCTCACAGCGGAGCCTGCTTCAATTGCAGCTTTCATTTCTGATAACATCAAGACATTGCCTGCAATCAGGCAGAGCATAATAATACTCGTAACGATTGAGAAACGATTTTTAAACTTCATATTACTTTCCCTCCAAACTTTCATCCTTTTCAATGAAGAAGATTTCCTCCACAGTTTTTCCGAAAAACTCCGCAATTTTGAGCGCAAGCAAAGTTGACGGCATGAACTTGCCTGTCTCGATCGAATGTATGGTCAACCTTGTAACGCCTACCTCATTGGCAAGTGCCTGCTGGGTCATTTCACTCCGTTCAAAGCGGAATTTTCTAATATTATTTCCCAGTTTCAATCTTTTTCCTCCACCTCCGATGCCGGTTTTGTCTTTCTTTGACATAACGGCAGCTTGTTATACAGATAATACAAAATAAAATATAGAACAACTCCCACAATCAGTGCCTCAAACGTAAAGAACCATGGATAGCCGGGCTTGTTGATGCTGAATGTTTCGCTGGCGATAAGCCGCCTAACAAGCAGTCCCCCTGCCAATACGAGAAACGATACAAGTGTGTTGAAATTCGCGACCAGCACCGCTTTGAGTCTGCCTTTAAGCTTTTTCGTTCTGGAATACAGAAGTTCTCCGTATCCGGTATAGATGAAAATTCCAGTTATAAAAAACCAGTTCAACTTAACCGGAATGTTAGTGACTGTGATACTATTGGCTCGGATGAGTATATAGGTAACAGCAACGCCTGCAATAACGGCTCCGAATATCAGTGCGGCAATTAACTGATGTCTGCAATAGCGCTTTCGAATCAAGCCGGTCATAAACAAAGTGAAGAAAGGTAGTGCAAATAGCATCGGCTGGCTCGAACCCTGATTCTGCGTGAAGATGGAGTCCAAAAAACAGAGGATATTGTTTGCAACCGTCTGGAAAAACGGCGCTTGCCTTTGTAATTCAATTGTGAGCATTTCACTGTCGTTATCAATGACTATATATTTATCCTCATTGATGTCGATCATCTGTAGGCGGCTATTAAAATTATTGCTGTCCAAAACTGATGAGGTCAGGCCTTGAATGCGGATATAGTCATATCCGGCCCCGTCTTCAATATAAATCGGGATCAATCCTGATTCAACATTACTCATTTTAATAATTCTTGCATTAGAGCTTGTTTCGTCACTGACGATCTCATATGGCGCTTCACTTCTGCAGTATATCCGGGGATCACCCAGCATGAAGTAGTGCAACACATTTGCATAACTCTGCATAGCCGCATGATTTTGAAGTTGTATCAAATGCCCCAGCGGGAATTTGTCCCAGGTATAGATTGTGCTGATATCCGTATAGTCACCGAAGCGCGTGCCTGCTACAGAAGAATAAACAAAGCCGCAATAAGCGGAGGCACCCTTATTGACGCATGCAAATGCGATTGAGTTTTCAGCCCAGGGTCTAAAAGTATTACAGCCATAATTTTGGATAATACACCCATCTAGCTCCGGAATAGATTCCGATTTCACGGTAATATCCATGCTTTGATCAAACCATGAGCCTGCGGCCCCTTCAAGAGAAATCTGAACCGTGTCTGAATTTTGCATGGCTGTCAAAATGTTATCCTTAGTCAATTCTATATTATCGGTTTGCCCATCACCGCTGCATATGATTTGCGGTTCAATCTTATTTTTCTTCGTGCCGTTAATAATGGCATAATTGTTAACCGGTATCTGTGATGAGCCCTTCCACAGTTCACGTGCGGAATTAATCGTCTTTCCCGAGATAATTCCTACAGATATAGATGTGCCCAATTCCTTGAGCTTTGCCGAAAAATCCATGAGTACATTCTCAGACAGATTTTCCGGAGCAACGACCCACAACAGAAACACCGGTCTCGCCTCCGCCACATCCTTAAATGTCTGATAAATCGAAATTCCCTCAGTTTCCGATATCTCTTCCGCTAGTGTATAATATGGATCGTCTGACAAGGAGAAGATCACCGTTTCAGCAAAGGTTTCGTTTCCGGCCGCGATAGAGGTTGTGCCACTCATACTAAAAATAACTGCAAGTAAAATCAAAAATACTAAACGTTTCATTATTGCCCCTCATGTTCACGAAGTATAAGCACAATAAGTATATAATACTATATATTATATATAGTATTATATACTTATTGTCAAGATATATCTTATCAATATAGATAACAGTCAGTATCAAATACAATTACGGAGAGTGCATTGCTATAATATGAAGTTTATTTTTCGCATTTATCGTTATGCCAGGCCTCATTCCACGATTAATTACATCGATTACGCTCATATGTTACAAAATATGGATTATTACATACGTTTTTTATAAGCCTTCATCGCAAAGATATATGCCAAAATCATAATTCCTATGCACCACGCAAGAGCAATCCATATATCTTTTTCAACCGGTTGATTAGATAATAACACACGGATAGCTTCCACTATCGATGTAACGGGCTGATTTTCGGCAAAAGCGCGAACGATTGACGGCATTGACTCGGTCGGCACAAACGCCGAACTGATAAACGGCAGGAAGATAAGCGGATAGGAAAAAGCGCTTGCTCCATCTACTGTTTTTGCGGTCAATCCAGCAATTGCCGCAATCCAAGTCAAGGCCAGTGTAAACAGCACGAGTATACCCGCTACGGCGAGCCATGAAAATACTCCTGCCGGTGAACGAAATCCCATAATAAAAGCTACAAGTATAATAACAACGACAGAAATGGCGTTGGATACCAGTGAGGTGAGCACGTGTCCCCATAGCACGGCGGATCGCGCAATCGGCATAGAATGAAACCGTTCAAATATACCACCCTGCATATCGATAAAAAGGCGGTAAGCTGTGTAGGATACACCACTTGCAATAGCAATCAATAGTATACCTGGCAACAAATAATTCACATAGCTATCCGTTTTGGCCTGAATCGCTCCTCCGAATACATAGACGAACAACAGCATAAACGCAATCGGCATGATCGTGACTGTGATGATGGTATCCATACTTCGCAAAATATGACGCATGGATCGTCCAATCATAACTCCTAAATCACTAACAAAATGTTTCTTTATAACTTCCATTTATTTCTCCTCCTTTTTACCGATAATCGCGAGGAATATTTCCTCCAATGAAGGTTGTTTTTCCACATACTCCACCTTTACGGGCGGAAATAGTTTTTTAAGCTCCTCTAACGTGCCGTCGGCGATAATCTTTCCCTGATGTAGAATGGCGATTTGATCGGCAAGCTGTTTGGCCTCCTCTAAATACTGTGTTGTCAGAAATACCGTCGTGCCACTATTGGCTAACTCTTTGACTACCTTCCAAACCTCAATACGCGCCTCGGGATCGAGGCCGATGGTCGGCTCGTCAAGGAAAATAAGCTGTGGTTTTCCCACAAGACTCATAGCGATATCGAGCCTGCGGCACATACCGCCAGAATAAGTAGACACTCTGCGGTCAGCGCTGTCGATCAATCCAAAACGCTTCAGCAAGTCATCCGCAATCCGACGCGGATTATGGAGGTGCCGTAGTCTGGCAATCATGATAAGATTTTCCCGTCCGGTCAAAATCTCGTCTACAGCGGCAAATTGGCCGGTCAGACTAATCGACTGTCGCACACTACCGGACTTTGATGCAACATCAAATCCGTTTACGATGACGGTCCCGCCGTCTTTTTTCAGCAGCGTGGTAAGGATTTTAACGATTGTAGTCTTGCCTGATCCGTTAAGGCCGAGGAGGGCAAAATACTGCCAGTTTTCACCTCGAAATCTACTCCTGTCAAAACAGGGATATCATTATAGGATTTTTTCAACTCTTGCACCACGATGGTAATTTCATTTTTTAACATTTCTATTCCCTCCTCTCTGACATCAATGTGACGCCAATTAAATCTACTTTTCCGTTTTTCAAAAAGGCGTAGGTCATCCTGTCCGCTTTGCATTCAATAAACCGAATCCGTTTCAAATTCTTACCCTTGAAGAAAGTGTTCGTGAACGTTGCGTTCTGGAATGTCAGCCTAGTAAATTCACAGTTTTCAAAAGAGCAGTCTTTCCATATACCGTTAAAAACAATATCGACAAACTGCGAGGTTTGGAAAGCGGTACGATTCCATACTGCACCTGTCATAGTATTTTTCAGCAAAGCACAGGATTTGATGATCGCTTTAGAAAAATCGGCACCAGAAAAATCACAGCCCTTAATCTGACTTGATGAAAACTCAGCTTCTTTTAAGGAACATCCCATAAATGAGCTGTTAATCAAATTGGAACTTTGAATGCAGCTGCGTCCGATATCAGAATTCGAGAAATCACAACCGTCTACGTTGTTGCTTTTCAGCAAAAGCCCCGACATATCCGAACCAACAAAAAGACACTTTTTCATATTGGAAGAACTGAATTTTTCATACAGGTTATTTAGTCCCGAAAAGTCCGCGTCTATCCAATTTGCCTTCGACATATCCCAACCCAGCTTTTTTTCCAGCTTTGCAAACTGTGCTTCATCTGATTCTTCAGCCAGAGACTTGGCAGACATTTTTTCAGCGGCAGACGATCGAAAGCTCTCTGAAAAATAGTTCAGGTCGACATCCAAAACTTCTGCGAGCCGGTTAAAAGTAATAATATCCGGCATCGATTCCCCACGCTCCCATTTCCCGACTGCCTGCGAAGTAACGGATAGCTGTTGAGCCAGCTGAAACTGAGATAAATTTTTTTCTTTGCGGGCTACTAAAATTTTATTCCCTATCATTATAGATGTTAACATAGCAATCCCCTCTCCTTAGCTAATTTTGATACTGCTATTATACCCATATGCAAACCATATCTCAATATATAATATGAAACTATTGGTTGTTTTATCTATACAATTAGTTGTATTTTATCGTTTTGAAGCCGAATAAAACGGCATCCTGCATTTTAATAAATAAATCCATTCTGTTTAGCGGCAACACAAAAGTTCCGGCGAAATGAAAGATATTACAGAATATAAGTGTTTATATTTTACAACAATATTATGACTATGAAGGATTCATTTTTGCAGCAATGAAAATTTTTGTTATAATCAATTATATAAAAGTTATAGAAATACCTAAAATTTAAATAACATTATAAATAAGTATAAATAAAATAAGAATTTTTATATGTTGGTGTAAAATTGTATAATCTTAAAGAACTTGAAGAAATTACGAAAAAATGTTGCAGATGTCCTCTATCAAAAACGAGAACAAATGTTGTATTTGGAGAAGGAAACAAAAGAAGTGATATCGTATTTATAGGAGAAGCTCCGGGATATCACGAGGATCAAAGCGGAAAACATTTTGTAGGTAGATCCGGAGAATTGTTTGATAAAATGTTAGACGCCGTTGATATCGCAAGAACGGATGTATACATCACCAATATAATCAAATGCAGGCCGCCTAATAATAGAACCCCTTTGGAAAACGAATGCAAAAATTGCATAGAATTTTTAAGATGGCAGATAAAGATAATAGATCCCGGTATTATTGTATGCTTAGGCGCTGTCGCTGCCAGAAATATAATACAAAAAGATTTTAAAATTTCTAAAAGCAGAGGAACTTGGTATCAAAAAGGCAAATTTAACATTATTGCAACCTATCATCCGTCAGCGGTATTAAGAGATATCAGCAAAGAGCAACATGCTATGGAAGATTTTATATCCATAAAAAATATGTATGATATAATAACCCGTAAAATGTAAAAGCAGTTTTATTTAAAGATACAAAATTGGTGCTATCGAATGTAGCTTAGATAGTAAATATCTCCTATTCATAAAGTTATTAAAGTCAATACTTAATTTATTTATCTGTTATTTTATAAATGATTTGGAAAGGAAGACAAAATTGACGAAAAATTCGCCAAAAATCACACGTCAATCAATTGTAGTCGCTGGTATTATAGGCAATATCATGGAATGGTATGATTTTGCACTTTACGGATATCTTGCCGCTATAATATCCCTGTTGTTTTTCCCTAATGAGACAAGATTGTTATCCTTGCTGTCTACATATGGCATTTTTGCTGTAGGTTTTATTATGAGACCGATCGGCTCAGCAATATTCGGACGGTTAGGAGATACTATAGGGCGCAGTAAGACGATGTTCATATCCGTAATCGTTATGGTGATTCCAACCTTTACCTTAGGCTTATTGCCAACCTATGCCAGTATCGGTGTCTGGGCACCAATTCTTTTAGTGTTCATGAGATTAATGCAAGGATTGTCTGTCGGTGGAGAGTTCTCCAGCTCTGTTACTTATTTAGTTGAAACCTCACCTGCTTCCGCAAGAGGGCTTTCCGGAAGCTGGAGTAATGTGGGCAGCGGAATCGGTATGCTTGCAGGGTCTCTTATGGCTACGTCAGTTATAAATTTTTTAGGTTCAGATGCGGTTTATTCATGGGGTTGGAGAATCCCCTTTCTCCTGGGAGGAATTTTAGGCAGCATTGCTATAATATTACGAAAAAATCTTCCAAACTCACAGCATTTTATAGAACATGCTAAGTCGAAAGAAGATTCTTCTCCAATTAAAGATGCTTTTTTTAACAATACTAAGCAGGTTATCCAAGCTATGCTTTTCGCTTCTGGATATGGTGCAATTTTTTATCTTACAATGGTTTATTTACCGACCTGGCTTAGCGAATATACCGGTTTTTCATTGGCCAATGCTATGAAAATGAATACAATTGCAACTGTGTTATTTACTCTCCTTATTCCATTCATGGCATGGATATCTGATAAATATATCAGACGTACTCATTTTGCCGCAATAAGTATTTCAATCTGTGCCCTTGTGGCGATTCCACTTTTTTTATGGGCAAAAAGCGGAAACATATTATCGGTCATTATTACTCAAATAGTTTTTGCCGTACTCATTTCTGTGTTAAGCGGAAACGCACCGACCATATTTGTTGAGTTGTTCCCAACACGTGATCGTCTTTCAGGTTATTCAATAGCCTTTAATGTTGGCATGGGTATCGTCGGCGGCTCTACACCCATGATCGTTACCTGGCTGATTTCTAAGACCGGTTTGATATGGTTTCCTGCAATTTATATTTTATTTGGAGCAATTTTGGGCCTGATTGCCCTGTTATGGATGAAAGATCGAAGTCGCGAACCACTGTTATAAGTACCAAAGTTATTCTGTCATATTTAATATATATAATATATAAATTCATCACTTATTATTGCATATAAAAACAAGAAGATTCTCATCTTTCACTTTTTAACTTTTTACTTTGCTGCAACTTTTATCTCATTTCTATTAATAATAAATACAGCTGTTTCGAAACTCAGTTTGATCCAACTTATAAACAAATAAAATAATAGTAATATTTTACAGATAGCTTGGAAATCATATTAAAAAAATATATGCAATTTGAGGAGGATTCTTATGTGGGAAAACAGTATATCCATAAATGATATAAAAGAAATAAGAGTAAAAAGCAATGTTTTTCTCGGTGTTGGTGCTATTACAAAAATAAATGATATAGTAAAAAAATTGAAAATCCAAGGTATAAGCAACGTTGTTATTGTCACAGGTAAAGGAGCATATAAAAAAACCGGTGCTTGGGATTATGTTGTAGCTGCCTTGAAAGAAAATGGCATCAATTATGAATTGTATAATAAAGTGACCCCTAACCCAACAGTTCAGCAGGTAGACGAAGCCGTTGAACTTGGAATGTCAAACAACGCCCGAGCAGTTATTGCCATCGGTGGCGGCAGTTCCATCGATACCGCTAAAAGTACGGCCATATTATTGGAATATCCCGATAAAAATGCGACTGATCTTTATGAATTTAAGTTTATACCGTCAAAA
>Ga0334885_1005440_pt1 | contig 10313 bp, 7 predicted proteins | sample GraSluR1_MG_8_FD_207233 | JGI IMG/M metagenome (GOLD analysis project Ga0334885, IMG submission 207233) | Sludge microbial communities from methane-producing bioreactor in Wageningen University, Netherlands - Granular Sludge_31_05-R1 | ecosystem: Engineered > Bioreactor > Anaerobic > Unclassified...
ACCCGCCCCCGCCGCAGGGACCGCAGGGACCGCCAGGACGCGGACCTGCAGGCCCGACCCGGCCCAGAGCCTTCTCAAGGAGCCCCATGGCCACCAGGTACCTCACCGGAGTCCCCGAACTCGACGCAGCCCTTGCCGGATACCTCGACGAACACGCCCCCCCCGGACACGCAGACCTGATCCGCGAGATGATCAGGACCACCCTGAAACTGATCCGGGACCAGACCGGACGCGGGGATCTGAAGATCATCAACTCGGCGCTGAAAGAGATGCGCTACTCCTTCAAGGTGCTGCGCCCCTACAACCGGGTCCGGAAGGTCAGCATCTTCGGGTCGGCCCGGACCAGCGAGGAGGCCCCCGATTACCGGCAGGCACTGGAGTTCTGCCGCGAGATGGCGGCCCGGGGCTTCATGACCATCACGGGCGCCGGCCCCGGCATCATGAAGGCGGGTAACGAAGGCGCCGGACGCGAGATGTCCTTTGGCCTGAACATCCGACTGCCCTTCGAGCAGACGGCGAACTCCGCCATCGTCGACGACGAGAAGCTGGTCAACTTCAAGTACTTCTTCACCCGGAAGCTGGCATTCCTGAAGGATTCCCACGCCATCGTGATGTTTCCGGGAGGCTACGGGACGCACGATGAGGCCTTCGAGTCCCTGACATTGGTGCAGACCGGGAAGTCCCACCTGGTCCCGATCGTCTTCGTGCACCCGCCGGGAAGCGAGTTCTGGAGCGACTGGGACGCCTACGTCCGCGAGCACCTCCTGGGCCGGGAGCTGATCTCGCCCGAGGACCTCAGCCTGTATCGGATCACCGACGATCTGCACTGCGCGTGCGACGAGATCACCAATTTCTATCGCCGTTTCCACTCGATGCGCTACGTCCGCGACGAACTTGTTGTCCGCCTGGAAGCTCCACTGCTGCCTGAAGAGTTGGAGGGGCTCAACGACGAGTTCGGCGACCTGGTGCTCAACGGGCGCATCGAGGCCACGGGGCCTCTGCCCCCCGAAGCAGACGACCTGCCCATCGCCCACCTTCCACGCCTGAAGTTCCGCTTCGCCCGGCGCCGCTACGGACGGCTCCGGGAGTTCGTCGATGCCCTCAACCGCCTGCCTCTGCCCGAGGGCTGCCAGGTGGAGGTTCCCGAGGCCGGCGAAGGCGGGTTGATTCCCGAAGAGGTGGATCCCCAGGATCCCCTGACCCCAATCGACAACCTTTCAACCGGGAGGCCCTCATGACCGCACCGTCCCAAGCCCTCAGCGAAATCCAGGGGTTCCTCGCTGGATTGCGGCCGACCATGCGGGCCGAAACCCTCAGCCTGCACCTGGCCCTGCCCCAAGGACTGGCCCAGGTGGCCTCGGTTCCGCCGGGAGGGCCCACGCCCGCAGGATTTCCTCGACTGTGCATGCAGCGGGGCGAGAGCGGACAGTTGTCGCCTTCAGACCCGCATGCAGGCGACTTCCTTCCCCCCGGCCACCAGGCCCTGGTCTGCGTGCTCCTGCCGGAGAACCTGGGAGCCCTGTGCCTCGGCAGGACGGAACGGGTCCCCTTTGCCAGCCACGAGATGGACCTGCTCGAGGCCCACGCACAGACCCTGTCCTGGATCCTGAAGGCGGCGGCCCAGGCCGAACGGGCCCAGGAATGTCAGGCAGACCTGGAAGAGTGGGAGCTGGCCGGGGGGCCGATCGCCGATCCCGGCGAGCGGAACGCCGCCTCCTTGAGCCGGATGGCCCGACAACTGGGGCACGACCTGCGAGGTCCCCTGGCCAACCTGCGCGTGGCCTTGGACCTGCTCCGTGGCGCCGATCCTGAAGACCAGGATCCCCTGCTGGAGCGGTTGGACGCCGAGATCGACCGGGCCACCCGGCTGATCTCCGACCGGGTCTTCCTGACCCGGGCGTTGCAGCCTCAGCGCGACCAGACCTCCCTGCCCGCCGCAGCCCGTCAGGCGCTGCTGGAGCTGCGTCGGCCTTCGGACGTCCGGGTCGAGCTGGTTGCAGAAGAGGAGGCTCGAGTCCCAGGCGACGCCGATCTGCTGACCCGGCTGCTGCTGCTGCTGGCAGAGAACGCCGTCGAAGCCCTGGACGAAGGAGGTCGGATCCGCCTGGTGGTCCGACGCACACCCGAGGGCTTCGAGCTCCGAGTCGAGGATTCCGGACCTGGGATCCCCCCCGAGCTGCGGGATCGGGTCCTGCGCCCCGGCTTCACGACTCGTGAGCGCGGCAGCGGGCTGGGCCTGGCCATCTGCGATCGCATCGCCCGAGCCCACGGCGGCACCTTGCGCCTGGAGGAATCGGAGCTGGGAGGCGCGGCGGCGGTGGTCCTCCTGCCTGCCGGCCAGGGTTAAACGGAGAAGCCCTGCCCGGGTCCAACGGCAGGGCTTCTCTTCTAGAGGACCAGCAGGTCGTGCTGGAACCTGGGACTACCAGCGATCGCGATCGCGGTCGCGGTCTCCGCCGCGATCCTTCTTGCGACCACCGCGACCGCCGCCACCACCGTAGCCGCCGCCGCCACCGTAGCCGCCGCCACCACCGTAGCTGCTGCCGCCACCGTAGCCGCCGCCACCGCCGTAGCTGTCGCGACTTCCGCCGCCGCCACCGCCGCTGTAGCCGCCACCGGAACGCCCGCCGCCGCCACCACCGCTGGCTCGGAAGCAATCGGAGCAATAGACAGGTCGGCTACCCGTGGGCTGGAAGGGGACCTGGGTCTCCTTGCCACACTCGGCGCAGACTGCGTCGAACATCTGACGAGCAGGACGCCCGGAGAAAGCGTCGGAAGAACCGCCACGCGGTCCTCCTCCTCCGCCCTGGGCCGCCTTGCGGGCCGCACGGCATCCGGGGCAGCGCCGAGGCTCGCTGGTAAATCCTTTGGACGCGTGGAACTCCTGTTCGCCGGCCGTGAAGACAAATTCCGCGCCACAATCGGCGCAAGTGAGGTTTCGATCCTGGTAGAACAACTCCGATTCACTCCTTCGAGATGCGATAGATTGGCCAGATCCGAGTGAACTGGAGTTGGACCCGCTCCGACCCTCGATCCGATCCTCTATCTTCCTAACTTAGCACGAGCCGTCAAGCCCGAGGCCTTCACTCGACGCTCCGCGGTCAGGGCTCCAGGCCCTCGTGCCGCGCTGCACCGGATTCCGGCCATCCCCCGAGGGCCCTGATGGGAGTCCCGGGAACAGGACATTCAGCGCCCGGTTCCGGTTCCCTGCGCCGGCGCTCCCCTGAGGAGGCAATTTTCGGAGAGATCCGCCGGCGCTTCAGACCTCCGGTCGAAACGAGGGAATCCGGCGGGCGGGTTCAAAGCGGCTCATGGCAGGGGTCAGGATGTTGGCGTAGGCCGCCAGGTTGCGATCCTGCAGGTGGTCGAAGATCATCGGCGTGTTGGTCCCATAGGTGATCCGCTTGATCGGATCGGGGTCGAGCTCCACCGCCAGGATTTCCTCGGTCCCTCGAGCCAGACCCAGGACCTGGGCGATCGGCGAGACGATCATCGAGTGCCCGTAGTAGTAGTGGCCTCCCCCGTCCGGACCGATGGCATTGCAGGCCAACAGATAGACGTGGTTGTCGTAGGCCCGGGCCTTGTTGGTCATCTCCCAGATCTCGTAGCTGCGCAGAAGCGCGCTGGGGCGACAGATCACCTCGGCCCCCATGATGGCCTCCGCCCGGTAGAGTTCCGGGAAGTCCCCATCGTAGCAGATCGTCAGGCCCAGGCATCCCAGCTCGGTCTGGACGACCACCGGACTGGAACCGGGAGTGCTCCACCCGCCTTCGGAGGTCCGACGCTCTGTGGGGAAGAGGTGGGTCTTGCGATAGACGGCGGTGATCTGCCCGGACGGGTCCACCAGGGCGGCCGAGTTGAAGACAATCCCGCGCTCAGGTCCCCGCTCGTAGGTGGGCAGGACCACGTGGACCTTCAAGCCGCGGGCCACCTTCAGGATCGGCTCCCACTTCGAACCCGGCAGCGCATCGACCGAATCCCAGAGTTCCTCGGGCGCGACGCCGGGAGTGAAGCCCGTGGTGACGGTCTCAGGCAGGACCACCAGGCGGGCCTCGTTCTCGCGGACGGCCCGTTCGATCCAGTGGACGGACTTCTCCAGATTCTCGGCCACGGCCATGGGACGGACCGCGAACTGAGCGCACGCCGCGGTGAAGCGGATCATGGGTTCTCCTCCTGCGTGGTTAAAAGCCTGTGGGGGGGCCGGCCCCCCCACAGGCGGTTGGTCTACAGACCCAGGTTGGCCCGGGTCAGGCGGTTGAGGTTCTCGACGTGGGCCGGCTCGAAACAGTCCCCGTGCTTCGTCTTGGGCATGCCCTTCTTGCGCTCCATCAACTGCTCGTATTCTGCGTCGTCCACGAAGGCCACGCAGCGGCCGATGCTGGATTCGCCGTCCACGAAGCGCCAGGGGAAGAAGCCCAGCGTCACCCGGCGGTTGAGCAGCAGGTCGATGTCTCCGCCCAGGCACTCGGCATGGATGATGCCGTGGGGGAAGAGATCCAGGTGCATCAACTGGTACTTGTCGTCATCAAAGAACTCGTCCAGGGACTTCCCGTGCTTGGAGCGGAACACCTTGTCCGCCTGCTTGGCCTGGCGGGGCATCCAGTTGCGGATGATCGTGTTCATCGGGTGGTCGGCACTGCCGCAGTCGACAGCGATCCAGCGCAGCTTCTTGGCGCGGGCCCAGTCCGCGAACTCGCGGTCGGGGCCGGGATGCTGCACCATATAGCGGATCTCGTTGGCCCCGGGCTGGTCCCAACCGAAGTGGTGATACCCGGTGTGGATGACCAGGATGTCCCCTTCCTTGACCTCGACGCGGTCCTCAACCATCTTGCTGGTATAGACGTCGTAGTCGCCGCAGACGTCGGAGAGGTCGACCACTGCACCTTCGTGGACGAGGAAGTCCATGTCCAGTTGGGCGATGTCCTTGCCCGGGGTGTGGAAGTGGATCTCGCCGTCCAGGTGGGTGCCGAGGTGGTTGGAGTGGGTCAACAACTGACCGTTGGCGCCGTTGGGGGCCAGACGCTTGAAATACTTGACCTGCAAGGGCTCGTAGGTCGGCCAGGCCGGGGTTCCGATTCCCAGCGGAATGGTCAGATCGATCAGCTTCATGGATTGAATCTCCCGTGTTGTTTTCGATTGCATCCCCCCCGGCGCCGTCGCCCCTGACCGGCCCGAGGCCCGGTCAGGGGCCCCGAGAGGCCGGTCCCTAGAGAGCGGCCAGGGCCTGGAAGGCTTCGATGAAACAAGCCTCCGGAGCCCGCAGGATGCCGGCCCCCACCATCCCGACCCCGGGTTCGCGATGGGCGATGCCCGTGTTGATCTTGGGCAGGATCCCCGCCTGGCGGACCTTGCGGACATCGATTCCGAGCGGGGTCCCCCGGAAGTTCAGGACCGGAATCGTGAACCCCTCATGCTCGGACGCGGTGATCTCATACATCTCGAGGGTGGTCTCCACGGCCATGGAGGGCGAGCCTCCCACGAACTGCGTGATGGCCGGAGCGGCCGCCATGGCAAAGCCGCCATAGCCGGCCGTCTCGGTGATGGTCGAGTCGCCGATGTCGGGGTTGGCGTCCCGTTCCGAGAAGGACGGGAAGTACAGGCCTTCAACCTTCCCTGAAGGCGCGGTGAACCAGCGCTCGGGCATCGAGGCCAGGCGAATCCCGAAATCGGTTCCGTTTCGGGCCATGACCGTCACGATGCTGGACCCGGCAACCCCCTCGGCGGGTTCCACCGAGGCCTTGCCGGCCGGCATGCTCAGGTTCAGGAAGAAGTGGTCGTTGCGGTCGATGAACTCGATGACCCGGGCCAGTGCCTCGTTGTCCTGGCTGGTCCGGGCCAGGGCCGGCCCGATGGCCCGCAGGAACAGGGAGGTTCCGGCCCGATTGCGGTTGTGGCACTCGTCGCCCATGTGCAGGGCCTGGGCGATCATGGCCTTCAGGTCGATGCCCTCGGGGATCGCGGCCAGGGCCCGGTCCAGGACCGGGTAGAGCTCGGCCTCCATCCAGCGGAGCCTCTCGTAGACCTCCTCCCCCATCGCCCCGTAGCGCAGCACCTTGCCCAGCCCTTCGTTCAGGGTGCAGTAGGCGTGGTTGCCGAAGGCCTTGTTCTCGATGATGAAGACCGGCATCCGGGGCGAGACCACTCCGGCCATCGGCCCGACGCAGTGGTGATGGTGGCAGGGGGCGAACTCGATCTCACCGGAGCGGGCCAGGATCTCGGCCTCGCGACCATCCTGGGCCAGCCCCTCGTAGATCAGGGCGCCCATGACGGCTCCCCGTTGCGGGCCGCACATCCGCTCCCAGGTCACCGGAGGGCCGGAGTGCAGAATCTTGTGCTCGTGCATTCCGGGGATCACATCCCTGGCGATCCCCATGCCCACCAGCACGGGTCGGGCCGCCTTGATCCGACGGATCACCTCCAGGTTGGCTTCCTCCACATCCAGCCCGGAAGCGGTCCGGTACAGCGGGCGTACCCCGGCTGCTGGCGGCTTCCAGTCCAGGTCAACCACCGCGACGCCCTGGTCGCGAACCGCCCCCGCAAATCCCTCCAGCCCCACGTTGACCACCGTCAGGGGCCGTCCAAACAGATCCTTGATTGCCATGTCTACCGTCCCTTTGCCACAACGACCTGCTCGAGTCGGGCCACGACCAGCCCGGCCAGTTGAGCGGCCGCCGCATTGCTTTCACAGACCTCGACGCCCGCGTCGCGCAGGATCCGGGTCTGTCGGGCCAGGGCCTGAGGGTCCTGCTCGGTTCCGGTCACCGACGCAACGACCGCGATGCCCGCCTCACGGGCCTTGCGGATCGCTTCGGAGAGCTCTCCGGCCGGGTCAGGGTGGGCTCCATAGCCCAGGACCAGATCCAGCACCAGGACCGCGACCTCGGAGTCCTGAGCCTCCTGGAGAATCCGTCGTGTCCTGAGGTCCTGGTCGATCATCGGATGCGGGCGCCCCACGGTGAACTCCTCCTCACCCAGGTCCACGATGGTGTGGCCCTGGCTGCGGGTGGAGTCCGACATCTGATGGACTGCGTCCAGGGGAGCGTTGGAGAAGACCGGCTCGGCGAGAAGGTCGCGCCAGATCACCTGGGCCTCGTAGGCCAGGGTCCCTCCCGAGAAGAGCCCGCGCAGGCGGGTGCGCCCCCCCCGCATGGCCTCTGCCAGCGGCTGGGAGCGGGCCTGCAGATCCTGCATCTGCCGGTCCAGGATCTCCTGGACCTTTCCGGTCTCTCCCGTCAGCGCAGTGGCGGCCAGCAAGGCCGCCTCCTGGAGCGTCCGGGCCGGCAGGATGCCGGGAGCCGTCGGGACCTTCCCTCCCAGGAAGCACACCACCGTGGGCTTCTTGCTGGTGGAGGCCTGCTCCAGGATCCGGGTGGTGACCGAAGCCGCCGGAGGCTTGCTGACCAGCAGGATGACCCGCGTCTCGGGATCCTCCTGCAAGGCCTTCAGGCCGTCGAGCATCATGATCCCGCCGACGTCCTCACGCAGATCCCGTCCGCCGGTGCCGATTCCCTGAGACAAGCCGACGCCCTGGCGGGCCAGGAGCGTGGTGACCTCCTGCAGGCCCGTGCCGGCCGCGGAGACAACCCCGACGGGCCCTCGAGGAAGCCGGTTGGCGAAGCCCAGGGCGACCCCGTTCAGGATGGCCGTCCCCGCGCCGGGTCCCATCAGGAGCAGGCCCTTCTCGTGAGCCAACTTCTTCAGGGAGATCTCGTCCTCCAGGGACACGTTGTCCGAGAAGAGCAGCACGTGCAGGCCTTCGGACAGGGCGTGACGGGCTTCGTCGGCGGCGAAGCGACCGGCCACCGAGATGACCGCCACGTTGGCCTCGGGCTGGGCCTTGACCGCCGAGCGCAAGGTCCGTGGACGGAAATCCAGGCCTCCGCTGGCCGGCTCGGCCCGCCTGGCCAGGAGGGCCTCCGCGGTCTTCAGGGCCGCCTGGGCCACCTCCAGGTCCTGGGCCGAGACGACCACGACCAGGTCGTTGGGGGTGGCGGCCTGGGCCTGGGTCGAGAGCAGGCCGCTCTGTTCCAGCAGGGACTTGTTGGCCTCGGTGCCCATGACGACGGCGGCGTCGCGGACCCCCGCCAGGCGGGAGAGCTCTCGGGCCACCAGCATCAGCTTGACCGAGTCGTGGTACTCGCTGGTCTTGATCAGGGTCTGAACGTTCATTTCACCAGTCCTGCATCCACCATGGCAAGGTACACCTTCTCCGCCGTGAAGGGCGGTGCCCCGGGGTGGATGCCGAGGGCGTCATGAATGGCGTTCGCGATGGCGGGCATGGTGGGCACCATGGAGTGCTCGCCCACGCCCCGGGCCCCGAAAGGACCATCGTCCTGGGGGACCTCCACGATGATGGACTGCATGTCCCGGGGAGCATCCGCACTCGTGGCGATGCGGTAGTCGACGAAGCTGGGGTTGCGCACGACCCCATCTTGTAGTTGCAGGCTTTCGAAGAGGGCCGTGCTGATCCCTTGAACCAGGCCGCCCTCCATCTGCACGTTGACCAGATCGGGGTTGATGGCCTTGCCCATGTCGAAGGCGGAGGCTCCGCGCAGGACCTGAACCCGGCCCGTCTCCAGATCGACCTCCACCTCGACGGCCTGGGCCCCGGTGGTGTAGTGGACGACGGCGCGCTCGCCCTGCCCGGTCTCGGGGTCCAGCCCGGTGACGTAGGTCGGCATGAAGCTGCCCCGACCGAGGATCGGGCCCCCGATCCAGCCCTGGTCCCCCGGTTTGGCCAGGCCATAGACCACCAGCCCTTTCAGGGACGAGGAGCGCCCGCTCTTGGCCGAGATCACGTTGCCGTTGACGATGTCCAGGTCCTCCGGGGTCTCCTCCCAGGAGCGGGCCACCAGCTCCAGGATCTGTCGACGCGCATCCTTGGCGGCCGCCACGACGGCGTTGCCCATGCTCCAGGTCAACCGCGAAGCCACCGTCTGCCACTCGTAGGGGCTGTACTTGGTGTCGACCGGCGAGGCGATCCGGACCCAGTCATAGGGAATGCCCAGGGTGGCCGCGGCCATCTGGGCCATGACGGTGAAGGTGCCCTGCCCGATCTCCTGACCTCCCAGACCCAGCGTGCACTTTCCATCCTCGGACATCTCGATCCAGGCCGAAGACCCGGCGTTCGGTGACATGGCCGGCGCCTTCCACATCGCCGCGATGCCCTTGCCGCGCCGCTTGTGCGGAGCCGAGGGGGGATCCTTGTGGCCCCAGCCGATGGCCTCGGCGGCCTTCTCGATGCACTCGCCGATGCCGGTGGCGTGCATCTTCATGCCCGTGACCAGGTTCGAGCCCTCCTTGACGCAGTTCCGACGCCGGAACTCCATCGGATCCATCCCGATCTCCAGGGCCAGGCGGTTGATGCACTGTTCCAGGCCGCACTGCATCTCGGGCTGGCCGAAGCCGCGCATGGGGCCGCCCACGGGGTGGTTGGTGTAGACGCAGAAGCTGTCCGTGCGGACGTTGGGGACATCGTAGGGTCCGCTGGAGGAGTAGCCGGCGCCGCGGGTCATGTTGACCCCGTACTCGGCGTAGGCCCCGCCGTCCCAGTAGAACTTGTTGTCCATGGCGGTCAGGTTGCCCTCGGCGTCGCAGGCCATGGTGAAGTGGGCCACCAGGCCCTGTCGCACGAAGGTGGTGTAGAACTCCTCCTCGCGGGTCAGGCGCAGCTTGACCGGACGGCCGCGGACCTGCATGGCGATGGCCACCGCCAGGGCCTCCATGCTCACCCCGGCCTTGCAGCCGAAGCCGCCCCCCACGTAGGGGGCCACCACCTCCAGATCGGCCTGCGAGATGCCCAGGGCGCTGGCGATCAGGTTCCGCTGGGCGAACGGCGACTGCGAGCTGCCCCAGAGGGTGACGCGACCGCGCTCGTCCACCTTGGCGATGGCCACGTGAGGCTCGATGGGGACGTGCTGGACATGGGGAACGCGGAAGGAGTGGTGGACCACCGCGGCGGCCTCGGAGAGGGCCTTGTCCACGTCCCCCTTGCGGATCTTGAAGAGGTTGGGGATGTTGGTCCCCGGCTGGGGGAAGATGAAGTTGGCGACCTCGTACGAACCCAGCTCCGGATGCAGCAGCTCTGCGTCCGGACGGACCCCATCCTCCGGGTCCAGCACCGGTGGCAGGACTTCGTACTCCACGTGGATCAGGTCCAGGGCCCGCTCGGCGATCTCCTCGGTGACGGCAGCCACACCGGCCACCGGGTCGCCCACGAAGCGGGCCCGGTCGGTGCAGAAGATGTGCCGATCCTTGAGGTACAGGCCGATGAAGCCCGGGGTGCTCTGCCCGGTCACCACGGTCTTGACGCC
>Ga0334885_1005441_pt1 | contig 10313 bp, 6 predicted proteins | sample GraSluR1_MG_8_FD_207233 | JGI IMG/M metagenome (GOLD analysis project Ga0334885, IMG submission 207233) | Sludge microbial communities from methane-producing bioreactor in Wageningen University, Netherlands - Granular Sludge_31_05-R1 | ecosystem: Engineered > Bioreactor > Anaerobic > Unclassified...
TCATGATATGATATCTCTTTCGGATGCATACTCTTAGCGGATGTACCGCTCTTTTTGAGCAGGATGAATGGTTTCAAAAAGTAAGACAGCGGATGCACAAAGGCCAGAGAGCTGTACTGCATCCGGGCAGCAGGCTTTTGGTAACCACAGCCCCAGGTAGCGGACTTGACGGTCTTCACGGTTATCCTGCGGATCAAATATAGGAGCAAAAAGATAAGGAGCATGAGCAGGATAATCACGCTTAAGCGCTGATATATGCCCTGCAAATCCAGCACGGGGAGCATATACAGGCCCATCCAGCGCAAGACCGGTTTCACAAAACGCAGGCCCAATCCGCCAAAGACGCCCCCGGCAAGGATTCCAATACTAAGCGCAAACTGCGGGATGCGCATGCCACGGTGAATCTCGCAAGCATTATCAGCCTTGGGACTGCGAGCTTCACCCAAAAAGATGATGCCAAAGAGCTTGGCAAATGCGATCAGCGCCAATGCTCCCACAAAGGCCATCATCCCCAAGAGCACTATGCCCATCACCAAGGCCGGAAGGTCGTTGGCTGAGATGGCATTGAAGAGTCCAAAATAGATCGCCAGTTCGCTGATGAAACCATTGCCCAAGGGCAGAGCTGAGATGCCGATCACGCCAATCAGAAAGTAGATTGCCGTACGCGGCATTTTCTTGGCCAGGCCACCCAGATCATCAGCTTTCAGGCTGTGCGTAGCACAAAGGATATTGCCCGATAGATAGAAGAGCAGCGCTTTGAACAAAGAATGGAAAAAGCTATGCAGCAGTGCTCCGGCAAAACAAAGCGTCGCCATGACGGGATTTCCAGAATCCAGACCCAAGAGCCCAACACTGAGTCCGATGCCGATGATTCCCATGTTTTCGATGGTGGAATAAGCCAGAGCTTTTTTGAGATTGGTACTGATCATGGCATGGATCACGCCCCAGAAGGCAGTGACAATCGAGATCAGGCTGAACACGGCTATCTCCCTAAGGTTCAGGCTGTTCATCGCCAGCAATGTGAGGATGCCATATAGCCCGCACTTTACCATCAAGGCGCTCATGATGCCCGATACGTGCGCTGGAGCTACAGGATGTGCCTGAGGCAACCACGATGCCAAAGGCACAAAGCCCGCCTTGAAGCCAAAACCGATCAAAAGCAGATACAGTGGCAGACTGTGCATCGCGCTCAAGATCGAGAAGTCGAAACTACCGGTTTGCAGATAGAGTATACCAAACCCGGCCATCAAAAATCCCGCTCCGATCTGCATGGTGATGATGTAGTTAAGCGCGGCTTTGAGACTGACGGAACGGTCATGCATCACCAGGAAAAAGGAGGATACGCTCATCACTTCCCACACCATTAGGAATAGCAGGATATGCCGCATCCACAGAATCCCGTGCATGCTAAGCCCCAAAATTCCCAGCCAGAAAAGATGTGAGCGCAGGCCCGGTGCCTGATGCTGTTTCAGGTAAAAATGTCCATATAGAAAGCCCAGCGGCAACCCGATCGAGAAGATCGTGCCAAAGAAGGCAGAAAGCTTGTTCAAACCGATATTGGCAATGCCCAAAGGCAGGGGAAAGCTGATCAGGAAATCCTGAACGCTATAGGAATAGAGCACTTCCAGGTATTCAAAGGCGATGATGCCGGAACCGAGTAACCACAGGATGGCAAAGAGCCCCGAGCGCTTCCACAAAGCGGGAATCAGCGCCAGGAAGAGGATCAGAAAGCCGATGCTCATTTGGCCCCCATCAGCTGATGAATTCCATGCACGATCGAGAGCGGATGGGCAGGGCAACCTGGGATATACAGGCATGCCTGCCAATGCTTTAGGAAGCCTCGATCCAGCTCGGATGAAACGGCGAAGATGCCGCCACTGATGGCGCATGCTCCGCACAGAATGAGGAACTTCGGTTTGGGGATGGCCTGCCAGGTGTCACAAAGAGCCTCAGCCATGTGCTTGCTGATGGGCCCGGTGAGGATCAAAGCGTCGGCATGGCGGGGCGAAGCCACAATCTCAACCCCATAGCGCAGAATATCAAAGTTCACGTTTGTGCTGGCTCCCAATTCCAGTTCGCAAGCATTGCAGCCTCCCGCGCTTACATTACGCATAGCAAAAGAGCGTTTAAATACTCCATTCCCGATGGCGGCTATCTCCGGCATTCGAGTTTGTCCCGGAGCGATAATGAGTTTTTCCCGGCTATCCACGGCCAGCTTAAAATCCGGATTAAATTGAATCCAATCCGGGTGTTTCCGCTCGCAGAGACCGCAAAACAAGCATTTTCCCAAGTCCAGGCCACGATCAGTGAACGCGGAATTGGGGCACAAATTATTGAGCTCGGATAAATCAGCCTTATCACTTAAGTCCGGACGACCGGGAAACTTTTCGTGGATACTCACAGTCAAGGGATCAGGGATGGCCTGATAGCCATGACGCGCCCGGGCTTTGATCAGATCGAACATTATAGATCACTCCCGCAATATGATAGGTCAAAACTTTTGTTACAAATCGGGAAATCCGAGATTCCCGTTCCTCGCATCACCAGTGCTAAGGCTTGCCAGTTCATTAGCGAAGGATCCACTATCTTGTACCACTCTACTTTACCGATAGCATCAGTCTTTGCCATGTGCACGATGCATCCCCGCCAGCCTTCCACGATTGAGCAGGCAATGGTGTCGGGACGGGGCTTGCCAAGCTCTTGCGGCAAGGGATCATCCAAGTCCCGCTTATCGAGTTCGCTCAAAACCAGTTTCAAGGATTGCAGAGCTTCTTTGTAGCGCAGATGGGCTCGGGCATAGACATCTCCGGCATTCTCGGTGAACGGAATGAAGATACTCTCATCATCCAATGGGTAATCCATTCTGGCATCTGCCATCACACCACTGGCTTTGGCGGTGATGCCGGTCAATCCCAGGGATACAGCATCCTCGAACTTCAGCTTTCCCGTGTCATCAAAGCGTGAGAGCACACTGCTATTGGCAAACATAGCTTCCGCGCAGTCTATGATTTGAGTTTCGACCCCTTGCAGGGTTTTGCGTAACACTTCGGCCTGAGCGGTGGATATGCTATAATTGACTCCGCCCGGACACAACCAGCGTTTGCCAAATCGGCTGCCACAAATGGCGAGTGATGAGTTGATTACCGTGGTTCGCAGTGCCGCAAAGAGATTTTGCCCCATGATGTAAGCCACGTCTGCTGCCAGCGCAGAGAGGTCAGCCAGATGCATGGCAACGCGTTCCATTTCGAGCGCGATATTGCGGGTTCCTGTTGCGCTGGCCTTGATTCCGCAGAGTTCTTCGATCAGGAGACAATAGGCCAGATTGTGACCAATAGCGGTGTCCCCGGCAATGCTTTCCGCCAGAGAACATTTTCTTGTGATATCTCCCTTCAGCATCAGCTCTTCCACACCGCGATGTTGATAGCCTAATTGAATCTCCAGATGTTCAACGATTTCGCCCTTGCAGATGAATCGGAAATGACCGGGCTCGATCACTCCGGCATGCACCGGGCCCACGCCAACTTCGTGCAGGGCTGGGGATTCGCTGGCCAGAAACTCATAGTCGCTGTGTTGATCCTGGCCGGGAAGATGCTTGCGCACGGCTTTTAACCAGGGATGTCCTTCCGGTTTGATGCCATATTCTTCGTAGAGTAAGCGCTCAAACATGGTGAACGCAAGAATTTTCTGGCTGAAAGCGGGATAAGAACCGCCGGTGGGGAAAACGGAGCATAGGAGTTCAAGAGAACCGCTTTTCCCCATGATGGAGTATAGCAGCCCCTGGGGGGTACCAAAATAGTGCAAAGGGCTATAGCCGGCTGCTATCAGCCGGCTTAAGCGCTCGGAAAACTCTAAAAACTCAAGCTGATCCGGGTTCTGGACGCTAAAGGGATTTCGTGTCACTATCATCTATCCTTGATTTGTCGCGCAGAAAGACTTAATAAGCATCTGTGCTGTTTTGTAACATATCCCAGGACAAGCGGTTTTTTGTAAAGGAAATTCTTGTGCAGAGCGGGATTGCTCTTCTCCCTTGGACTTCGTAGCGAAGCGAAGGAGTTCAAGCAGCGGAATGCCTCCCACCCTTGGACTTCGTAGCGAAGCGAAGGAGTTCAAGCAGCGGGATCGTTAATGTGGAAACTTCATCTTGAAGTTTGAAAGTAGAAGCGTGTCCCAGACGCCTGCATGCTTCAGGATTAAGTATCTACAATCCCGTCCCCGCTGCTCGAAGTCCATGCTGCTCGAAGTCCTCGAGCTTGCTCAAATTTATCGTAGCCAGAAATTTGGAGGGTATCCAGACCATCATTAGCAGCATGAACTCCGAGTGAGGCGCCCCCAAGTCCCGCTGTTTGAAGTCATTGCCGCCTGGAGATCGAGGGCTTTTCTGAGCAAACCGGTTGCTTTAAAACTCATCGGCGTATCTGACATCATCAAGCCGCAATAACTCCAAAGGAGTCTCACTCGGAGTTGTAAGCGCTATCCCAACTATATGAAGCCAAGCCAATTTTTGCTGATCTCCAAAGCAAGCATCGAAGCGGGTATTTACAGGCGCTTACGACTTCGAGCAGCAGGATCGCATTACCTATTCACTTTCCAAGTCCCGCTGTTTGAAGTCATTGCCGCCTGGAGATCGAGGGCTTTTCTGAGCAAACCGGTTGCTTTAAAACTCATCGGCGTGTCTGACCTCATCAAGCGGCAATAACTCCAAAGGAGGCGCGGCAATAACTCCAAAGACCACAATGTTTTACGCATTCCCCCCTCTCTTCATGGTATTAATCAAGTGGTCATCAAGCGTTAATCAAGCGTTAATAGTTAAGGCTTGATTAAGGCTTGATTAAGGCTTGATAAACGCTCTCAAGTGAGAGAGCAAAGAGTAAAAGCTATATATTACAATGGATTAGAGTTTGTTACCCAGCATGAGATTACTCACTTCAGGTTTGTCCAGATTCTGCGCCCTTTTTAGCTTACCATTTCACGGCGGCATGATGCCCATATTAGCACTCAAAACTAATGACTGCTAAAAAGCACTTGACAGATTCTGCCCAATGGCTATTTTATCACCATAAACGAATATATGACTCAAGAGGTTTATGTTATGGCAACTAAAAAGAAAGAAACGGGTGCCCTGAGCATCCACACCGAGAACATCTTCCCGATCATCAAGAAATGGCTGTATTCTCAGCATGATATCTTCCTGCGTGAATTGGTCTCCAACGCGGTGGACGCCATCAATAAGCGGAAATACGCGGATGAAGGCTTCAAAGCTGAAGATATGAAGATCGAGATCAAGCTGGATAAGAGCAAGAAGACCCTGCAGATCATCGATAGCGGCATCGGTATGACGGCGGATGAGATCAAGAAATACATCAATCAGATCGCCTTTTCCGGGGCTGAAGAGTTCGTCAATAAGTTCAAGGACGTGCAGAGCAATATCATTGGTCACTTCGGTCTGGGCTTTTATTCATCATTCATGGTGGCGGATAAGGTTACTATTGATTCTCTTTCCTACGCTGATGGTAGCGAACCAGCTTTTTGGGAGTGCGATGGCAGCACTGAATATTCCATGAGTGTCGGCAAGCGCAAGGAAGTGGGCACCACCATCACCGTGTATTTTAACGCGGAAAACGAAGATTACGCCAGGGACGAGAAGATCAAAGAAATCCTGGAGCGCTATTGCAACTTCATGCCTGTGCCCATCAGCTATGACGGCAAACAGATCAATCAAACCGAAGCCTTGTGGAACCGCAAACCCAAGGATGTGAAGGACGAGGAATACATCGAGTTTTACAAACAGGTCTTCCATGATTACAAGGATCCGGTGTTCTGGATCCATCTGAATGTGGATTTCCCCTTCAACCTAAAGGGCATCCTTTATTTCCCCAAGCTACGCAATGAACCGGAGTTTTTCAAAGGCGAAGTGAAGCTCTTTTGCAACAACGTCTTCGTGGCCAACAATCTGGAAGATCTGATCCCCGAATTCCTTCTGCTGCTGAAGGGTGGCATCGACATCCCGGATATTCCGCTGAACGTTTCGCGTTCCTTCCTGCAAAACGACAGCCAAGTGAAAAAAATCTCCAAATACATCATCAAAAAGGTATCCGACCATTTCAACGAAACCTTCAAAGAAGACCGCAAGAAATATGAAGAGTATTGGGAAGACATCAATACCTTCATCAAGTTTGGCATGTTGAAAGAAGACGATTTCTTCGAAGCCATGAAGGACATCGCCATCTTCAAATCCGCTGCCGGTGATTATCTCACGGTCGAAGAATACAAAGCCCGCAACGCTGCCAGCGAAGATAACACCAAGATCTGGTATGCCGCCAGCGAAGATACGCAAGTGAGCTATCTGAACCTGATGAAAGAGCAGGGCATCGAAGTGATCTTCCAAACCTCACCGCTGGATATCCATCTCTTCCAAAGGCTGGAAAGCAAGCTGGAGAAGGTGGAGTTTGTGCGCGTGGATAGCGAAGTGAACGACATCCTGGTGGATAAAGATAGCAAAGCCATGGAAGCCGGCAGCGAACACAAGCTGCAAAAGCTCTTCTATCGCGCTTTAAATCAAAAGGTGGAGGCCAGCTTCAGCAAGGACAGTTACAAGGATTTCCTGAAGAAGTTCCCCGCTGCCGCTACAGCTTTGACTCCGCATATCACGCAGCAGGAAGAGCAGACCCTGATCAACGTGATGGATTTGCCCGATGAACTGCGCGCTGAGCTTGGCGATGAGGCCATGAAAGAGCTGCAAAACCACGCCTACACTGAGTTCAAGGTGGATGTTAAGAGTCTGAAAACCAAGGACATCCCCGGAGTGATCGTCTTTAGCGAGTTTATGCGTCGCTGGCACGATATGGATATGGTTTCCAAAATGGGTGGCGGAGGCGATATGCTGAAGCATCACACCCTGGTGGTGAATCCGGAAAACCAGATCATTCAGAAGCTGCTGGATCTGGATCAGGCCGGCAAGGAAGAAGAAGTGAACGTGCTTTGTGGCTACATCCACGATCTCTCACTCTTGGAGCAGAAAGCCTTTAGCGGCGAAGAGCTGAAGAGTTTTATCGCAAAAGCCAATAAAGTGCTATCCTATTTAGCCTAAAGTCTCCCTTGGAGTCTTAGCTGCTCCCCGGTGTATATGAGCCTACAGTTGTCAAACTACGATAAGGTTCGTATGAGCCCTTGATATATGGGCAGCTAAGACTTCAAGCAGCTTGCATGCCGGATTGGTGAAAGATTACCGCTGTTAGAAGTCGAAAGCGTACAAAACTAGCAGCTCCGATGCAGGCTTATCGAACGCCACAATATAGATTGGCTTTCCTTAAAAAAACATCAAACGCTTTCAACTCCTAAATAGCATGAGCTTTGAACTGTCCAAAAAGAAAAACCCCTCAAACGAGGGGTTTTTTATTATCTCGATATATGACCGTACTACAGAAGCTCGATCACCAGGAATTTCTGCTTGCGGAAGTTTTGACGATCGGTAACGGTGAGCACGAACTCATCATCTTCCTTTTCCACTTCATAGGTTGTAGCCACGTGATTGCTGAGAATGCTGTAGCCTTTCTTGGTAGCAGGGAAGGATATCTGGTTGTTATCAAGCAAGTTGATCTCGGTAAACTTGGCAGTATCGATGGTCTTGTTGACTGTGGTAACGCGTCCGATGCCCAGGATTCCGCCTTTGCGGTCGATGATACCCTGATCCATCAGTTGTTTGCGAGTTCCCACTACGTAGTAAACGAAGTTGGCATTATATTCAGCCTGTTCCAGGGCTTGATCTCTTTCCTGGATGCTTTGCTCGCGGGCTGCGATTTCCATTTGGGCATTACGGCGTTCTTCTTCGATGGTCTCATTGAGGATGCCCATACGGGTTTGCAGTTCATCCATGATCTTTTCTTTGTCTTCAATTGAGGATCTGAGGCGGGCTACGATTTCCTGCACGCCTTTGAGCTGAGTGCGTGAATTTGCCAACTGAGCTTCGAGAGCGGCGATCTTTTTCTTGTCAGCTTCGATCTGATTGCGCATATTGGCGATAGAACTGATCAGGCGTTCACGACGATCAGCCGGAGTGCCGCCGGGGAGCTCGGATTGGGTAAACAGCTGTCCCGATAGATCCTGATCGAGTGATTCCAGGCTGGCCTGAATCTCTCCGATGGTTGCGGTGGAATGCTCGTATAGCTTTTGCAATTCGGCATTGCTTTGAATAAGTTCCTTGTTACTCTTGGAGGCACGCGTCCAAACTACTCCAAAGATTATGGCCAGGATAGCCAGTAGGGCGATTACGATATGCTGAATTTTCATGCTTGACTCCTGATCTGTTTTATGGTTTGTGTCATTCACAAAATACTTGGTTTTTGTGTCAAGGCAAATCATGGATGGATTGAAAATATGAAACATGCTTTTTTAGCCGCGTGGGCAGAACAATATGCGGATTACAGTGCCCAGTTGCACAATGTCTATCTCAGCGAGGATTGCCTTTACCTGAGCTTGAAGAAGTCAGGATCAATGGTAATCGTGCTTTCACCGCGGGATAGTTTTGTCTATCATCGGGCAGAGCCACCTGCATCTGATATCGGGCCGGAACTGTGGCCACAGCTGAGAAACAGCCAGCTTTCAGGTTGCATGATTCACGCTGGAGATCGGATTATTGAGTTTAGCCTGGAACACAGAGATATCTATGGTGAAACCAAGCGTTATGCCTTGATTTGCGAGTTGATGCCGCCCAAACCCAATGTGATTTTGTGCCGGGCAAGTGACAGGATCGTGCTGGAAGCGCTCGCTAAATATAGCCTGGCCGACAATCCCATGCGCATGGTGCAGCAAAACCAACCGTATTTTTCTCCTAAGACCAGTTTCAGTCCGGAAGTGATCACTCAGCTCGTCATTCCGGAGCTTGACGGTATCTCCGCCCCTGACGTGAACGCGTATTTCGCTTTGTTACACACAAAGAACATGCAGAAAGGCGAGGGTAACTCACAGCTGCAAAGCAAGATCAAGATGCTGGGGCGAGAGCTGAAGAAAGCTCAGAAGCGCCTCAAAATGCAGAACCATGATCTCCGCAATGCCGAACAGGCAGAATACTTTCATGCCTGCGCGGAGGCCATTAAACCGAATATGCACCAGATAAGTGCCGGTCAAAGCGAGCTGATCACCACCGATTATCTCTCGCCTGAGCTTAGCTCCATCACCGTTCCACTCCTACCCGAGAAAAGCGCTCTGCAAAATCTAAACTACTACATCAAGAAGTATCAAAAGGCCAAAAACGGCCTGGCCATCATCAAGCTGAACATCGAGAAGACTGAGGCTGAGATCCGCTCGATCCAAAGCCTGATCTCACGCATGGAAGCGGGAGATGATCTGGATCTGGATTGTCGGGACAATAGCCGGGTGATGCAGCAAAAGGTGCAGGAACTGGATAAAATCTTGAATCTGCGGATCGATGAAAGCTGGCATATCTACATCGGCCGCAAAGCCAAAGAGAACGACTTTATCACCACCAAACTGGGCAAACCCATGGATTGGTGGTTTCACAGCAGGATCTATCGCGGCGCGCACGTCCTATTGAGAAACTATAAAAAGCAAGAACCGCAGCCGGAACTGATTCGTATGTGCAGCTCTCTGGCAGCCTGGTATTCCCAAGCCAAGTTTTCGCTTAATGTGCCGGTGGATTACACCCAAATCCGTTATGTGCGCAAACCACGGGGTAGTGCTGCTGGATTCGTCACCTATACGAACTATAAGACTTGCTTTGCCAATCCCAAAGACCTGCGCAGCATTCGCAGCGAACTGGAACGATGAAAACGCTTGGCATCATTAGCAGCATCATTCCCTATAGTGAAAGTAGCCTGATCTGCAAGTTGCTAAGCCCGGAACTTGGCCAGATATCTTTGATCGCAAAAGGGATACGCAAGAAGGAAGAGCCGCTGCTAAGGCTTTGGGAATATGAACTGAATCTGCTGGAGCCCAAAGAAGAAGGCTTGTATCTGCTCAAAGAAGCCAAAGAACTGAAGGATTATAGCAGCTATCCGGAGGTGGCAACCTGGGCTGCTGCAGACGCGGGAGCTGAACTGCTGGCTCAGATCATCATTCCTCAACCCGAAGCAGCTCAGTATTACAAGCTTTTGACAGACTATCTCAGTTATCTTAAGAAAGTGGACAAAAACGCGGTTCTCATCCTCTGGCGGCTATTTCTGCGGGTGTTTCAACTCCTTGGCATCGGCATCGAACTTGATCTTTGTTCCATCTGCAAACAGCAGTCCATCATCCATGCCCACACAGGAACGGGAGAGCTGGTCTGTGGAGCCTGCAAGAGCCCGAGCAACAAGGCG
>Ga0334885_1005446_pt1 | contig 10308 bp, 8 predicted proteins | sample GraSluR1_MG_8_FD_207233 | JGI IMG/M metagenome (GOLD analysis project Ga0334885, IMG submission 207233) | Sludge microbial communities from methane-producing bioreactor in Wageningen University, Netherlands - Granular Sludge_31_05-R1 | ecosystem: Engineered > Bioreactor > Anaerobic > Unclassified...
GCGCAAGCCAAACTCCCATAGCAACCGAAGGTTGCGGCAAAAATCACATTCCCCGTTTAGGGGCTTGTATGAAGGAATGCCAGCCTGCGGCTGACAAATCCTTCAACCTGGAGTTTGGCGCAAGCCAAACTCCCATAGCAGCCGAAGGTTGCGGCAAAAATCACATTCCCCGTTTAGGGGATTAAGACGCGTTCTTTTTGGGTTAGTTTTAGGGGATCCTCACCAGGGAATGAAGTCTTTCTCTTGAGAGAATCATTTTCAATAAGCAAATCAAGTACTGATGCCAACCGTTCTATGATGGTGTCGTTTGGTGTTATCATTCTACGCTTGGCGCTATAGGTGATCACCAGGTATCGAGTTTTCCGGACAGCCGTTACCCTTCTTGACTTAGGTGGTTAGAACGTAATTGACAAACCGCCATCAACAGCCAATACTTGCCCTGTAATATAGGAGGCATCAGGTCCAGCCAAAAAATGAGCAACACCAGCTATTTCTTCCGGGAGCGCAGCGCGGCGTAAAGGCAGATGCCAACCTTCCAAATAATTTTGACGAAACCAATCTGTTTCTAATTCGTTGATATCTCCAACCATACTCATTGGTGTGTCAACAAAACCTGGTGCAATGGCATTGACCAGAATATTCCTGGGTGCCAATTCAAAAGCCATAGACCTGCAAAATTGATTTATGGCTGCTTTTGCCATCCCATAAGCTCCAGCGGCACCAGCCACCCTTTCACCCCAAATGGAAGTAATATGGATAATTCGACCGCTATCACTCATCAGCTCTGCCGCAGCACGGGAGCATAGGATGGCGCCATTCACCATGATATCAAAAGGTTTCCGCCAATCTTCCAATGATGAATTAAGAAGATCTGCGCCCATAAAAACACCAGCACTGTTAATAAAGGCATCCAAATTGTGCCATTTGGATGAAATAATGTATGAGATGTCTTTTGCAGTATCAGGGTCTTCGTATGAACCAGGAACTACGATATGGTTACCCTGTGGTAACTCGGAAACAATTTCATGTAGCAATTCCTCACGTCGGGCAGACAGACATACATCCCATCCTTCTTTTGCGAAGCGTATGGCACAACTTTTCCCAATTCCAGATGAAGCACCAACCACTAAAACCTTTTTGTTCGACATCGTTCTCTCTTCAAAATATTGATATACGCTATTCTACTCCATTTCAACTTTATGCAAGAAAAGAGTTCATAACTTTTTATGATGTCAATGCTATCTATTATTAATTTGATCCAGGACAGCAATCCCTTGCCTTCCGCTGATTGACAAAAAAAGGATAAAATTTTATACTTACCCTATCATCATATGTCACAAGTCATAGGACAAACAATGCAAAGAGAACAGGTTACTGCCGAAGATATTGCCCAGGCTATCTTGGAAAGAATTCGTACAGGGATGTACCAACCTGGTGATCGCCTGCCACCGGTGCGTACAATGGCGGAAGAAATTGGCTCAAATCGCAATACTGTCAATAAAGCATATCAATCGCTCATGGAATTAGGTTTTGTAAGTTTGGGTGACTCCCGCAGGGATGGCTATATTGTCAAACAGGGTGATGTGGCGGGCGCAAAAACCAAAAAGGAATTACACGGTTACTTTTTTCAACAAGCAATTGGATTGGTCTGGCAAGCAATGGCAGCAGGGATTTCCTCAGAAGAAATTTACGGCATCACCCAAAACGCCGTTCTACAAGTTTTTGGGCACAGTGAAGTAAAAATGATTTTTTACGAATGCAATGACTTTGATACACAGGAAATGGGAAAACAATTAAATGAAGTCCTGGAATTGCCTGTTGAATATAAAAACCTTTCACAGTTTTATGTCAACCCACAAAATATTGTGAACCAGTATGACCTTATCATAACTACCTATCATCATCTTGCTGAAATTAACACAGCACTAAAGGAAGGAGGGATGGCAACAGACCATGTAATCAGCATTGGGACACGAATACGCGCAGACTCAATGATAAAAATTGCGGGCTTCACAAAAACAAGGATTGGCGTAATTTCCACCAATCCGACAACGGCGCACATGGTGAAACATATTTTGTATGGTTACCATCCTGAATGGCAATTGGAAGCCATCTCTATGGAAAAACCTGAGGTTGTGAAGGCATTGGTTGATCAATGTGACCACCTGGTCGTCACCAACACCAGTGTTGACGACGTCATAGCTATTACTGGTCGTACCCCCGAGGTGGTTGTTAATTTTGAAATCGACAGCCAGTCTGTGGTTTTGCTGAAGAAACACATCAATCAAATACGCTTGAAAAAAATTCAAGCCTTTCAAACACAGAATAGTGCATAGTTAAGGAAGGTTGCGAAATGCTAACAACTACTTTTCAGTTTACAGCCGGCAATATGAACTTGTCATTTCGGTTTGATAATGGGATGCTTCAGGAAGTTCATCATTCACACGGAAACCAGGTATGGATCGATGATACCAACAATCCTGAGCTTTTCGCTTTTCAAATTGATGGAAAACGTCAAAGCGCTCAAGATATTGTTTTTACTTCGTTTACAGACATAACGGAAGAAACGGGCATACGGCATGTTACCTTAAGCGGAAACAATAAACAGGTGGCGGTCGATTGCCATATTCATTTGTTTGATTCCATAAGCGTTGTTAAAGTATTTCCACTCATTCGCAGTGTAAATTCATCACCAATAAAAATAGATCGAGTGGATTCTATATCACTACAACTGACACCTGGATATGATAATTGTCTATCATTTACGGGAAATTGGGGCAGTGAGTTTGAGCCAATTTCCCCTGACCTTTCCCATGACGTCATCCTGGAATCACGAACCGGGCGTTCTTCTAAAGGGAATCATCCCTGGGTTAGCCTGAAACGGCCTGATAACAGTGTGTTCTGTTGCGCAGTGGCCTGGTCGGGAAACTGGGTATTAAGGCTCGAACATAATAAACCGGGTGTTCAGCAGTTTAGCGGTGGCCTCAATGATTGGGAATTTTCTAAAATTTTGCGCACAAATGAAAGTTTGGAGGCGCCTTCCATTGTTCTGGCTACAGGAATCGATTTAAATGATGCGTCTCAAAACCTGGCGCGGGTAGGTCGAAAATACTGGTACCCACAAAATGCGTTTCTGGATAGGATCCCTGTTGAGTGGAATCATTGGTGGCCATATGAAGATGCCGAGATCAATGAACAGGTGTTCCTCGATAACATTGTCAAAGCAGAAGAAATGGGTTTTGATGTATGCACATTGGATGCTGGTTGGTTTGGGCCGGCAGATGCCGGCACGTTTTGGGAGCATTATCGCGGTGACTGGAATATTATTAATACTGAGCGTTTTCCGAATGGCATTCGCCCACTCGCAGATGCAGTTCACGGGCACGGGATGAAATTCGGCATCTGGTGTGAGATTGAAGCGCTGGGCGAAAAGGCGCAAATCGCCATTGACCATCCTGAGTTTGTTGCAAGGCGAGATGAGAAGCCACTGGGTTATGTGTGTTTTGGGAATCCACAAGTGCAGGAATGGGCTTTTCAAACCATCTCACATCTGGTTAATGATTACAAAGCTGATTGGATTAAACTTGATTTTAATGTCGACCCTGGCAGCGGCTGCAACCGGACAGATCACGGTCATCAGGAAGGTGATGGGTTGTTTGCCCATTATACAGGCTATTATCAATTTCTCCGACGGATTCGTGATTGTTTCCCGCACGTAATTTTAGAAAGTTGTTCATCCGGTGGTTTGCGGATCGATCTTGGTTTGTTGAGCCATCTCGATTGTACCTTCCTGTCTGATCCAGATTGGCCGGATCATGATCTGCAAATATTCTGGGGAGCAAGCTGTATGCTTGCGCCGAATGCATTGCTGCATTGGACGTTCAGCCATTGGCGAAACCTGAATCCGCCTCCCTACCAGAATTTTGATCCTTTCGATCCCTCCCTTACAAAAAAGAAATGGGATTATCTCAGCCATATATCGATGCTTGGCATGTACGGACTTTCACAGAAGTTGCCAAAACTACCTGCCTGGATGGCACAACGGGTGGTCGAAAATAACGCAATCTACAAAGACATCGTCCAAAAGTTCGTCCGGCAAGGCGACCTGTATCGCCTGACAGAACAACCGCGCCGTAGCGGAGAGGGTGAACGATGGGCGGCTTTCCAATATTCGTTGCCAGATGAAGATCAGAATTTATTGTTTGTCTTCCGAATGCCGGGCGCAGAAAAAGAACGTACCATCCATCTTCATAATTTGAGCGCTAATCAGCAATATACCGTACAGGGAATCGGCACTAATGAGGATAGAACATTTACTGGAAGGTGCCTTATGGAAGATGGTTTGCCTTTTTCAAACCTGGATGAAGAGGAATCTGTAATTTTAATGATCAATCGATCATCATAACTATTACAAGGAATAAATAAACAAAATGAGACCAAGTATTCAAATTGATGATGTCACGATAGCCCTGGAAAAAACAGAACCCTACCAATTTCCAAGCGCCGCTGATTGTAACAGCCCGGTTTGGTGGCATGATGGTGTGATGCATGTGCTGACCGCTACAGGGCACCCAATCCTTTCAACAGGAAAAAGTCTCAAGGAATTGTCAACCTGGGGACCTATTACTTTTACGGGTTGGCGAGATGGTGGACGATGGTTTGAATCGGTCCATCAGGAAGATGACGGTATATTGCTGGGTTGGTACCATAATGAACCCGCCCATCTTGTACCTGAGGAGTTGCAGGAAGGGCGACAATTTCGTATGACAGCACCTTTCATTGGCGCTGCCATTTCCTATGACCAAGGGAAGACTTGGGATGATCTTGGTCTGGTGCTGGCAGGCGATGAAGACACCCTGGAATTGGAACATTATAACTTTTGGTTCGCAGGCGGGAATGGCGATTTTACTGTCATCGCGGATCGAGAGCAGGACTACTTTTACTTTGTTTTCTCCGGCTATTACAAAGACACAGCTCAACAAGGTATTTGCCTGGCACGCATGCGATATGAACATCGGTTCAGTCCTGTCGGTAAAGTCATGAAATGGCATTTGGGGAAATGGGATCAACCTGGTTTACTGGGGGAAGTAACGCCCATTTTCCCGGTGAAATCAAGCTGGTATAGCGAACAGCCAGATGCTTTCTGGGGGCCATCTGTTCACTGGAATAACGCCATCCAAAAATTTGTGATTTTGTTGAATCGAGCAGTCGATCCGACCTGGAAACAGGGTGGTATCTATGTAAGTATTGCAGATAACCTGGCAGATCCTGCCAGTTACACACAACCTGTTTTACTGCTCGAACATTCTGGTTGGTATCCGCAGATTATCGGTTGCAGCCCAAACAACAAAGAAACAGACCGTGAGGCAGGCAAAAAAAGTCGTTTATTCATCCATGGACATTCGGAATATACATTGTCATTCTCCCAAAAAGGCTGAAAAACCAAAGACCGGTGAATCACAGTTCTCTTCTTGTGTACTCACCGGTCTTCACTACTATAAGGCCGTATCAGACAATTGTCGTGCGGCTTTTATTCTTTAACCGCACCCAGCATGATCCCGCGAATGAAATACCGCTGCAAGAACGGATAAATTAATAAAATGGGGATCATGGCAACAAATAACTTGGCAGCATTCAGGGTATTATTGGACATTTTTGCAAATAACTGTGCCTGACCGCTATTGAGAACAGACCTCTCGGCAATCACCAACTGCTGGATATAGGTCTGCAATGGATAGTTATCAGGATTATTCATTAATATTAAGCCATCAAAAAATGAATTCCAATGACCAACTATGCTGAAGAGTGTGATTGTAGCCAGGGCAGGCAGTGAGGTTGGTAAATAGATATGCCAAAGCACTTGCCAGGGGTTGGCACCATCAATACGCGCGGCTTCATCCAGCTCTTTGGGAATATTGCGGAAGAAATTCATCAGCAATATTACATTCCAAACAGGAACTGCCCCAGGCAAAATCAAAGCCCAGAAGCTGTCAAGGAGGCCGTATTTACTAATTGTTAGATACCATGGAACAACGCCGACGTTAAGTACCATAGTGAACACAAAAAACCACATGAAGATATTTCTGGCTGGAAATGATTTTTTATTGCGAGATAAGGGGAATGCACATAAAACCGCAAATGCGAAATTGACAAATCCCCCCACAAACACCCGTTGTATTGATATAAAAAATGCCCGCCAAAATTTTGAATCCTGCATAATATAGGAATAGGCTGTCAGGTTGAACTTGACAGGAATTAAATTCACCATTCCGCCGGCAACAGCAGATTTGTCACTAACCGAAATGGCCAGTGTATTGATGATCGGCAGCAATGTCGAAATCCCGATAAACAACAAGAAGCCTGTGATGAGCCAATCCACCAGACGATCCCTAAAGCGTTTTGATGTAACCATAGTAATCTCCTAAAAAATCCGATAGTTGGCCCATTTGCTGGCAACCCAATAAGAGATGGCAATCAGGATCATAGATACCACAGTTTTCATAAGCCCCACCATGGTACCGATGGAATACTGCCCCTGGATCAAACCCATCCGATACACGAAGGTATCCAAAATATCGCCCGTTGAGTAAACAATGGGACTGTACAGGTTGAAGATTTGATCAAAACCAGCATTTAACACGTTTCCAATGGAAAGTGCTGCTGCCAAAACAATCGTTGGTACAATACTCGGCAATGAAATGTATAGAATTTTCTGAAACCGGTTGGCGCCATCCAGATCTGCTACCTCATAAAGCGTCGGGCTAATATTCATTAACGCAGCCAGGTAGATGATTGCTTCGAAACCAAACTCCTTCCACACTTCACTGATGACAACGACCCATGGAAATAAATTCGGACGTCCCAGGAATTGGATAGGGCTGGAAGTAAAGGGCGTCAGCAGGTCGTTGACCATTCCATTACGTGCCAGTAAATTCCGTAGTATGCCTGCCAGGATTACCCAGGAGAGAAAGTGGGGCAGATAGACCAGGGTTTGGACCCAACGCTTGATGCGTAAGAACCGCACTTCATTTAACAGTAAAGCAAAGATCACTGCAACCACCAGCAGGGAAATGATTTTTGCTGTTGCAATAACCAGCGTATTACGGAACACTTCCATAGCATCAGGCATTTGAAGCAAGATCTTAATGTTGTCTAAACCGACCCAGGTGGAGTTGCGGATACCCAAAGCAGGATTAAATTTTTGGAAAGCGATGACCGAATAGAAAAGAGGAACAATTGTAAAAAGAAACAGGACAATAACCCCAGGCATGATCATCAACGTATAAGTAATACCCTCTTTGTTTCGTCTCATGTAAATCCTCTCAAAGCGAATCAAGCAGAGAACAGAAAAAACTTGATATGATGGGAAAGGGCTGGCGTCAATGTGAATTGCTCACCATTTGCGGCCAGCCCTGATTAAGTTTACTGATTCACAGCGCTTAGTTCATCTGATCGAGCAAGTCTTGCCCGCCATTGTTGTACCAGTCTGTGACGAAGGTATCAAAATATTCGATTGGTTGCGCGCCTGTGATTACTTGTAAGAACATTTCTTCTTCCATTTTCTTCAAAGACGCCCATCTTGGATCGGTCGGATAAATGCGCGAGGCAGCGGGGTCTTCGCGCACCTCATTAAAGCCGCCTGCCAGAAGCAGTGCTGCATCCAACCGCGCCATGCGTGTTGCCCAATCGGCAGGAACCGCACGAGGATTGGCAATATCATTTTGAATTTGGGTAAATTCTAACTTCATTGCGTCACCAAAGGTATCTGGAGAAAGCGTACCGTCCAAGGCTGCTTGATATTCACGCCCCATCCGTTCGACAACATATGGCTGCTCAATCAAAAATGGTATAGGATACAGCAAGGTCCAAATCTCGTTGAAGTTTTCGTAGTATTGCGGGGCATTATTGAAGCCATAACTAAAGTCATTCTGAATATTCAAGATTTTAAGTGCCACTTCAGGATGCTCAAAGCCTTTCTTGACTACCACATAACCATTGGTGCAGGGTGCCATAGAGAAAGTGTATTCACCATCCATGCCTTTTATCAAAAATGGCTGCCAATCGGCGTTGGGATCGTTGGCGACTGAGTCGTTCAGAGGCCACCAGGATATCCACCAGGGCCCCATCATAATGCCACCTTTACCGCCCACAACGATCTGGTTGGCTGTGTCAGTGGTGCTTGTGGCGAATTCAGGATCGATCAATCCATCATCATACATCTGTTTCAGACGAATCAACGCATCTCTCACTTCTGGCTGGACAGAACCATATACGACTTCGCCGGCCGAATTTCGATAGAAAAGGGTTGGAAATGCGCCATAGGCATTGAAGATCGCGTCAAAACCATGCAGGTTGCTGGGCACTGCAACCGGCTGCATAGTACCTGTGAGGCCATAGGTATCAGCTTCACCATTTCCATCAGGATCTTGTTCAATGAAAGCCCTTGCAATCATTTCGATATCATCAACCGTCTCGGGAGCCGGTAAATCCAGCGCGTCCAGCCAATCCTGGCGTACCCATGCCATGATGGGAGCATCCGCCTGAGGCACAACGTTCGGGATCGCCATAATTTTTCCGTCGAAGGTAGCAGACCCGATTGCACAACCATTGGTTTGATCGTAGTTCTCCAGAATATCTGCATTGGCAAATTCATCAATATAAGGAGTCATTTCTTCAATGGCATCCGCCTCGACCAATTGCTCCAGCTGTTGTGCATCAACTATCATCACGTCAGGAATCTCACCGCTGGCAATAGCCAGATTCAGTTTTTCACCGTATGAGTCACTTGGCACAATCCAAGAAAATTCAATGTCGATATTCAACATTGATTTAATATAGGTCAATATCTGGTTATCGTCAATGGTTTCACCTTCGGGTAAGAAAGAAGCTGCATCCTGACCGCCTTTGACCATTACCACTGTGAATTTCTCATCATAAGCAGCATACGGCGGTGTGTTGCGCCATTCACCCTCTGGCAAATCTACTTGAACCTCAGTACTCTCTTCGGTAGTTGTCTCCTCACTTGGCGCCGCAGAATTTTCGTCAGATTTTTGACAGGAACTGATGAAAAGGGCAGCAATGATAAGAACCACTATCCATTTTACAGTCTTATGTTTTTTCATTATTTACTCCATTCAGTTGATCATTATTTTTTTGTGTAACACTGGTCTTCTCACACCCTTACACTACTTTTATACATTTTCATAACGGGATTTAATATAAGGTTAGTCGACCTCCTTCCAGCTTTTCGCAATTAACAATTTTTTTTTAGGCGAGAATGTTGGTAAATAATTCATAAATGGTCCTATTAATCAATTAATTAATCCTGAACCTACTTTTGGGATTTTGTTTTTGATAAATTTTGTCTTATTGGTCTATATTATTGTCACTGTTAATTAGACAAGTGACAATAACATTATACAACAAACGATTGTAATGTCAAATTTTATGTTTTTTTCTACATATGTAGTGGTTATGCCTTTGGTTCTTGACACACATCAATACAGTAGATCTAGTGGTCAGCCTTTTTATATGTTTTCTGCAAGTTGTAGGGCTTGTTGGATAGTCAGCCATACATTTTTCTCCTGTATCAGAGAATTTTCCACTCTGCGGGTGTGTGACTGTCAAGGGTAAGGATCCCCTAAAATTAGACCAAACTAAAGTGGACAAAACTGAGATAATAGAAGCAGGAGAACGTCTACAATGAAAAGGTCACAATTTACCGAAAGCCAGATCGTGGCAATCTTGAAAGAAGCGGAAACAGGCACACCGGTTGACGAGATCTGCCGAACCCACGGCATCAGCCGGAGCTGCTACTACAAATGGAAAACGAAATACGGCGGCCTGGAAGAAGCCGAACTGAAGCGGTTGAAAGCCCTGGAGGCAGAGAACGCGCAGTTGAAACGCATGTACGCAGATTTGAGCCTGCGGCATGAAGCGCTGAAAGAGATCATCGAAAAAAAACTGTAACGGTAGCAGAAATGCGAGCGTGGGTTGCCTACCTGATGGAACGGTTCACAATGAGCGAACGCAAAGCCTGCCAGGCGGTTGCATTGCCACGCCAGAGCTATCGATACCAGGGCCAGGTGAACACGGATGATGACATCAAGCAAGCATTGCGGCAGTTGGCCCGAGATCACCCACGCTGGGGCTTCAAGAAGATGAACGCGGTATTGCAGAAACAGGGACATGGCTGGAATCACAAACGTATCTACCGGATTTATGGTGAAATGAAGCTGAATTTACGGGTAAAACCGAAGAAACGACTGCCGAATCGCGAAAAAGTCAGTCTGACACAACCGCAGCAAG
>Ga0334885_1005448_pt1 | contig 10305 bp, 9 predicted proteins | sample GraSluR1_MG_8_FD_207233 | JGI IMG/M metagenome (GOLD analysis project Ga0334885, IMG submission 207233) | Sludge microbial communities from methane-producing bioreactor in Wageningen University, Netherlands - Granular Sludge_31_05-R1 | ecosystem: Engineered > Bioreactor > Anaerobic > Unclassified...
TCTGGCGCTGAATTCACCCACCACATTTAGTTACAAAGGTATTGCGTTATTGCCGCTCATGCAAAGGCATATAACGACAGCTTTTGTGCAAGCTCTGACCCAAACTGCTTATACCCAGTCTTTTTTTCAAAAACAACGCCCCGCGCAACTCATCTCATCAAGCAAGTCTACGACGTGCGTTTTAGACCTTGCTGCACAACGCTCTGGCAGTGAAACAAAAATCATCGGCCCTGCAACCACTCTGCGTGAACAGCTGGAAATGCCACGGCACTTAATGGAAAACGTATTGCGCAGCCTCTATTATTTACCCCGGCTTGCCCCACTGCTTAACCAGCATCGGCAGATTTCACCGCCAAAATTCCACCAGAGACGTTTGCTTTTCCATCCCTACTATCGTAATCACTTACCCACTTTTTTGCCACTCATTCGCAAATTGCAAGCTTCTGGCAAATATGACCTGCTCGTTTCTGGGGCTGATACCAACACGCTCCGGCGCGGTGATGTAGATCCAACGCCTCTGCAATCACTGACGATACCTTATCTGCCATTTGAAACAGCCATTTCGCGATCGCAGCTCCTCTCCAGCATGGCGCACGCCATTTGGCTTACTGCCAAACTGGGGTGGCAATACCGCCAAATTCAAAACTGGCGATTATTGCCCATAGATGTCGCAACCCGCGATGTTGTCCAACCGCTTGTGGTTGACTTGATAGAGACACGTTTGCCTAAAATTTTACTTTATATAGATATGGCTGAGAATCTTTATCAGCAATTACAACCTGATTTGGTCATTGTCGCGGATGAAGCATTGCCACTTCTAGGTCGTATTGCTTTGCATACTGCGCAACAGCAGCGCATCCCCACGCTAACTATACAGCACGGGCTGTTGCTGAATGACCCAGCCTATTATGGCCCTACATTAGCCGACCGGTTTGCTTTATGGGGGGAAGCCGCCTACACGTTTTTGCAGGCGCATGGCGGAACCCCAGAGAAGCTGATTTGTGTTGGCGCAACCCGCTTTCAACAAACCTCTCAAGAACTGAAATCATTGGAATTAACGTACACATTAGGGTTGCCTCCACAAACAAAGATCGTACTATTTTTGAGCCAACCCGCCGGTCACGACATTTCAGCGGAAGCTAACCTGGCAACTGTGCGCTCTTTGGCGACGACCATCAGCCAACTACCCGATTATCATTTGTTGATTAAGCCTCACCCGGCGCAATCTACATCGGAAATCAATGCGTGGCGGTCCATCATAGAGCAAATGCCCGCAACCATTCAATCTGATTTGCCTTTACATGCGGCTATATTGGGCGCGGATTTATCTGTTACGGTATTTTCTACAGCCGGACTAGAGGTGCTTTGGCTAGACCGCCCCTTGCTCACCATCAACCTCACCGACCGCCCTGATCTCATTCCGTATGCGGCATCGGGCGCGGCAGTAGCTGCCTATAGCGCCGAGGAAGTATTACCCGCGTTACAGCAAGCCCTTGACCCTGCCGACCAGCAACGCCGCGCTCCTGCCCGTCGCCAGTTTGTGGAGGAGCATCTGGGGGTGCAGGATGACCGTGCTCTTGATCGCCTCGTTGCGCTTATTGAGCAGATGGTGCAAGTATGATCCCTCTTTCCATTATTATCCTCAACTGGAATACCGCGGATTTACTGCTGACCTGCTTGCACAGCATTCAGACGCATCTTACTCTCGACTACGAAATCATCGTTGTAGACAACGCTTCTGCCGATGATAGCGTAGCGCAGGTGCGCGTCCACTTTCCCCAGGTACGCCTGTTACCCCAAACCGAGAATCTCGGTTTCAGCCGTGGCAACAACATCGGGCTGGCTGCGGCGCAAGGACTATATCTGTTGCTACTCAATCCAGATACGGAAATACGCCCCGGCGCTTTAGAAGCCTTGATTGCATTTATGGAAACTCACGAGCGTGCCGGCATGGCCGGGCCAACGCTATGGAATCCTGATGGTTCTTTGCAACCCTCCACCTCGCCTTTGCCGGGCTTGTGGACCGAGTTTTTGCGCCAAACGATGCTTTTCCGCCTCTTGCCAACGTCCGCAATGCGCGCGGCTCTGGATAACAAAACTCGTCGCGTCGTCAACATCACTGGCGCGGCGTTATGTGTGCGTCGCGCGTGCCTCTCGCAAATTGGGCCACTCGATGAGCAAATTTTTATGTTTTATGAAGATACCGATTGGTGTAAGCGGGCTGGAGATGCAGGTTGGGAACTCTGGTTTGTAGCTTGTCCAGGCGTGATGCATATCAAAGCCGCTGCAAGCATTCGCTTTGCCCGCACACGCACCTTGCTAGATAGCCAGCGCAGTGCCATTTACTATTTTCGCAAACACTATGGGTATTCCGCCATCTTTTGGTTGCGCTTGATTGCCCTTTGTGGTGCAAGCGCGCGCGGATTATGGGCCTTGCTTAATTGGCTAAGAAACCAAAATCGAGCGGATCAACAAGAACGGCTCCTAGCTTATGCACGGATGCTGACTTGGGCACTTAGCGGGAAAGGACTGGATTGACCATGCCCTCTTTGTTATTCGATGCGCGGCTCATATTGTCCAAACCCACCGGTATTGGACAGTACATTGCTTCCTTGTTGCCTGAACTGTGGCAACAAGCGAGTGATTGGCGCATTCACCTGCTGCGGGGACTGCACCCCTGGCCCGGTTATGGCGTAACTGAGTGGCAAGCACCCAATTTGATACAGCATATCACTAACGAGCGGCACATGACGTTACGCCAACATTGGACAATACCCCGGTTGGCAAAACAATTGGGCGTTGATTTGGTACATTATCCGCATTTTGATGCGCCTGTATTGTACCAGCCTGTACCGGTGATCACGACGCTTTATGACGCCAAATATCTGGTACGGCCAGATTTTTTCACCAACTTGAGCCAGTTGAAACGTGTCTACATGCGCTTCTGCTTTGCTCAGACGCTGCGCCGCGCTGCTGGTGTCATTGCTATCTCCCAGGCAACAGCTCAGGATATGCGCCGTTTGTTTGGTGAACTTATGTCACCATTGCAAGTGATTTACCTGGCAGCGGACAGCCAGTTCCAGCCAGTAGCGGCAGAGGCCATGGTAGCTTTTCGGGAGCGGCATGGGTTGCAACGCCCTTTTATTCTAACTGTAGGTGAGCGTCGCTCTCACAAAAATCACTTGGGACTGCTGCAAGCCTACGCGCAAAGCCAAAGCCGCTACACCCATGATCTCGTTATCATCGGGCAACCCTACCAGGATTACACCGCACCGGAAGATTTTGTACAAGCCAATAAACTGGAAACGCAAGTACATTTTCTCAGCAACGTCGCATTTTCCGAACTTATCGCTGCATACACTGCCGCCGATTTGTTTATGTTGATTTCCTTTTATGAAGGGTTCGGCTTACCGATTTTAGAAGCCATGGCCTGCGGGACGCCCGTGATTGCCTCGAACACAACCGCAACCAGAGAAATCACTGGCGATGGCGGGTTACAAGTCAACCCTACCGATACCAACGAGATCGCCACAGCTATTGATACCCTTTTGACAAATCCTCAGCTAAGAGCCGAGCAGATAAAACGTGGTTTTGCCTGGCAAAAGCAATTTACTTGGAAGCGAACAGCAGAACACACCCTAGCCGTGTACGAAAAGGTTTTGCAAGCCTATGGTAGATCAAAATAGCACCGCACTTATCCCCATCCTCCACCCCATCACCCGCCTGATCGTCGGCGGCGCGCAGGAGAACACCATGTACACCGCCGCGCTGCTCGATCCGGCGCGCTTCCGCGTCACGGTGCTTTCCGGTCCACAGACCGGCCCTGAAGGCAGCCTCATCGAGGAAGTACGTGCGCGCGACGTACCGCTGCTGATCCTCCCCACACTGCTGCGCCAGGTCTCGCCGCTCAACGATGCGCGCGCCCTGCTCGCGCTCATCCGCCTCATGCGCCGCGAGCAGTACACGATTGTCCACACGCACAGCTCCAAAGCCGGCATCTTGGGCCGCATCGCCGCCAAACTTGCGGGCGTCCCCATCATCGTCCACACCGTCCACGGGTGGAGCTTCCACGAGCACATGTCCCCCGCCGTGCGCTGGACGTACATCTTGCTGGAACGGCTCACCGCCCGCTTCACGGATGCGCTCATCGTCGTCGCTCAGCCCGACATTGAGAAGGGCTTGCAAGCGGGCATCGGCAAAGCGGAGCAGTACCACCTCATCCGCAGCGCCATCCCACTGGATGAGTTCGACCCGGCAAGCATAGACCGCACCGCCGCACGCCACGCGCTGGGCCTGCCGCTCGACGCGCCCGTGCTCGGCAACGTCGGGCGCTTTTCCGCCCAGAAGAACCCGCTCGATTGGGTGCGGATTGCCGGGAAAGTAGCCCGCCAGTTGCCTGATTGCCACTTTCTGCTGGTGGGCGATGGCCCGCTGCGCGCCGATGTCGAAGCAGCGCTGGCAGCGGAAGGCATCGCCCACCGCGCCGTGCTCACCGGCCTGCGCCGCGATGTGCCGCGCATGATGGCGGCAATGGACGTTTTCCTGCTCACCTCGCTGTGGGAGGGGCTGCCCCGCGTCATCCCGCAGGCGCTGGCGATGCGCGTTCCCGTCATCGCCAATCGCGCCGATGGCACCGCCGAGGCTATTATTCACGGCGAAACCGGCTTCCTCTGCGAGCCAGGCAATCTCGACGAGGCCGCCGCGTATTGCGCGCAGCTGCTCACCCAACCTGATCTGCGCGCCACAATGGGCGCGCGCGGGCGCGAGTTCGCCCTCCGCGAGTTCGATGTCCGCCAGATGGTCGCCCAGATTGACCGGCTTTACCAGGAGCTCCTGGCTCGCAAACAGCCGCAGCATTGACATCACCCCTGCCTTATGTTATCATTCTTACAGAAGTGATAACACTTCGGGAGGCTAGCGATGATCCGCACACAGATTCAATTGACCCCGGAACAGGCCCGCCGCATCAAAGAAGTTGCGGAACGGGAAGAAATCTCCATGGCCGAAGCCATCCGCCGGGCGGTTGATTTTTGGCTAGAGACCAGCGGCACATTGACCAGAGAAGAACGTCGCCAACGTGCGGTGCAGGCCGTGCGTGAGATAGATGGCAAATACTATTCGGACAGTTCCGATGCCTCCGCCAATCACGATGCCTATCTGGATGAGGTTTACGGCGCATGGAAATCTTCATAGATACCGCTGCTTTTTACGCGCTGGTAGACAGCATAGATGCCAACCATCAGGCGTCCGTGGCGCTCTGGACCGATTGGGGACAGCAATATCATCGTTATATCACATCCAATTACGTTTTGCTTGAAAGCTTCTCCCTCATTCAACGCCGACACGGATTAGCGCTTGCCCGGTATTTCTATGATAAAATCGCACCGGCTTGCGATGTTGAGTGGGTTACTCCTCAAATTCACCAAACAGCCATCAATAGTTTACTCATTACCAACCGCCGCCAGCTCAGCCTGGTGGATTGTACCAGCTTCACGCTGATGCGCGCACTTGATGTGCGCCACGTTTTCACCTTCGATGTCCACTTTGCTGAGCAAGGCTTCACCTGCTACCCAGGAGCCTAGAATGCACAGAACAGCGCATCTCTCCCTATCTGACGAAGAGCTGCAAACCTACCGCGCCACCTTCCGCGCCCGACAGCAGCAGCAATACGCCGAGCGCGAAACTGCGCGTGAAGTCGCCCTGCGCGCCGCGCGGGAACGCATCCCACCCTTGCTTGTGCGCTGGCCTAGCATCCAACGCGCGTATCTTTTTGGTTCTGTACTGCGTCCGGGCGCATTTCATCAGCGCTCGGACATTGATATTGCCATCGAGGGGGTTCCCGGGGCGTGTTATTTTGAAGTCTGGCATGTGTTAGAAGCTGCATTACCCGAATGGTTCATTGATTTGCGTGACATGGAAGCGGCTCCGTTGTTAGCTGACCTGATCCAACAAACAGGAGAATTACTTTATGAACGCTCCCCTACGTCTGTTACAAGCTGAAATTCGCGCCGATTTGCAGAGCATCACACAGGCCTTTGATGCGCTCGAGAATGTTGTCGCGTTGCCCCAAGATCCGCCCCAAAGTGTTGCCGTTGGTTATTACCTACAAGTGATTTACAGTTTGTTTGAAAGTCTATTCAAGCGTATTGCCAGCACATTTGGAAACCACATTACTGATGATACGCGCTGGCATACTGAGCTGCTACAACGCATGACGCTCCAGGTAGAAGGTATCCGCCCGGCAGTGATTAGTGCAACCCTTTATCACAGTTTGAACGAACTCCGGGGGTTCCGGCATCTGTTCCGCAATGCGTATTTGCTTGATTTTGATCCGCGTCGGTTGCAATTGTTGCTGGAACATGCGCATACAGTCCAAAATGTTTATCATCAAGAACTTACCGCTTTTATGGACTTTCTCGACAAACTGGCACAATTAGATGACGCTCACCCTTGACCTCTCCGCTGCCGTCCATCGCCGGGCGGGATTGGGCCGCTACGCCGAAAGCCTCGCCCGTGCCCTTTACACCCTCATCCCGGATGAACTCGCCCTGTTCTACAACGCCGAGCGCGGCATCGCGCCGCTCGCTGGGCTGGAACACCTGCCCACGCGCACCGTCGCCCTGGGCTACAAGCCCTGGCGGATGCTGGTCTGGGCCGGGCAGCTGGCGCGCATCTCCTTCAACCACCTCATTCCTGGCGCGACACTCTTCCACGCCACCGAGCACCTGCTCCTGCCGCTGCATGGCATTCCCACCGTGCTTACCGTCCACGATCTGATCTTTCGCCATCTGCCGGAGCATCACAAGCGGCTCAACCGCTGGTATCTCAACGCGACCATGCCCCTCTATTGCCGCCGCGCCACGCACATCATCGCCGTCTCTGAGGCTACGCGGCAGGATTTGATTGCCGCTTACGCCGTGCCGCCGGAAAAAATCACGGTGGTGCTCGAAGCTGCTGATCCGCAGTTCACGCCGCAGCCGCCGGAGCGCATCATCGCCGCCCGCGAGCGCTATGGGCTACCCGAAGCCTACCTGCTCTTCGTGAGCACCATCGAACCGAGGAAGAACCTCACGCGCCTGCTGCGCGCCTGGGAACCATTGTATCTGACGGGAGAAGCCCCGCCGTTCGTCATCGTGGGGAAACGGGGCTGGCTCGCTGAGGATTTCTACGCTGCGCTGGACGCTTCGCCCGCGCGCGAGGGGATGTTGTTCACCGGCTATGTGGCGGATGGCGACCTGCCTGCGCTCTACAGCGGTGCGCTGGCGTTTGTGTTCCCCAGCCTCTATGAGGGCTTCGGGCTGCCGCCGCTGGAGGCGATGGCTTGCGGTGCGCCGGTGTTATGCGCTAACGCCTCCTCGCTACCGGAGGTAGTGGGCGATGCGGCGCTGTTGGTGGATCCGACCAGCGTGGACGCGATCCGCGAGGGCTTGCGCCGCCTGCTAAGCGATAGCGACTTACGCGCCGACCTACGCACTCGTGGAATACAACGCGCGGCGCAGTTCTCCTGGGAACGCGCTGCGCAAGAGACATTAGCTATCTATCGGCGGTTGGCAACAATGACCCCGTCTTCTGCAAAGTTTAGTCCCCAATAGCGTCCGGTTTCGCTCCGCCAACGCAAGTTGAAGCCCCAGCCATGCCAATCCCACACCGAAAGCGTGCGGTGCGCCACGTCTGGCCCATCGCCGGGCCGCGCCGATTCCAGCACAACCAGTTCTGTCACGCCGTCGCCATCCACATCCGCCAGCACCAGCTCGTGAATGCCATGCGCCACCGTTGAACCGCCCCAAATCACCTTGATCGAGCCACCGCGATGCCCGATGATGAAGGGATGGCTGGTAAGCACACCCGTATCATCGGGCTTCCAGAGCGCGACCAGAATCTCGTAGCGTCCGTCATCATTGGGGTCGCCCAGCGCCACGTCTACAATGCGCCAGTCGGGATCGCTGCGCCAGATTTCGACATCCCCTTGCAAAACGCGCAGGGTCTCGCCCTCCAGCAACACCATCTCCGGGATGCCGTCACCGGTCAGATCAATTGCGCCCGCAGTGAAGGGTGTATACGCGCTGTCATCCGGCGGCGCGACGGGCCCACAGGTCTGCCGATCGCATGCGAAGCCCACCTGCCGCATGGGACGCGACAGGTGGGCCAACAGCACCACGCTTAGCGCCGCCACGAGCAGCGCAACGGGAAACAATCGCCGCATCTGTTCACCAGGCGGGACGCGCGTTAGCAACTATGATGCGTGTGACCACCCAGTTCTCAGGGGTGCGCTCCAGGGTATAGGTCATATCCAGCGTATAAGGGCCGCGCTGCCCAATTTCTTGCATATCGCTTTCCTCGTAAGTTACCGCAGGATGCTCCGCGAGGCTGTAGGCGTAGAGCGTGTCTTCCCAGGTCTCTCGCACCGTGACCACGGCCCGGTTTGCGGATTGCAGGTCGAAGGAGCGGTAGCTGGTTCCGATCCATTGGCGTCCCTCGAAGTGTTTCTGCGCCTGCAAATCGGCTATCTCGGCAGTGATGAAATCGAGCGCCGCGCCCCGTGCAAACTGACGGGAGTCAGAAGCCACCTGGTTTGTATCCAGGTAAAAAACAGCGCGCACCCAACCCCGTTGGAAGTTGTAGAGCGCGGTTTGTAAATCATGGTATTCGCCTGCCGAGGTGTAGAAACTCTCGATCCAGGATGGCGGCGGTGGCGCAGTGCCATCTTCCAACATCCCTTGCCATTTTTCGTCGGTCAGGCGATCTTCGGCGGGCCAGGGGAATTCGTAGTATGAGAAGATACCACCCCTGGCGACCTGCAAGCGCACGCTGCCATCCTCCTCAATCAATGGGACGATAACGTGAATCTCGTTGATGCGCCCCACCCCCACTTGCAACACTATAGGCCCGGGGATGCCAGCGCTTTGGGGATCTGGGTCCGTAGCAACATCTGCGATGATGGCGGCCTGGGGATTCTCATCCATGTAGGGGATGGCATACGGTTCACCCGGCGGGGCGTCGGCGGAAGCCATCACCAGATGCTCCAGCTCGCCGCCGTAGTAGCGGATGCGGTGCTGTTCCTCCTCGGTAAGCGGAATTCCTTGCAGTTGTTTTTCCGCCATCTCTTTGAGCGCCAATGCCAAATCCTCGATGCGCGCGAGGCTATTAGCGTCCTGCTCTCCCAACAGGCTGCGTGCGGCAAGCCCTTCGCGGGTCATTGCTGCCAGCGCCGCGATGCGCGCGTAGAATTCTGGCACCGGTTCCACATAGCCGCGTGCCGGCAATGGATCGGGCGGCGTTGGGAACCAACCGGCACCCATTTCGGCATAGGTTTGCTTGGCATAGAGGATAGTATCGTGTTTTAGCTCCGCCCAACTGCCCAGGCAAGTGTGTAGTTGCTTATCGAGCCAGGCGGTGGATTGCATGAAGGCGGGATAGCCTGCGCCGGGTTCTTCCAGAAGCGGATAGAAGGTGTAGAGCCAGGTGTTGTAGACCGTTTCTGTCCAATCATCCACTGTAAGGTTGCCTGTCCAGGCATGCATTTTTTCCATTTGGAGCGTGTAGCTCAAGTAGTTGGTATGCCCCATCATGTCCAACAACTCGTAGGCGCGTTCCGACCCCATCGCCGCGAAGAGATCGAGTCCATTGGGCAATCCACGGCGGTCTGCCCGGGTGCTCACGTTGCGGTAGATGAGCTGGCGGAAGATGTACGCATCCGGCACGAAGCGTTGGCCCATAAAACGCAGGCCCTTGGTCTGTTCTGTCACGTCATCTGTATCCGAAATGACCAGCCCGAGGATGCGCGGTGCAGGGAGTGACTCTGTGGCAGCGATGAAAGTGTCTAGGTTGGCGTCATCTGCCAGTTCCGCGAGGGACGGATTTTCGCCGTAGACGGCGTCTATCACCGGGATGTAATCGAGCGTGGTGAGGTCATCGCTGCGCCCCACGAGGAAGGCTGTAGGGTCGTAAAGATCGGCCCAGACCTCCAGCGCGGGGCGCTCTGCCACCTGCGTGTGCCGCAGGGCTTGCACCAGCAGCAGCGCCGAGCGGGTCTCGGCCCGCCCCACGTTGCTATCATCTGTCATCAAGCGGAACGTCATGCGTCCGTACCACATCATACTCTTGAAGTAAGCCCGCAGGGCATCGCTGCGAGTATAGTGCCCGCGGGGGATGTACTGCGTGTAGTCCTCGCCGAACTCCAGCCCGGGGAAGAGCGGTGAGGGGATGATACCTGCGGCGTCCTCGATGTTGGCGAGCTCCGCTTCTGTTAATGGGGCGGCGTAGACGGGGATGGGGAACTCAGCCTCGGCGAGTCGTCCGCCTACA
>Ga0334885_1005451_pt1 | contig 10297 bp, 8 predicted proteins | sample GraSluR1_MG_8_FD_207233 | JGI IMG/M metagenome (GOLD analysis project Ga0334885, IMG submission 207233) | Sludge microbial communities from methane-producing bioreactor in Wageningen University, Netherlands - Granular Sludge_31_05-R1 | ecosystem: Engineered > Bioreactor > Anaerobic > Unclassified...
CAAAAGAGGAGCAATCAGTATGCTCTGGCAAACAGCACGCGCCTTTCTGATGGTTTCCCGGTATATATGCATGATCCCTTCTCATCGGGAGAATCAAACGGTATAACCCTGATAGTTGCTTTTGTTTCTTCCTTGATCTTTTCTTCTGTTTCGGCTGTTCCGTCCCAGTGAGCCATAATAAATCCTCCCTGGTTATCAAGGATATCAACAAAATCTTCCCATTTGTCGATGAAAAAGGTGTTCTCTTCACGGAACTTAATGGCCCTTGCGTATATATTTTTCTGGATTTCTTCAAGCATTTCAGGGACCAGTTTGTAAAGAGAGGATGCTTCTATTGTCCTTTTCTCAAGGGTATCCCGGCGTGCTATCTCGAGAGTATTGTTTTCAAGATCCCGCGGGCCTATTGCCACGCGCAACGGAACACCTTTAAGTTCATAATCCGCAAATTTCCACCCGGGTTTATTATTATCACGATCGTCATATTTAACAGATATACCTGCCTTTTCGAGCTTTGTTTTTATATCTGCGGCTTTCACTGATATTGCGGCAAGCTGGTCAGCATTGTTATAAATCGGGATTATGACCACCTGAAGCGGAGCGAGTTTTGGCGGAAGGACCAGTCCGCGATTGTCGGAGTGTGCCATTATCAATGCTCCGATAGTTCTTGTTGAAACTCCCCACGATGTGGCCCATACATAATCCAGTTTACCCGATCTGTCCGTGAACTGGACATCAAATGCCTTTGCGAAGTTCTGCCCGAGGAAATGGCTGGTTCCTGACTGAAGAGCTTTGCCATCCTGCATAAGGGCTTCTATTGCATAAGTATCGAGTGCTCCGGCAAATCTTTCGCTGACAGACTTATATCCTTTGATCACCGGCAGTGCCATGTAATTCTCGGCAAAATCGGCATAAACATTTATCATTTTCTCAGTCTCGGCAACTGCTTCTTCTCGGGTGGCATGTGCAGTATGACCCTCCTGCCAGAGGAACTCGGTTGTCCGGAGGAAAAGACGTGTGCGCATTTCCCATCTTACAACATTGGCCCACTGGTTAATAAGGATGGGCAGATCGCGGTAAGACTGTATCCAGTTCTTGTATGAGTTCCAGATGATTGTTTCTGATGTTGGTCTGATTATGAGCTCTTCCTCAAGGCGGGCTGACGGATCAACAACAATACCTTTACCTTTTTCGTCGTGCTTAAGACGGTAATGGGTCACAACTGCACACTCTTTGGCGAAACCCTCAACATGAGCCGCTTCTCTCGTGAAGAATGACTTGGGAATGAATAAGGGGAAGTACGCATTAACGTGCCCTGTTGCCTTGAACATCCTGTCGAGTGCCGCCTGTATATTTTCCCATAATGCAAAACCGTATGGTTTAATGACCATGCAGCCTCTCACCGCTGAGTTTTCAGCAAGATCAGCTTTGATTACCAGATCGTTATACCATTTTGCATAGTTTTCTTCCCTGTCTGTCAAAAACTTCGCCATCGTTTGGTAAGGATTTCGTTTTTATTCGTTTAAAAAAGTTAAGCTTCGCAAAAATAGAGAAATCTCAGAGATAACAAAAAAAGCTCAGCAGATCAACAGCGGAAATATGTCATGGGGAATCACAGCTCCGGTAATCAGCAGTAACAGCAGTAACAGCAGAAGATAAGAGAACCCGGATTGCATTTGAATTAAAAAAGTATTAAATTTGTTGTAAAGTTGTTACTATTTCCACTCTTCAGATTATCTGTTTTAATACTTTGGTATAATATTTGATCGTAATTAAGTAAACTAAAGGGAGAAATTAAAATGAAAGCAATCTATTATTTCACGGCCATAGCGATTCTGACTCTGACGCTGGATTCATGTTCTTCGGGCCGGTATGTGGCCAGGGAATATGACGATCTTTATTTCATTGCCTCAGACCAGCAGGCAGTCAGTGTCGTGGTAACTGAGGCGGGCAGGATCCCTGAGGGAACCCTGAGGGCAGAAGAATATTACGATAATATTTATGCCGCCGATACACTCGTTTCAGAAGAGTACTCAGATGCCGTTGATTACGATGATGCTCTTATATATAATTACGATGACAGGGGCAGACAGTATGATTATTACGGCGGAAATTATTATTCCGGCAGACTGAGCAGATTCTACGGCAACTACTTCAATCCTTACTGGAGAGATCCATTCTACTACGGATTTGGCTTCTCACCATTCTCTTACAGCTTCGGGTACAGGGGATTCCCTAGCTATTACGGCTTCTACGATCCTTTCTATTATGATTCTTTCTACTACCCGTATTCAAGTTACTACAGCGGTTATTACGGAGGATTCTACTCACCATACTACTACTCGCCCTACTACTCTCCAAACTACTGGGGAGGTTATCCTTACTACTCATTCAGGGATGAGATAAATTCAGTGCCTTACGGCAGGAGAGAAAGGGCCAGCAATCTTTCTACCCGGTGGACAGGAGGGGATGCAACACCCACAAGTTCAACAAGGAGAGATCCTTACATCTCCACTCAGACAGGCAGGTCAACCTCAGGACAAGCAGTCGCAACCGATTCCAGGAGGACGGTTACAGCAACAAATCCTGTCGACAGGAGCATTCCGCAGGATCAGATAAGGACCGGAACACAGAATGCCACGGCTGCTCCTGACAGGCGATCAACAGTGACCAGACCGGAGTACAACCAGGTAGACAGAACATACACACCAAGTTATAACAATCCTCGTATGAGCACAAGGCCTTCATACAATAACAGCAGGATTAACCAATCTGTAAACCCTGCAATTAATAACAGCAGGACCAATGTTAACCAGGGAAGAACAATCATTAATCAGAATACCGATACAAGGAGCAGAACCAATTCATCAATATCAACCGGTCAGAGCAGGACAGGAGGAACATCATCATCCGGCTCTTACACAGTTCCGGCACGCAGGAGCGTTGAAAGCGGCTCACTCAACTCAGGCCGCTCCTCATCTGGCTTCTCCTCGGGCTCCGTTTCAAGAAGCATCGGCTCCTCATCGGGTTCTTCCTCAATATCCTCATCTTCCGGTGGCGGAGTGTCAAGATCCTCAGGCTCCTCCTCCTCATCCTCCTCATCGGGCGGCACAAGGAGATAAGGATACAAATTATTAACGTTATACCGGCAGGTTCATTCTTTAGAAGAGTGGTGGTATGCTTATAACCAAAAAGTAAAAAAATGAAGTCATGAAACGAATTACATTAACCATAATAGCAGCGTTGACTATGTCTGCCGGAATATTTTCCCAGAACGTCGACGACGCATTGAGATACTCTCAGCTATTCTATAACGGAACGGCCAGGTTCATGTCCATGGGCGGAGCATTTACAGCCCTCGGGGGAGATCTCTCATCCCTAAGCCAGAACCCGGCAGGGCTTGGTGTCTACAGATCATCAGAGATGTCATTTTCACCCCAGCTCTTCCATATCAATACCTCAGCTGACTTTAACGGGCTGAGCGATGACTATATATATAATTTTAACCTGGGGCAGGCAGGTATTGCATTAAACCTTATCAATAACACCAATCAGTCGGGACTCATTACTCTTAATGCAGGCTATTCATTCAACAGAACCAATAACTTCAACTCGTCAATCAGGATACAGGGCAGAAACAATAACAGTTCAATGGCTGATTACTGGGCTGATCAGAGTTATGGGATTCATTATACCAACCTGGGAGGTGCTGCAGGAATTGCCTACGATGCCTGGGTAATGGATACAATCACCTGGTCGGGTGGAACAGAATATGGAACAGTTTTCTCCAATTACGGAGATAATCCGCCTTCAGTTTACGGGCAGAGCGTGCGGCGCCGTATCTCATATGAGGGATCTACCGGCGAGCATGCCTTTTCAATTGGCGGCAATTTTTCCAACATGATATTTTTTGGAGCCACCCTTGGTATAAGCAGTCTGAATTTCACAAGTCACTATGAGCATCTTGAATCGGCAAACTTTCCTCTTGCTTCAGGATTCAGCAACTTTACATATACCGATCATTATGAGAACAAGGCAACAGGATACACCTTCAAAATGGGTGCTATAATAAAACCCATTGAATACCTGAGGATTGGTCTGGCATTTCATTCGCCGACCATCTATAAAATCAATGAGTATTATTATGATAATATTACCTCATATTTCGACGACGGGGACAACTATAACTTCTCCAATGAGCCCATGCGTTACAGTTATGCCCTTGCAACTCCTTTCAGGGCTCTTGCAGGCGTGGCAGTGCAGATACAGAAACTGGGTCTGATAAGTGCTGATTATGAATTTATTGACTATGGATCTGCAAGATTCTCGGAAACGGGCGATGATTATGACTACAGCCAAAAGAACATGGAGATAAAGGGCACCCTGAAACCAGCCAGCAACCTGAGGCTGGGAGGAGAACTAAGACTAAATAAGTTCTACCTCAGAACAGGTTTTGGCTACTACGGCAAGGCATTTAAGGAAGGAGAAGATAACGAGGACCTTGATCATGTTTCACTCTCCTTTGGCGGTGGGTTCAGAGAGAGCAATCTTTTCATTGATCTGGGCTTTACAAACCTCAGGAACACACAGAAATATTACCTCTATCCTGTGGGAGAAGGAATTGTGCCGGCACAGGCTGATTTCTCCGTAAACAGAAATATTATTGCGGTAACTTTTGGTTATAAATTTGGCTATTAATTCTTTGATTGACTTCCTTTTAAAGGGGCTGTTCCATATTTGGACAGCTCCTTTTTGCTATTGAATCCGGCTTCTCAGAAATTTCAAGGATTCCGGTCCCAGATTAAAAAGAAGATCAATTATGCTGAGTCCGGGTACGAATCCCGACTTATAACTGAAAACCTGAATATATTCCCTGGTCTTAAAAAAAGGCGTTTTCCCAGGTCTTATAGTGTACCTGTAATCATTACCGGCAACAGAAACCGGATCGAAGAAGCCTGTATACTCAATTTGTGTCTTTATTCCGAGCAGATCCATGATTGTCCGCAGAAGATTATGGTTAAGATCGATCAGAAATTCCTCTCCTGAGAGGATTATTTCTTCGAATCTCTCAAAATAGAACTGGAACCAGGGTGCAGAGCCATAGGAGGAGAGGATGGCTCTCAGGTGCACCTGTTGCCATCTTTTCGTATAATCTATCATCACACTGCTTACCGGGTTCTTCAGGGAATCTCCTTTCTTTACAGGCACTGTTAGTGTCAGGGGGCCATTTGAAGAGAGAATTCTGCATCTGTTGCGCCAGGTCTGTTTAATATAGTTTTCTTCCTTTTCGATAAATATTTTATCTGCACCGGCGATCAGCAAAAAATAATCCAATGGAGGCAGATAGGCTGTCGATAGAAGTATTTTGCCGTCCATCTGCAGGAGGGTCATTTCATTCTGTTGATCATGCTGGCTGAGAATCCTGCTCCGAATCCGTTATCGATATTAACTACTGTCACTCCAGCCGCACAGCTCGTGAGCATAGCAAGAAGAGCGGAAATGCCACCGAAATTTGCGCCATATCCCACGCTGGTTGGGACCGCAATAACAGGTTTATCGACAAGTCCTCCTACTACGCTTGCCAGAGCGCCCTCCATCCCGGCAATAACCACTATTACCCTGCAGCTTTTTATTTCCGGCAGTTTATCTACCAGCCTGTGAATACCTGCCACCCCGGCATCGTATATCCTCACGACATTGTTTCCCAAAAGCTCTGCTGTGACAGCAGCTTCCTCCGCAACAGGTATGTCTGACGTCCCGGCAGTTATTACGGCGATGTTTGTTGCCGAAACATCAGGTTTCTTCTTCTGTATGCATATTATCCTTGCATCCCTGAAAAAAACTGCAGCAGGCTCAATGCTCCTGACAGCTTCATACATTTCTTCAGTTGCCCTTGTGCCGATAATGTTTGTTTCACGGAGAGCCATAACCCTGAAAATGCCGGCTACCTGGTCAATACTCTTCCCTGAGCAGTATACTATTTCAGGATAGCCTGTGCGTATTTCCCGGTGATGATCAATCTTTGCATATCCGAGTTCTGTGTAGGGAAAATTTTTCAGCTTTTCAAGGGCATCTCCAACGGTTGTTTTCCCGTTTTTTACCTCTTTTAGCAGCTTTTCCAGATCTTTTTGTGTCATAATCAAATTGTTACTTTATCGGGATCGTTTCTCTTGTATCCTTCAAGATCCAAAGTTATGTATCTGAATCCTATTTTTTTCAGGTCTTCAATTATTTGTTCCTTCCCGGGGTTTTTAATGATCTTTTCCATGAAACCCGGGAGGCACTCAATCCTGGCAAGAGTTCCGTGTACTCTTACACGTACACCCGGGCATCCTTTTTCCATCAGCATACTTTCAGCCTGTTCAACCATCTTCAGAGTTACCTCTTCCACTTTGACGTTATGTGGCAATCTTGTCAGAAGGCATGCATTTGCAGGTTTGTCCCATATTTTAATACCTTCATTATGAGATATCTGCCTGACGTCATCCTTTGTAAGCCCTGCTTCCATGAGAGGACTCCTTATTCCAAGCTCGCGTAATGCCTTAAGTCCGGGACGGTATTCATACACGTCGTCTGCGTTGGTGCCGTCAGTAACATATTTATATCCATTTTTCCGGGCATAATCTGCTAATATTGTGAAGAGAATTCTTTTGCACAGGTAGCATCTGTTGTCAGGATTTGAAATTATCTCTTCGGGTATTGGCATTTCCACTATTTCATGAGGTATATTTCTTTCGACCGCAAATCTTAAGGCTTCCTCAATCTCCTGTTCCGGAATATAGGGAGTTTTAATTGTGACTCCCTTAATATCTTTTAATTTAAGGGAACGGGCACGGTGAAGAAGGAATGTGCTGTCAAGCCCTCCTGAAAAGGCAACGATAAAGGAATTGAGCTCCTTCAGGATTGAATCAAGATGTTTCAGTTTTCTGGTTGTCATTTTTCACAAATTTCGCCGGGAAAGGATGGCCATAATATTATTATAGACCTCTTTTACCGGTATGTTCTTTTCCCCGGCTATCCGTTTACATTCTTCGTATTCAGGTTTATAAGAAACCTCTTTGCCTTTATGGAATGCCCGTTTTACTTTTATTCTGCCATAGATGGTATCGACGGTTTCAAGTTTTCTGGCTAGCGTCTCTTTCCTGAAAAAGAATGTACGGATACCTATTGATGTGGATTCTGTAAATATTATTTCCTTTACAATATCCAGAGATCCAATTTCGCAGATCACATTAAGCTTAATGCCCGGGCGCCCTTTTTTCATTATTATATTTGAAAAAAACACATCGGAAGCTCCTGCTTTAAAGAGTCTTTCCGACAGGAAGTCACAGAATTCCGGATTCATATCATCGATATTGCATTCGACAAGAACGGCATCGTGTCCTGTTGAGTTATTATCCGACACCTTTCCGGTAAAAACTCTCAGCAGGTTTGGTACGTCAGGGTGTTCTTTCTGGCCGATTCCGTATGCTGTTTTTTCTATCTCGTAAATATGACCGCTGCTGAAATGGGTACCAAGTGCTGCAATAATTGCTGCTCCGGTAGGTGTAGTAGCTTCAAAATCGACCCCGCCTTTTTTTACCGGTATACCCTGTATAATTTCCGCAGTAGCCGGAGCGGGAACAGGGAGCATACCATGATCGCACTTCACGAAACCACTCCCCAGTTCAACAGGTGATACATGTACCTCATCGACATTAAGAGCATTGAAGCAGATCGCTGCGCCTGCTATATCGATAATGGAATCGACAGCGCCAACCTCATGAAAGTGAACTCTCTCCAAAGGTACTCCATGTACTTTGGCTTCTGCTTCTGCCAATTTCATGAATATTTTCATGCTTAACTCCTTTGTACGGTCATCAAGCAATGAGTTGTTTATTATCTTTTCAATATCAGAGAGATGCCTGTGATGATGTTCGTGTTGTGTCGCCTTTACCGTTACTTTGGTGCCGGATATTCCATGTCTCTGATCTTTCTCAACAATGATTTCCCATCCGTGCAGATGAAGTTTTTCCAGTTCGCCACGCAGGAAATCAGAGCTGACACCCAGATCGATCATGGCTCCAAGGTTCATATCTCCGCTTATTCCCGAAAAACAGTCATAGTATAAAATCTTCATGGTAATAATTATGCGTTTAGTAAAAGAAACAAATGAACCAACTGATTGTTATCTCAAAATGAAAAAATCAGGCGATCATTCTTTCGATGCTAAGATACTATTTAACATCATTTTCAAAAAAACAAAAAAAAGTCGTATCTTTCGGCCCTTATTCCTTAACCATCACTATATTCTGTGTAAAAAATGAAGAGAAGAGAATTTTTAAGAAAATCTGCCGGAGCGGGAATTGTTACAGGAGCTGCTATCTCCCTTGGAGGGTATAATAAGGTATGGGGGGCTTCTACTCAATCGAACAAGTACGATGTTGTCGCGGTTATGGGAGGCAATCCGGATGCAATGTTTGACCTGGGTATCCAGGAGCTGGGAGGTATGGGGACTTTTATTAAGAAAGGACAGAAGGTTCTGATCAAACCTAACATAGGATGGGATGTTATACCTGATCTGGCTGCAAATACAAATCCTCTCCTCGTTCGACGGATTATAGAGCATTGTATCAGAGCGGGTGCAAAAGATGTATACGTTTTTGACCATACCTGCGATAACTGGGTCAATACCTACAGGAATTCAGGGATTGAGCGGGCTGCAAAAGCAGCAGGCGCCAGGGTACTTCCGGGTAATACGGAGAATTATTACCAGCAAATAGAAATACCAGGCGGGGTAAAGCTGAAAAGGGCTAAAGTTCACCAGTTACTTCTCGAGACAGATGTATGGATCAATGTACCTATTCTGAAGGACCATAATTCAACAAGGATGACAGCCTGTCTTAAGAATACCATGGGGCTTGTATGGGACCGCGGGTGGTGGCATGCCAACGATCTGCATCAGTGTATTGCCGACTATGCTCTCTATGAAAAAAAGCCTGTGCTCAATGTAATAGACTGCTATAATGTGATGGTTAAGAATGGTCCGAAAGGTGTATCCAAAGAAGATGTTGTGCAGATGAAATCTCAGATACTTACAACCGACTGGGTTGCAGGTGATGCAGCTGCCGCAAGGATGCTTGGTCTGGAACCTGAAAAGATCGATTATATTCCGATTGCTCACAAGACTGGGCTGGGAAACATGAAGCTCGAAAGCCTGAGCATTCAGAGAATTAAAATGTAAATATTAATGACATCTTCATTTTTACGGGTTTTCATCGATTTCAGGTACAGGATACCTGAAGAATACATAAATGTCCTGGTCTGGCTGCAGTTTATTCCTTCATTACTCAAATTTATTGATCTGGGAACAATTGCAGCAGGCGGATTTATTGCTGTCATTATTCTCACTCTGCTGACCGGACGCTCCTATTGCTCTTTCCTCTGTCCGCTTGGAATAGGTCAGGATCTCTTCAGCAGGGTGGGGGGTAGCTTCAGGAAAAAATTCAGACGATACGGTTATAAAAGACCCCATACCGTTATCAGGTACTCGCTTCTGGCAATAACGTTGATTGTTTCAATTGTCTGGGGAATTTATCTGCTGACGCTGCTCGATCCATACAGTATCTTCGGGAGGTTCACCAGTTATTTTATTAAACCCGGGATGATGCTGCTGAATAATCTTGCTGCGGGTATTCTTTCCAGGTTTGATAATTATACCCTTCATCATGTAAATATAAAAGGCTGGCAACTTATCTCATACTCTGTCCCTGCAGCATTCCTGATTCTTATCGGAACGCTTTCATTCGTTAAAGGTCGCCTTTACTGCAACATGATATGCCCGGTCGGTACTCTCCTGGGTCTTATATCTAAAGTTTCCATTTTCAGAGTAAAGTTTGATGAGGAAAAATGCACCCGTTGCGGAAGGTGTGCAATCGTATGCAAATCGTCATGTATAGATTTTCTGAAGCAGGACATAGATTACAGCCGCTGCGTTGATTGTTTCAACTGTATAAGGATCTGTCCCGACAAGGCTCTCTCTTACGGTCTTGTGAGGATCGGCGGGCACAAAGTGCACGAGACTGACAAGACAAGAAGAAAAGTAATAGCAGGCGCTATTCTGGGGCTGGCAGGCTACGGTAGTATGGCAAAGGCACAGGAAAAGACGCCCATTCCGCAGAATGCCACCACGGTAAGGGAAGAGAAGACATGTCCCGTAGCACCTCCGGGAGCAGGTTCCATTGAAGAGTTCAACAAGCTCTGTACGGCATGTTCACTCTGTATAACCCAATGCCCTAACCAGGTTCTCGTACCTGCAATC
>Ga0334885_1005457_pt1 | contig 10290 bp, 10 predicted proteins | sample GraSluR1_MG_8_FD_207233 | JGI IMG/M metagenome (GOLD analysis project Ga0334885, IMG submission 207233) | Sludge microbial communities from methane-producing bioreactor in Wageningen University, Netherlands - Granular Sludge_31_05-R1 | ecosystem: Engineered > Bioreactor > Anaerobic >...
AATATTCGGGATGGTTTTTTTGTAACCATTCCAAAAGAGATCCGGAATAATGCAGCGAAAGTTTTAGAACCGGGTATTTTTTCAGGACATCAATAAAGGGTTTGTAGGACTTTTGATAGGCATCTTCTATGACAAATTCAAAATTGCCTACAGGTTGATGATTATGGATTCCCATCAAAAAATGGATTGTCCTCATGGAAGTAACCTCCCCTTTCATGTCCTCATTTTTTGAACTTGATATCATACCCATTCGGGTCCATTCGATTAAACTCGATTACAACTTTCTTTCCGCTTGTATTTTGCGCTCGATCCAACCATTCTTTGCCCAAAAACCCAGAAAGATTGGGGTGTACTTTCAACTGAATTTCGAATATATGCTCCATAGAAGAGATTTGGACCATTTCGCGCTCAATCATTTTCAATACTCTTTTGGGCGAAAGGACCAATCCTTCCCCATAGCAAATGGGGCACCGCTCGAATATCAGGTCCTGTAAAGGTGGGGATGTCCTTTTTCGTGTCATTTCCAACAATCCCAATTTAGTAAATCCAAGAATCGAAATTTTGGCTTTGTCCTTTTTTACTTCTTCTTCGAATATCTTCAACACTGTCAATTGATCATTTTCCTCATCCATATCGATGAAGTCAATGATTATGATCCCGCTAAGGTTTCTCAAACGGATCTGGCGAGCTGCTTCTTTTGCTGCTTGAATGTTTGTTTCAAAAACCATATCCCGACTACATCGATTGTTAATATTCTTGGCTGAGTTGATGTCGATTATCGTTAACGCTTCTGTGCGATCGATAATTAAGGTTCCTCCACAATCCAGAGATACTTTTCGTGTATAGATCTGTTCGACTTGAGTATTTACACCGTGCTTTTCAAAGATATCTTCTTTGATGAACCGGAGTTTTCCTTTCACCGGCTTTTGATCAAACTTTTTAAGAATCCCTTCCAATACTTTATGTAGTTCGGAAGAGTTGGTTAGAACTTCATCTACACTGGTATCATATTTTTCTCGCATAATTTGTTCCAGAATCTCGGGTTCGGCGTATAACTCTTTTGGTTTTTTTGATCGAGCGAACCTTTTTTCAATTTCCGACCAGGTTTGCTTAAGTTGCTCTAATTCTTCGGCCAACACTGATAGATCCGCATTGCGCGCAACCGTCCGTACGATGACTCCTTCCTTTTTTGCGATAGAAGCAACAAAATCATGGAGCCGTTTGCGTTCTCCAGAATCATCGATTTTTCGGGAAACCCCAATAGTCCGCGAAAAAGGCATATAGACAAGTGACCTTCCAGCAATTCCCACATTGGTTGTTCCTTGAGGTCCTTTTGCGCCTAAAGAGTCTTTCTTTACCTGGATTATGAGCTTTTCCCCTTTTGAAATCTTTTCCATTTTGATGGTCTTTGTCTGATTCTGATGATCTTTGTCATTTTTTCCAAAAGCGCAGTACATTAGGTCTCTTGCTCTTAGAAATACATTCTTTGATTTTCCGATATTCACAAATAGAGCATCCAACCCCTGCACGATATTTTCAACACGCCCAAGATAAATATTCCCTGTGATGCTTTCGTTATCGATTTCCTCTAAATGCAGTTCCATGAGCTGTTGACCTTCGAGCACGGCAATCAAAATCTCTTCATCAAACTCGCCAACAAGAATCCGCTTAAGGGTGGGATTGGAAGTTACAATGATACTCACCACCTAAAAAAGAATAATGGTTCATTGGTACTCTACATGTCAAATTCGATCAATCCAATCCCTTTCGATTTTCTTCGGTAAATTAAATTTACTTCTTCCGTTTCCGCATTTTTAAAGACAAAAAAAGTATGGCCCAACATTTCCAATTGAAGCTTAGCTTCCTCTACCGACATCGGTTGAAGGAAAAAACGCTTGGTTTTTTCAACGTCCGTTTCTTCATCGGAATCTTCTTGAGATGGTGCAATCTGATTTGCAATATCTTCCCCTACCCCTTTCACCCCGGATTTATGGCGCACCATCCGTTTAGTCTTGAATTTGAGCAACTTTTTTTCCATCGAATCGACAACCGAATCAATCGACACATATGGGTCGTTGCTGTGTTCTTCAACCCGGATCACGCCTCCACGAACCTTTAGAGTAAACTCTACGATGTAATCGGCCCGTTCCTTTTCCATTTTTACATCTAGTTTTACATGGTCCCCTTCTGGAGCAACTCGATCCAATCGACTCATTTTCTTTGATAAATACTCTTCCATCGCCTCGCTGCTTTCTACGCCTCGAGTAACCAATCGATATTCCATGTCCGATCACCTCACTATTTAATATGACGGAAAAGGCGACACTTGATTTTGGCTATATTTTACCACATCCTTATACGGAATTGGCTCGGTATGATTCCCGAAATACATCCAATACCCATAAATTCGGAAAGGATTCTTTCACTGATGCCTCAAGTTCAATTGGATCAACACTATGTCGAACTCCCAGCGAATTGACTGCTAATCCCAAAAGATTGATGGGATGAATCACTCGAATCAAAATTCCAGCACGTTCCAAGCGATTATAACTTCTTGGGCTCAATAGAATCCGTGACCCATCTTGAACAACCAAAACCATCGGCCTCATCATTTTCCAAAAAGAGTGAGCGATTCGATCCGTTAAAACTCCTTCGCTAAAGACGATCGGTTTGTCAATAGATGGATGTGTCTGATGGAACTCTTCTAACCAGGATTTGCTGGAAATACTGCACTGCTTAAAATCCCGAGAGAAAACCATAGAACGAACCCTTGTTCCTCGGTTTTTTTCGATAAAACGCAAAGTACTCTTTGAAACAGGTTCAGTGGATAATGAACGAACCACGATACCGATATGCTGGACAACCTCTGCTACTTGAGAGGCGTCTGAAGGATTCGCGACAAGAAATACTCCATCTGCAAGACCAGCACGGCTATGCGCAATCCGGTTCAGAGCTCCGTCAACAAGTACCAAATCCACGAACTCAGATTTTTTTATAGAGCGGATGACTTGATCCAGCGTATCCATCGATCGAGGACCCACAAGTTCTACATCTACTTCCATCAATGCTTTTGCCATAATGATACCACTCTGTGAAGCTCCGATCGAAAAGCTTTCTTCGATTTCAAACGCGTGATATGGAAGGTTCACTGCAGTTGATGATAAGACTCTGTCACCGGGAAATACATGAATCCCGGGTTTTTCTACAGATGCGACAATGTCTCTCTTTTCACCGTCTCGACCTATCGTACACACCAAAACACGCATGTTCGGTCGGTCGATCTGTTGAAGGAAGTAATTGATCAAGGTTGTTTTTCCTGCATTTTTCGCTAATCCTACAACAGAAATAACCGAATTTTGCTTTACGATTGCTTTGAATGCTTTTGTTTCCAATCGTTCACCCTTTTTTGGCGCGGGGACCCTACGGGAATCAAACTTTTCCGTTCCCCTGTCAAGAGACTGGAGACACCTTCTCTGCTTTTCCGATCTTCCTGCAATACCTTGTCTGGGTCTGCTTGGGCTTTGTAATCCTTTGGTTCATCGTAAACAAACAAACCTCCTTCATAGTTTCGAAGAACGACCCGATTTTCACCATACGAGAGGAGATACTGCGGCATAACAGGGATTTTCCCCCCCCCATAAGGGGCGTCAACCACATAAGTAGGCACAGCAAATCCGCTTGTATGACCACGCAAATACTCGACTATTTCCAACCCCTTTGCGATTGTCGTTCGAAAATGCGAAAGTCCGTGAGAAAGATCGCATTGATACATATAGTATGGACGTACTCTGTATTTTACCAACTCCTGCACAAGCTTTTTCATAATTTCTGGATGGTCATTTACTCCTGCAAGCAATACCGATTGGTTCCCAAGGGGGATTCCAGCATCTGCTAACCTGGAAAGGGCTCCGATGGAGTCTGGTGTAATCTCGTTGGGGTGGTTAAAATGGGTATTCAACCAAATCGGTTGATAGCTTTTCATCATCTGAATCAGCTCTTCGTCGATCCGCTGTGGAATAACAACAGGCGCCCGAGAACCGAGTCGGATAACCTCAACCGATGGCACTGAGGCAATTTTTTGAATAATTTTTTCCAAATAAGCAGTGGACAATGTAAGGGGGTCGCCTCCTGAAATTAGTACATCGCGGATTTCCTTATGGGCTTTGATATAATCAATCGCATCATCAATATAATCGATTGGCATAGCCTTATCAGTTTCTCCGGCTTTTCTCCTCCGGGTACAGTGGCGACAATACATGGAACACATGTCCGTAACCAGCAAGAGTACACGGTCCGGATATCGGTGTGTTAATCCTGGTGCAGGAGAATCAACGTCTTCATGGAGGGGATCCAACATGTCTTCCGGTGCTATATAAAGCTCTTTAGAAGTTGGAATTGCTTGTTTACGGATTGGATCCTTGGGGTTTTCAGGATTGATAAGGGTAGCATAATACGGAGTAATCGCCATTCGCAAAAATTCCAAACTGTGGATGATTGCCTTTTTTTCCTCCTCCGACAAAGGCAACACTTGTTCAAGGGTCGAGACATCCATAATCCGGTTTTGTAACTGCCATTTCCAGTCATTCCATACTTCCGGTGAAACATGGCTCCATAAACCGATTGCCCGGTAGTCGATCAACGAAAACACCTCCCAAATGAGTTGCCCCATTATTACTTCTGATTTGAAAACTTTCTTCCAAGGTTCTTTTTTACAATCTCAGGCACCCAAAGATCCACATTACCACCATGATAATAAATTTCCTTTACTAACGTCGAAGAAATGAACGAATACCGAGTATCGGTCATCAAGAAAAAGGTGTCCAGCTTTGCGCACAGCTGTTTGTTGGCAGCTGCCATCTGCATTTCAAATTCAAAATCCGATACAGCTCTTAATCCGCGAACAACAGCATCCACTTGATGGGTTTGCACGTAATCAACCAGAAGTCCGCTATGCGTATCAACTTGAATACAAGATTCGTCGTGGAAAATTTTGGAAATAATGCTCATCCGTTCTTCCATTGTGAAGGTGTATTTCTTTTGGATATTGTTCATAACCACGATAACAAGAGATCCGAATACTGATGCTGCTCTTCGTGCCACATCGATATGCCCATAGGTTATCGGGTCGAACGTACCTGGATAGATTGCGCGTGTCATCTCTTTGCCTAACTATTCTTTTTGAATATTGATTCGCCAATTGGAAGCTGTATCTGGGTTTTCTGAATAGACCCTTTTCCCTTCGTGGCGAAAGCATAAAGCCGTTTCCCAAACCTCGCTATGATGCAAGGCACTCGCAAGGATTAGCTCGCTCTCCATTAACACTCTCCCTTGGTATTTACTGATTGGGTTCAATGGAGATGTTTCAACTTCTTCACCGTCTGATGATCTTAGGAGAAGAAAGACTTCAGAAGATTCTAGGAGGGGAAAGTCGCTGACCCAAAGAAGAAATCGCATTTTATGATCCGATCGAATCAGCAAAATGCTATCGGGAGGAGCATCAATTAACGACGTTCCATCTATTCCATAAATAATGATTTTCCCTGGTTGAACAATGGGAGGGATAAAACCGCTTATTCCTTCATCCGCTAGATCCGTTCCATGAAGCAATACGCGATATCCTACTTCCCGCATCTCATAGTCTTCCTGATCAATGGGCACATAAAACCGCATAGATGATTCATCTTCGAATAAGTGGACTTTCGGATGGTTTTGTGGATAAAAGTGGGACCCAACCTGAATCCATACACGATCGATTGCGCTTCTGTCAAGGAAGCCTACAAAAAGCGTGGCTACTGAACCCGTTTTCCATTCTTGAGGTTCGATGCCATCTAAAGGAATTACTGCACCATCTTTATCAAGAATAAGCCATTGGGGTGAGGGAAGAATATCGTAGAGCAATAGACGCTTCAAAAAGGGAAGCCATCGCGTATCAATCGCCATGGCCAATAGATTGTATGGTTCTTTATCAAATACATTCCATAGTCCACCGCGTACAGAAACAGGGAACCAAAATCCGATTCCGCCCGATTGGCCATAATCGCTTCGAGCATGTTTTTTTCCATCGCTCCATAATGGCTCATTATACCCCACCCAACGAGTTCGATCTTTCACTGATTCTAACTCTGCCATGAGCAATTCGCACAGCTCAATTCCTTGTTGAACCAATGAGTTTTGAGGATAGGAAAACCCTTCTATGTGGGAAAAAACCGCATATCCTTGCTCTGCGGTCTCTCCAGTCAGTATTCCGTGGATCTGGTTCGTCCAAGAAAGCAAATCTTTGTAATCGGGAAAATCAAAGCATAGGGTTTGCCATGATAATGTATGGGCCAGATCTCCACGAAGGGCATTTCTCAAAGCCCCATCAGAAAGCATCAATTCAAGATGAGCGATCAAAGTCTCGAATTGGCTGATAATGACTGGGACTTCTGAAGACTTGATCCATGAGGCACTGGCTCCCTTTTTCTGATCAATCAGTATACTTGAGTACTCTTCAATCTTTCGTTCCAAAGAATCCAAAGCAGACTGCGCATATTGAGATATCGTTTTCGATGGATTCTGAAACAGATCAAGGATTAATGATTCGGAAAAAAAGAATCCCTCTTCCGATGCGCCGCTTTCAATCCCGACGTAGTGCGAATAATGGTCTTTCAATTCATACAAAGTCTCTAAAAGTGTGCTATATGACCCCAACGAGACAAATACGTCAAACTTCTTTCCATCGAGCATTCGTTTCGCTTCGAGAGTTGAAAGCGTTTGTTCAAAGAAAAAATCAATGGGATAAACATCAAAGTCTGATCGAGTAGAACTCCTCCATCCATGTTTTTTGTCCACAAGAATAAACGCTGTTCTTTGCGCGGGAAAAATCCGTTTGCTCTTTTGTATTGCAAATGATAGGGAGAGGCAGGAATCATGATACGGACTTTCCCAAACGGGCCTCCAGCTTTGATCTTCTTCGATATAGGAGTATACATGCTGAGAATCCATCGTTATATAGGAAATACGGACTCCATTTTGGGGTTGAGGGAGCGAAAACCGATCTGGTAAGTGGAATGTGTTTTGGTCAAGAGAGAGAATAGTTATGTGCCAAATCGGGATATCTTCGGGTTTGAGAAATGTGGGGAGTTCTACCGCAATCACACCGCCTGTGGGAATTTCGACGGTCACTTCCCCTTCATACTCGATCCCCCAATCGTCAACCCAAAACCCGGTAATTTGCGCATTCCCAGCGGGAATTCTCCCTGAAAAGGTGCATTGTCCCTGTTCATTCGAAGTAAGCGTAGCTATGTCCGTTATCACAATAGTCGCTGAACGAGTGATCGGCAAACCGTCAAAGATTGTTGTAATATGGACAACAGTATTAGCGCGCCGCACACACGCTCCAAAAAGAATGATCAACCAAATCATACAAACGGCTAGTAAGAAGTACCCCCATCTCAACATATTGGATCCCCCCTTGTTTCTTTTTCCCCTCAGAAACGAATCATACTACAGAACCATAACCAACGCTTCCCCCAAAACCAGACTGATCCCTTCTAGATCGGTTACATTGGTTTCAATCTTTAACCGCCGTTTTTCGTCATTTTTTTCTAAAACCGCAAACCGATACAATATTTCTTGATCAATAGAAACTGGTCCACGAAACTGAACCGATTGTGAAAGATAGATCGTCCCTGGTCCTGGAAAATCGCAACCAAGGATTTTGGAAATGATCGATGCGACAAGCATACCGTGAGCAATCCGTTGTCCGAAACGTGTTTGCTTTGCATAATCTTCATCCAGGTGAATGGGGTTCTGATCTCCAACAAGATCGGCAAATCCTTTTACCATAGCGTCGGTAATTCGAATCTTTTGCTCATAGGTTTGTCCTTCGAAAAAATCATGAAATTTCATGGTTGATCCTCCAAAGCTCCGGGTTGCTGGTTGATATGGCTACAGCACCCATATTCAATATCGCTAATGCTTCTTCTTTTGTGTCGATCAATCCGGCCCCAATGAGCTTGGGACGGAATCCATTTGTAATCCGATCAATTACCCGAACGCCTTTGCAAAAAGCGCATCCAGGAAGGATCTCTAAGAAATCCGGTCGTGTATTCTTCAAGGTGTCTTCGAGCCTTGAAATGGATGTCGAATCCAAAAGAAAACTTCGCATGACTGTAGTCACTCCGAGTTTTCGAGCGATATCGACAACTCTCGGTTTGATGGTTATGATTCCATCGATTCCACATAGGCTCACATAACGAACCGAATACTCTTCTCCAGATAAACCCTGGACCAGATCGAGATCAACAAATACCTTTTTCTTCCACCTTTTGAGCTGTTTGATGTATCCTTGCAATGATATGAGGTCACAATTGAGCAAAAACGCGACTGTAACATGAGAAACATTGAGTTGATCTAGCGAGGAAGAAGGTTCCCAAACCGCTGCAACGATTTTGGGAAGCTTCATGAATTTGACTCCAAAAGCATAAACCGAACAAAAAGCTTTGCGATCTCCGGATCAAAGCGAGAACCTCCGTGTTTTTGAATCTGTTTCAGGGCCTCGGTCGAGGAAAGAAGACCACTTGAGTATTCAGTATCCACAGTATTTAGGACATCGTCATACCAATCAACGACAGCGAGGACACGAACCCAAAAGGGAATTTCATCGCCTGCAATTCTATCTGGATACCCCCTGCCATCAAAATGCTCATGATGACTTCGAACAAAAGGAAGAAAGTCATTCATAACTTCCAGAGTCGCTATGAAAACGGACCCTGCAATGGTATGGTCTTCTCCTGTTTCTTCAAAAGAACGCAATCGAGTTGGAGAATACAGCATAAGCTGCTCCAATCCGATTTTTCCAATATCATGAAGCATTCCATAAGCCTGATAAAGCGGTTCCATTTCTTTGCTTAACCCTAAGAATCGGCAAAAACGGACAAATAACCGCGTCACCCTCTGGGAATGAGAATACCCTTTTTCATCTTCTACTTCCATAAGAACAATCATTGGAGTAAGCAGAGAAACATAGCGTTGTCGAACCATTTTTGGCGAAAAAGCTGTTTGTGAATGACTTCTTTCCTGAAGAACAAACCAATGAAGTGCCATTTCTAGATCGTCATGAAAATTGCCTGTGTTGACTTTTAGTATAGATACGCCATCCAAGATCCCTTCTAAACCGCCGGATGGAATAATCAAGATCTGAGTTGGTTCAAACTCGAGCTTTTGATCGGAAATAACCAATGGTTTTTGAACTTCCAAAAACTGCATGTATTCAAAGACTAAATCCTGAACGGATTCTTTTAACTCTTGATTGCTGATGACAATGGTATAATTCTCTTTTTTTCCTTTTCTTTCCATAACCCCCCCAAAGAACTGAGTTAGCGAAAAAGCTGAGACAGCTGCATGATCAACTCTTGGAAATACTGTAATACAGGATCCATCATTTGCTTCATAATTCCCGATATGACTAAGACCAAAAGCGTTAACAAGCCATACACCTGAAACCGAATGACCCATTTCATATACCGCGACGTCGAGAAAAGCATAAACAAACGCGACGCATCCAAAGGAGGAATCGGTAACCAGTTGATAAAAAAAACAGTTAAGTTTACCAAAACAAAGTGTCCAAGTACATCTGCAAAATACATAACTAAAAAATTCCCTTCAATGGCGGAAGGGTTAAAAAAGAAACTGAATCGATTGATTCGAAACCCATAAAAGATCAGCCCACTAATTAATGCCAAGAGAAGATTCATCATAGGTCCCGTAATGACTGCAAGGCAAAAATCTCTTCTCTTTTGGCTGAACCGTGCAATATGAATGGGAAAAGGCCGCGACCATCCAAATCCATAGATCAGAAATAACGGAAATCCGATGGGATCCAAATGTTTGATTGGATTAAGCGTATACCGTCCCAAAAGCTTGGATGTATCATCTCCGGTCTTGATGGAAATCCATGCATGCGCCCATTCGTGAAATCCTAGAGCAAATAAGATACAGGGCACACGAACAATGAGCCTCCGAAGGAAGATGATCCAATCGAAGTTAACCCAATCGCCACTTTCAAAAAGGCTCAATTCATGCCTCCCGTTTGTTCTGAAAGATTAATGATTTCTTCTACTGGAGTCTTTCAAAGACTCCAGCCATTTTTCTTTTCACATCTTGGGCATCGATCTGAGGGTATGATCCGAAATAATAAACCCATTTGCCTTGAACCATAGTCGCTACGACATCAGCACTCCTACCCGAATAGATCAAATGGGAAGGAAGATTGGATAAAGGGGTATAATGAATATGGTCTAGATCAAT
>Ga0334885_1005475_pt1 | contig 10260 bp, 8 predicted proteins | sample GraSluR1_MG_8_FD_207233 | JGI IMG/M metagenome (GOLD analysis project Ga0334885, IMG submission 207233) | Sludge microbial communities from methane-producing bioreactor in Wageningen University, Netherlands - Granular Sludge_31_05-R1 | ecosystem: Engineered > Bioreactor > Anaerobic > Unclassified...
AATGAGAATCCTGAACAGGAACAGGCAAGCCATTGATCTTCTTGCCATAGGAATGCCAGGGATGATCGACTGGGGGAGAAAAAGAGCGATGGTCGAGAGACTTGGAAGACACCACCTGAGCCTGAGGCGGTTGTTTGTGAAAGATGTCAACGAGCAGCGGTTGCGAGTTGAGAAAAAAAGCGACGTTATCATCGGCATCGAGAGTAACGAGCACCTCGCGGCCAGACAGTTACTGCGGGGGCCTGTTTGTACGGATTTGATAAGTTAGGAGCCATGAATTTGAATCAGTTCACCTCGCCGCGGGCGTCGCTCACGTGGGGGATGAATAGGGGCGGGTTGCTTGTGTTTGGGGCGGTTCCATCCCTCGTCAAGCATGATCTGGCGCACAATTTCTTTGCTGACTTGAATACCATCCCTTTCAGCAAGTTTTTCACTGGCCAAGGCTTGCCTTTGCCAATTAGCACCACTGGTTGGCGCGGAGGGGTCGAAACCACCAGCCTTCATTCAGTCGCCTGACGACTGAGCAGGTTCAACCGCTTCGATTCCTCCGCTCCCTGCGGACGGTTGGAATGACAAAATCAATGTACATGTAGGGGCAGGGCTTGACCCTGTCCGCAGCGGAGAACAAACTTGTTACAACCGCAGACGATTGATCATGCCCAGCCGTTTCGATTTCTCCGTTACAGATGGCTGCGCCATCTTCCAATCGGAAAGACAAGATCAATGTACATGTAGGGACAGGGCCCGCCCTATCACGCAAGAGATACGAGGTGATTTTTCCCCGTGTTTCTCTGTCATCCTGATAATCACAGGGTATGTAATAAATTCGGTTCCCCGCTATTTTCATTAGAATGTTTTCATGATAAAATGATGCAATTATATTAAACTCCCCCCCTAATCAATCGAACTGACGTACTTCTTATCAATACTTGTTTACCCTGACGAAGCCATTGCTCCGCCAGCATTTTGTTCAATCTATGGGGTCGAGAGCAAAACACTATTCGAAAGGAACAATAATGAAACATAAAACCAAATTTTTTATGGTTGTGTTGGCTTTTATGGCGTTGACCGTGCTGATCACCGGCGCTGTCATGGCAGACGAAGGCGACACACCCCAAACCATTGATGAGCTGTCTGCCGAGCAGATCGCCAAGAACCCTGACCATGACAGTGTGGTGGCAGGGCTTGACTCAATCGGATCAGCACGCCTGATCATCAGGGTAACAACCTCAAGCCCATTCAGTGGTATCAATGGCCCTGATGCGGCGGCGCAGAAAGCCCTCATCGTAAAAGCCCAGGCGGACTTCACAGCGGCATTCCCCGCCCTGACCGCCGACATGGTCGCTTTCCGCACTATCCCGTTTGTTTCGGTGTGGGCGCGCAGCGAAGCCGACTATGTCGGGCTGCTCGCCAGCCCGACCGTGGTGTCAGTGCAGCACGACATCCCCAAGGCGCTGGATGCCGAAGTGACAGCCCCGCCAGCCATGGCGGAGGCCAATAGCTGGATCGATTCGAATGTATTCTGGTCCGCAGGGTATGATGGCACAGGCTACGCGGTGGCGATTCTCGACACCGGTGTCGACAGCGGCCATGACTTCCTGGACGACGGCAAGGTTGTGGCGGAATTCTGTCACTCGACCAATGACACAGATTATGACGCCACTTCCCTCTGTATTGGCGCTGCCGCATCCGATGCCGGCACCGGTACAGCCCTGCCATACGCAGGTAACTGCCCGGCAGGCGGATGTGACCACGGTACGCACGTGGCTGGTATTGCCGCCGGCAATGACCTTGGCGCGACCGGATTCTCCGGCGTTGCCCCACAGGCCAACGTGATCTCCGCGCAGGTATTCACCCGCTTTGAGACCGAAACCTGGTGCGGTGTCGGTCGTGCGCCTTGCGTTATGTCTTTCGATACCGACCAGATGAGCGCCATGGAAGATGTCTATGAGCTGACCCAGGGCACCAATGCCTCTTATCCCGGGGTCACCGTGGATGTGATTTCTTTGAACATGAGCCTGGGCGGTAGTCGTTCTTATGATCACTGTGATGTCGAAGAAGCAGCCCGTAAAATATTGATCGATCAACTGAAAGGCGTCGGGGTTGCCACGGTAATCTCGGCTGGCAACAGCGGCTATACAGACAGCACCGGCTACCCCGGTTGTATCTCTACCGCCTTCACGGTCAGCGCGACCTATGACAACAGTGACACGATCGCTTCCTTCTCGAATGCCGCCCCTGATATCACCGATGTATGGGCGCCTGGTGTTGGTATTATTTCTTCGATCCCGACCGCCTCTGGCGCGGGCACCAATCCAACCGAGAGCTACAACGGCACCTCCATGTCAGCGCCGATCGTGGCAGGCGGATTCGCCATCTTGAAAGAAGCCTATCCGACCTACACCATCGACGAGTTGTGGACCGTGATGGAAACGAATGGGGTGATGGTGACAGACACACGCACCGGCACCGATCCGACCATCGCACCGCGAATCGACTTCACCACCGCGCTGCCCGGGGCTGCCCCGGCCGCGCCTGTGCTGCTTGATCCGGCGCATGCTTCCTTCATGCTGAATACCGCCCCGATGTTCTATTGGGCGGATACGATCAATGCCACCAAATACACGATTGAGGTTCAGGACGTTGCCACCAGCACAACCGCCTTTAAGACCACCTACGCAGATGATGTGCGTTGCGATGGTGCGGTATGTGCCATTCCCAGCCCCGTTACGTTGAGCGCTGGGACACAGTATAAGTGGCATGTGGTTGGCTATAATGACACCGTCAAAGGCGTCTGGAGCAACTGGCAAACCTTCACCGTGGGCACCAGCGGACTGGATATGCCGGCGTTGAACTCTCCCCGAGGGAACCTGGTACTCTATAACAGCCGTCCGGTCTTAAATTGGGGTCAGGTCGCGGGCGCCAATCGTTACAATCTGCAATTGTTTGCCCCGGATGGCAGCATCACACTGTATAATACCACCGGCGTTTGTGCGGCGGGCACTTGTGAATTCCGCCTGCCCTCTGCCGATGATCTGGGCGCCAATTTTGGCACCTACCGCTGGAACGCGCAGGCGATCAACACCTCCACCAACGAGATGAGTGAATATCCCGGCCGGGTGGCGTTTGAATACACCCAGGTTGGCAATTCAGCCACGATCTCGCCCATAGGCGGCGCGACCGAAACGGTCACACGCCCGACCCTCACCTGGACAGAAGCCGCTGGCTCAACCGCCCACCTGGTGCAGGTGCGCAACGCGGATGGCAGCATCATGTACGAATTCCAGTATAAGAACAGCAATTTCTGCACAGCTGGCGTTTGTACCGGACAGGTCTTAACCCATCTGGCAGACGGCGACTATACCTGGCATGTACGCGGCAAAGCCGGACGCAATTTCGGCCAATGGAGCGCTTATGAAAGCTTCACCGTTACATCGGGCGGCCTGACCTGGACCTATCCCTTCACCGACGATGCCAATGGCTGGGTGGATGTGCATGACCTGTGGGATCTCGCCGAATCAGAATACTACCGAGGCGATGCCTATGACGCTCTCTGCACATGGGGCTGTGCAAGCACCTTCCACAATTACCGCGTTGGCAATGCCATTTTCGAAGCGGATATCGCCTCCACCGGCGCTGACGGCTATGACGGTTTCACCTTCCTGTTGTTCGCCGAGTTCAGCGGCGGTGTCCTGCAGCAGGCGCTGACCGTCGATTGGTACGGTGACCCCGACAACCTGTGGTGGGACCTGTATGCTTATACCGCCAGTGGCGGTTGGGAATATTGGGGCTCCATCGACTTCAGCGGGTTGGACATCGACATTGCCGATCAGCATAACTACAAGGTGGATATTGCCATCGACCGCTATGATGCCGTAGACGGGCGCTATGAAGAGATCTACTGGATGATTGATGACGGCTGGTACGTCACCATCTTCGACACCGATTTCTATCAAGGCAGCTTCGGCATCGATGTGATCGCCGGAGGTCCGGCTACTGACCACCAGGTGGATATTGATACCGCCAGCGTCAGTGTGGTCAGTGGTCCTTCCATGGCCCTGCCTGAAGGCTACTTTGGTGCTTCCGCTGTGAACGGCCTGTTTAGTATGAGCGGTTTCGATCACAATTTCCGCACCGATGCCGTTGACCGCAGCGGTGAATTCCTGTTTGAATTCGGTATTTGGGAGTAATCCCTGATCGAGTAAAATACCCGGTTTATTTTCGTTAACCGCGTGTTTAACAATCACAAAAAGACAGGCAGCCAGGTAAGGGCTGCCTGTCTTTTTGTCTATGCCCAGCCGTTTCGATTTCTCCGCTCCCTGCGGTTGGTTGGAATGACAAATAGAGCCGCGTTATTTGTGTTCCTGAGCGAGAACAAGCGAAGCTTGTTAGGCGAAGGATCCCGCTGTGCCTGACATGACATAAGTCCCGGCGATGGATCATGCCCGGCCTGATGAGATGCTTCGCTTGCATACTTCGTCCTTGCTCAGCAAAACATAAACCCGAAGGATCCCGCCCGATGGATTAACTCCGTCCCCCATAGAAGATCTTCAGTATCGTCTGGCGTGAAGCGACCTTGCGTCTTTTCATATCCACGAAAAACAGGCGGTCATCGTAAGTGCGTATTTTCTGCTGAATACGGCATTGTCCGTTGCCTGCTTCCACGATCACATACTGTGCCTGGTTCGCCGTTTTGGAAGGTCCAGCCGCTCCCACGCTGAGGTAGGTACTGCCGTTGGTTTCGCCCTGATGCGGGTAATGCAGGTGTCCGAAGGCAATTAGTTTGCGATCACCGGGCTGAAAGATCTCTTCCAGTTCATGCGGTTTGGGGCGCAGATTGGCTGCGAAGCGATCATCATCGGGTGGCTGCAGACGGGCATAGTGCTGAAAGCGCATCGGCACGCCTTCGATGGTTTCATCAATCTGCCATAAGCAGCGGGTTTGAATGGCTTGAATCTGGTCAGCGCGCAGTTGTTTCCGTGTCCATGCCTGATGTGAAAGCTCCTCGCCGTCAATGCCGGTGCGGCTGCGCACATCGCCGTTCATGTACCCTTCGTGGTTGCCGCGCAGCAGGTCCCAATCGGCATGCGCCATAATCAGATCCACCACTTCAGCAGGATGCGGTCCCATATCGACCATATCGCCCAGGAAAATCACCCGGTCGGGTGCTTCATCCGCGACAGCCTGCTCGATAGCTTGCATGGCGGGTAGATTGGCGTGAATGTCGCTAAAAAGAAACAGGCGTGTGGTCATGTCTGCAATTATAGCGGATGTTGCAATCGATGGAGGAATCAGGCAACGCGGACGGCCTTTTTTTACACCGCCAAATGAGTGATGAGAATGATTAATACATTTCGCTCTCTTTTTTGTACAATAGAAGCATGCTTATTCTCGCAAGAGCACTCTCTGGTAGATCAAAGGACGAAAACATGAAGAAACTTTGTTTTGCTTTGTTAATGTTGCTGGCGTCAGTTCTGTTGCTGGCTGGCTGCGGCATCGGCGGCGGTCCGTCGCCTGATCCTGCCACCTCGCTGCCCGCGCCGGTGCTGATCAGCCCAAAAAACAACACACAGGCCATTGCCGACGACTTGAATTTTGAGTGGTATGCCATCGCTGGCGTCACCCGCTACACGCTTGAGATCAAAGACCGCGCTGATGACAGCGTGGCTGCCAAGGTCAACTACACCGCCGCCAACCGCTGCGACAATGTCAGTTGCAAGGTGCCTGCTCCGATGGAGCTGGCGCCCGGTGAATACAAGTGGCATGTGGTTGCCTGGGTGGGCGAGATCCGCGGACAATGGAGTAAATACGCCAACCTGACGGTTGAATGACGCATTTGCGTCATTTGTATTCCTGAGCGAGCGTGAACCAGCTTAGCCGGCTGAGCGGAGTCGAAGGATCGAAACCCACGACGATTTTCACAGGACTGACGTTTTTTCATACCCGGCCATTCCGGTTCCTCCACTCCCTGCGGTCGGCCGGAAGGACAGAACCTATCACCTCTCCTTCACCATCCGGTATAATCAAGCCAGTTACAAATAACCATTTGAGGAGAACCCCATGGAAAAACTGCGCGTCGGTTTCCTGCCCACCTATCGCTTTCAGTATACAGACTGGTGCCGTCAGGTGCGCACCAGCGGACTGTCCGTACTGCGCTCCTTCGAACAGATTGAGGTGATCGCACCGCCCGCGCCGGACGAAGGCGAACCCCTGCCCGGTATCCCGCAAGGTGCGCTCAACACCATCGACCAGGCGGAAACGCTCAGCGATTACTTCATCGCACACAAAGTACAGGCGGTGGTGGTCTGCCCGCTTGATTTCGGCGATGAACGTACGGTCAGCAAGCTGGCGGAGCGCGTGCGCGTGCCGCTGATGCTGTATGCCACCAAAGAACCGCCCGCCCATGATGATATCACCCTCAGCCGCGTGTCAGATTCCTACTGCGGGACGCTCTCCATCGCCGCCGGGCTTAAACGCCGCCAAATTCCCTTCTATTTCGGCGGCATTTTCTTCCATGAGGAAGATGCCTTCCGTTCTGCGGTCGAGACTTTCTTACGTGCTGCCTCGGTGGTGCGTGCTCTGCAAGGGGCGCAGATCGGGCAGATCGGCCAGCGCCCGCCCTATTTTGAAACGGTCGCCTATGATGAGGTTGCCATGGCGGCTAAATTCGGTATGAACGTCATCCATCAAGACTTGGCGACCATTCTCAGCGCTGCCAACTCGATTGACGTAGATGACCCCACCCTGCAGGCGAATGTGCAGGCGCTGCGTGCTTCCATGGATGAGATCACCATCAACAATGAGCAGGTGTTGACCCTGGCACGGCTGGAAACCGCTATCAAAGCCTTTGGTGCACAGAACAACCTGCGCGCACTGGGCATCAACTGCTGGCCGCAGTTCACAGCACAGGCCGGTGTTTCGGCATGTGCCTTGTTCGGGCGCCTGACCGAGAGCGGTCTGCCCACCGGCTGCGAGACAGATGTGATGGGCGCGCTTGCGATGCTGGCGCAGTATGCAGGCGTGTTCGGGAAATTCCCGCCGCACTTCATTGACTGGACCATCCAGCACCGCGAACACGATGACCGTTTCCTGGCGTGGCATTGCGGCAACGCGCCTGCCAGCCTTGCCAGCCCGGCTTCTACCCGTGCGCTGCGCTCGCGCAATGATATGCTGGGGGCGCTGCCGCCCAACCCGGCTGACAACCAGGCGGGTCTGGCGCAATTCCAGTTGATGCCCGGGGTGGTCACCATGAACCGGCTGGTGGAATACAATGGTCAGTGGAAAATGCTGGTCACGCGCGGCGAGATCGTGCCCAGTGAGGATGTTTTGGCCGGCACCTGGGCCTGGGTGCGAGTCAAAGACCACCAACGCCTATATCGAGTGCTGGCGGAAGAAGGTTTCATGCACCACGCCTCCCTGATCCATACTGACCTGGCGGAGGTTATGCGCCTGGCTTGTCAATTTATGGACATTGAGGTGGTGGACGTGTAGGCGGTTTTCACCGCCCACACTCATTTGAAACGTTTATTCCGCTGTTTGTATAGACACCAATTCGGTCACACTGCTGCCCAGGTCGGCTTCCGTCAGGGAGAGCAGCAGTCCAACGCCTTTGGCATACCAGGAGGTAAAGGTGAAAGTGGTGGGAATGGTGATCGTATTTCCTTCAACCTCAGCCGTAACTTCCATCTCAACCCGGCTTTCCAAACGTACGGCATCTTCGAAGATGCCTGCTGGCACCTCGACCGTTTCGAATCCCATCACCTCAGTGTTTTGCTTAAACACAGTGGTGCTGAAATAGGTACCCACGTCTTCGATGGTGGTCAGCATGGTGACCACATACTCAAGATCCCAGGATGATCCAACCACGAACTGTTCAGGCTGGGGAAAGGTGATCCCGCTTACTTCGATCGTTTCATAATCAATATTGATCGATTCGTAGGCATCACCAAACTGAAAGGCCGGATATTCTACCTGCAGAAGGCCATCTTCTGTGCATTCCCATGTGCTTGAAATCAAAACCAGATCCTCTGTCCCCGAGGGATCAAAATATCGGTATAAGGAAGTAAATTGATCTCCTTCGATATCGGTATAGGAGATCTCGAAGATCTCAGCAGTGTCTATATTGTTGCCTTCATCATAAGACTGGTATTGCCATACCTGTCCCTCGATGACGGGAAAATAGGGGTGAACGCATAAGCCTTCGATCCGGTTTGTTTCTTCATCGGTTATTGGATCAATGATTGCAGCGGATTCGCTTTCGCCTGGTTCCTCCGCGGTATCATCATCTGGATCAGCCCAAACCTCAGTGTCAGGGGTGGGTTCTTCGGTCGGTACGATTTCGGTAACTGCTTCATCAGCAATATCGCTGACTGTAGATACCAGGGCTTGGGCTCTCTCTCCGAGCAAGGCGCAGCCAGAAAAAGCAAAAAGCATGACAACACCGGCGAATACCATCAATTTACGTAGGTTTTTTGACATTTGGGTTTCCTTATTGATTATTATTATCATATTATTATAACTAATAAATTATATTAAGTCTATGACGAATCCGCCAGAGAATGATTGACAGCCGATTTGTCTTTTGCTATGCTATTGACGGAAGAGATAACGTACAGTAGAAGAGAATGAAGATCCAAAAACGATCCTCTGAGCGCGCGCGTGATTACGAACGCGTCAATGATTTTCTGTGGCGCACCTACGAGGCGCCCATCTACCCCAACTGGCTGCAGGCACGTTGGGAATACATGCACTGGCATCCCAATTTACAGACAGAATTTCTGCACAAGATCGCCCTGTGGGAAGACAAGGGCGAGATCGCGGCGGTGGTCAATTACGAAGACGCGCCTTCTATGGCACATTTGCAGCGGGCGCGCGGTTATGACCTCCTGCTGTCCGAGATGGCGGCGCATGTCATCGAGCACCTGGCGGGAGAACACGATGGCAAGCCAGTTGTCCGTATCTGGGTCAACGAGTTTGACCAGCCGCTGACGGATGTGGTACGTGGGCTGTGCTTCAGCCAGCACCCTGGCTGGCGTGAATGCATCTCCATCATGTAAATCCCTGACCCCTTCCCCGCCATAGCACTCAACCAAGGCTTCCGTTTGGCGGGATTGGATGAGGAAAATGACCTCGCAAAGCTGGACCGTTGTTTGTGGCGCGGGTTTAACCACCCCGGCGAACCCGAACCAGGTGGAGAAGCTGCCCGCGCATTGATGCAGTCTACCCCGCTGTATAACAAGCACCTCAACGTGGTGGCGGATTACTCCCAATGAGGATTACGCCTCCTTCAGCGGCATCTGGTTTGACCCCTACAACCTGGTGGTGTATGAGGAGCCGGTGGCGACCGACCCCGATTACCGCCGCATGGGGCTGGGCAAAGCCTGCGTGCTGGAATGTGTGCGCCGTGCGGGTGAGTTGGGCGCAAAGATCGCTTATGTCGAATCAGAGCAGGATTTTTACCATGCGATTGGCTTTGAAACCATCGCCTATCGTCCGCTCTGGCAGAAATTCCTCGATTAACCTAATCGTCCATTTATGAACAAAAACCATCTTTTCAAGGTGGTTTTTGTGTTCTGTACCTGCTTTTGGGGTCAAAAGGCGGATTTTTGGCTATATTTTGCGGTTTTTTTACCTGTTCTTCACAGGTTCTTTACAAACCTTTGAGATGATTGGGTCATTGTCAACAACAAATACAAAGGAGACATAACCATGTTCAAGAAAAACCATATCGTCATTTTAGCAGCTGTATTGATCGTAGGGGCCCTCGCCTTTTTCAGCACGCCCGACACCGTGTATGCCCAGGACCTGACGCCGGAACAACCCGCGCCGATGCGCATTGCCCGCGGATTGCGCACCCGCTCGATGATCTTTGATAACACCGTTTTCATCGAAAGCATTGCTGCGCAGACCGGCATCAGTGTTGAAGAATTGCAGAGCGATTCATTTGCCCGCTCCAGTGTAGCCGCTGTGCTGAGCGCCGCCGGTTACGATGATGAAGCCATTCAGGACATTTTTGAGACCGCAGTGGAAGCAGTGCTTGCCCAGGCGCTGGCAGACGGCACTATCACCGCCGAACAGGCTGATATGTACCGCTCGCAATGGCAGGCTATGGGCGGCGAACGCCTGAACCTGCAGTTGCAGGAATGTGATTGCGACGGCGACTGCGATGGCCCGATCTCAGACGGCACGCGCCAGTATCTTGGTAAAGGCCGCCAGTCCCGCAGCATCCAACTGCCCTGACCCAGTAGAACACTGATTCAA
>Ga0334885_1005478_pt1 | contig 10252 bp, 10 predicted proteins | sample GraSluR1_MG_8_FD_207233 | JGI IMG/M metagenome (GOLD analysis project Ga0334885, IMG submission 207233) | Sludge microbial communities from methane-producing bioreactor in Wageningen University, Netherlands - Granular Sludge_31_05-R1 | ecosystem: Engineered > Bioreactor > Anaerobic >...
AACGTGATAACCTTATTTTATTAAACATCCTTGATAATATTTTTTTTCTTTCATGAGCCTATCTATTTCATTCATAACTACTAATTTTTTAAGACACCATTTTGGTTCTATGAGATCTTCTTTTTTTGGATCTCCATTTATTCTATGTATAACGATATTAGGATTTAAAATAGCCAATTGTTCAGTTGTAATATCAATATATTGATTAAGTGAAAGCATTTCAAAAGGGGTTTTTAAAAATTGATCTCCTAGACTTGTGTTTTTTAATAAAAATAAATTATGAATTTTTACGCCTTGAATATCAATAGAGTTTAAAAAGTGAGCCGTTTCTAACATCATAGATTTAGTTTCTTTTGGTAACCCGTTAACTATATGGACTATAACTTCAATTTTGTTTCTTCTAAGTTCAGCGACTGTTTCGATAAAAGTTTGTAAATTATATCCTCTATTAAAATCTATAGCAGTTTCTTCATGAATTGTTTGAAGTCCAAGTTCAATCCATAAAGGTATTTTTTGATTGATTTCTTTTAAAAGCAAAAGAGTTTCTTTAGAGATTGAGTCTGGTCTAGTTGCAATACTCAATGCAACTACATTTTTGTGAGTATTGATAGCTTGATAGTATAGGCTTCTTAATTTATCTATAGGTCCATAAGTATTAGTATTTGCTTGAAAATATGGAATATAGTATGCATCAGGCCACTTTTTATGAATATTTTGTGTTATTTGGTCAAATTGCTCTTTAATGGAGAGGGTTTTGTCGCCTGCAAATTCTCCACTCCCACTATTAGAACAAAAACTACAGCCTTTAGAACTGATTGTCCCATCGATGTTAGGGCACGAAAAATCACCATTTAAAGCTACTTTAAATACTTTTTTACCAAATCTATTCTTCAAATATAAATCTAAATTATTATATTTATGTTGAGTCTTCATATATTTTTCCTTTTTGTTTTACCTTTAAACTTATAATATCTTAAAATAAGTTTTTTGTAAAGGGCTAGATTTAATGTTGATAAATTGACAATAAAAAATAAATAAAGTATAATATAATTACCTGGAGAGTTCGCTTTTTTGCAAATATGCGAACCGAACAATTTAATTTAGGAAGTCGAGGTATTTTGGGTGTGAACGCTTATTAACGTAAGAATCCCGAAAAAATGCAAAAAGAGATTTCCACCGTGTGAAATTCAGGTTTCACATAGCAATAACGGCTCTCTGGGCTAATTTAAAACCTCTTTATTTAGAGGTTTTTAAAATTTTAATTAACTATGGAAAAAATAATAATTTGTGTTATAATTACATATGGCTAGGGGAATAATATGTTTAAATTTTTTGTAGAACTAAAATGGTTTTTTAAACGAAATTTAATTAAATATATAATTATAGGTGTAGTCTCAATTGCATACACTTATTTAGTCACCATTCCACCTAGTATAATAGGCCAATTTGTCGACAAAATTACTTATCAATCTCTTTCAAAAACTTTTGTTTATCAAATATTTTTTTTGATGCTAGGAGTAACTATTTCGATTTATACAACTTCGCTTCTTAAAAAAATAATGCTAGGTAATTTGTATCATTCATTATTTTATAAATTGAAAAACATTTATTTAGAGAGCATTTTTAAACAAGATGGTGATTTTTTTGAAAAGTATCATTCTGGGGATTTAATTTCTAGAGCAATGGGAGATAATAGAATGGTAGCGAATACTTCTACGCATCTAGTTTTTTCGATTTTAGATACTATAACAATGCTTCTTGTTGTTAGTGTACAAATGATTATTATTAACCCTAGGCTTACAATATTGTCAGTTATTCCTTTACCTTTAATCTTAGTTTTAATACTTTATTTAAGACCTAAGATTTCTAGAAACTGGCGTTTAGTAAGAAATGAGCATAGTCATTTGAATAATTTGGTTATGGAAAGCGTAGCTAATGTAAAGATGATTAGAGGATTTACTAATGAAATTAAAGATCAACAAAAATTAGATGATTCAGCAAATACTGTGTATAAAATAGAACGCAAATCAATTTTAATGCAGTCAGTCATAAGCCCCTCTTTTCAAATTATAACTTTAATAAGTCAAGGAATTGCTTTGTCTTTTGGGGCATATTTTATAATGAAACAAACTTTATCTCCTGGACAACTTATAACTTTTTATTTATATCTTGGTATGTTTGCTGGTCCATTATTATCTTTAGGCAATCAAATCACTGCATTATCCCAATCAAGTGTATCTTTAGATAGATTTAATGAAATATTAAATGCTTTCCCTGCTATTGATAAGCCAAATTCCCCTGTAAAACTAAATGAAATTGAAGTTATTAAATTTGATAATGTTTCATTTAAATACCCTAAATCAAGTGAATATGCAATCAAGAATATCAATTTAGAAATTAAAAAAGGTACAACTTTGGGAATTGTTGGAAAAATTGGTAGTGGTAAAACAACAATAATAAGACAATTATTGAGGCAATATCCTATTGTTGAAGGCAATATTTATATTAATGATAATAATATTAATGATTATGATAAAGAAGAAGTTAGATTTAAAATTGGTTATGTTCCTCAAGAGCACGTGTTGTTTTCAAGAAGTGTTTTAGAAAATTTAAAACTAGGATTAAATGAAAAAAGCATTTATTCCAAAGAAGAAGCAGTAACAATAGCAGATTTTGAAAAAGATTTAAAAGCATTAGAAAAAGGGTTTGAAACTATTGTTGGCGAAAAAGGAGTCACGTTATCGGGAGGACAAAAACAAAGATTGTCAATTGCTAGAGCAATTCTTAAATCGGCAGATGTTTTAATAATGGATGATTCATTAAGTGCAGTTGATGGTGTTACTGAGGCTAATATTTTGAGCAATTTAAACGAAATGCGCAAGGGAAAAACTAATATAATTGTAGCTCATAGACTTACTGCCGTTGAAAATGCTGACAATATTATAGTCTTGGAAAATGGTGAAATTGTAGAACAAGGTACACACATAGATTTAGTAAACAACAAAAAGTGGTACTATAGTCAATACATTATTCAAAAGGAGAGTGAATAATGAATAAAACTAAGAAATACCCTTATTCTACTAAAACTATTTTAAAGCGTGTTTTTAAATATGCTTTAAATAATAAGTATTTATTATTATTAGCAACTATTTTATTAATAATAATTTCTGCAATTGAAGTAGTTCAACCATTGATTGTTAAAAGAGTTATAGATGGTGAATTAAATGGAATTCAAACTGTTTGGAGTGTTGTTGATGCAGATTATGGGAATAAGATAGAATTTAATGGAATATATTACACAAAAGACAATCTAGATTCTACTCAAAAAGTGACAATCAGATTTTTTGAAGATAAAAATCGCTATATTTTAGTTCAAGAAAAATTAGAAAATTATGAAAAAATTAATATTAAAGAAGATGAAAGTCTGGAAATTTTAGATCAAAGTAATAATTTTATTAGAAATGCTAACTATCAAAATCTTAGCAACAATGATATTACTCAGTTTTTTAAACTCTCGATTAATCCTTTGATAATGATGGGGATATTATATGTAACTCTTGCATTGACACTTGCATTGTGCAAATATATTTATACAATTTCTTTCACAGCAGCTTCAATGCGCCTGACTTTAGATATGAGGAAAGAAGCTTTCAGTAAGTTGAACAAATTACCTATTAAATATTTTCAAAAAGAAAATAGTGGTAAGATAGTTACAAAAGTAACTTATGATTCTGATGGAGTTAGGGGATTATATCAAGTTGTTTTTTCAATTGTTACTGCTTTAATAACATTAGGGATGGTATATGTGGGATTAATATATCTTAACTTAGAACTAGCTTTATTCACACTTTTTGCAATTCCTATTTTAGCTTTATGGCTAACAATATATAGAAGAACTATTAATAATTATAATCATCTAATTAGAGAATATAATTCTATTAATAATGGTAAACTGGCTGAATTTATAAATGGAGTTGAAATAATTCAGCAAATGAACAAAGAAAAAGAGATTAGTGCGGAATATTATGAAGCTCTTCATAAGAATCATTTAGTAAGAACAAAGCATTTAATCGTAAGTTCATTGTTTGGTTGGGATTTGTTATTAATTGTTAGAAGGTTAGCGGTAGCTTTTGTTTTATTATACTTTGGTTTAAAGTATTTTTCAGTCAATTTTGTTATTACTGCTACAACTATTTACGTATATGTTGAGTATCTTGAAAAATTAATTAACCCTGTAGCTAATATTTTCCATAACTTAAATAACTTTGAAGATTCATTAGTATCTGCATCAAGAATATTTGAGTTGCTTGACTATGAAGAAGATTTAAATATTGGAGAAATTACTAATAAAAAATTTTCAGGCGATATTAAAATAGAAAATTTGAGTTTTAAATATGTACCTGATAAATATGTATTAAAAAATATTAATTTAGATATTAAATCTGGTGAATTTATAGGGTTAGTAGGTGCTACAGGAAGTGGGAAATCAACTTTAATAAGTTTGCTTGAAAGGTTTTACGAGATAGAAGAAGGTAAGATTTTGATTGATAATCTTGATTATAAAAATTATTCTAAAAAAGATATTAGAAATAATATTGGGTTAATTTTACAAGATTCAGCCATATTAGAGGGAACAATCAAAGAAAACATTGCTCTTGGTGATGAAATTTCTGATGAGAAGATAATCGAGGTTTTACGTATGATTGGGGCTGATAAATTCGTTGATTCAATGCCCGAAGGGATTAATACCAAAATTGAATATCGCGGAGAAAATTTATCAACCGGAGAAAAACAAATTATTTCTTTTGCAAGAATTATGGTTAGATCACCTAGTATTGTTATATTAGATGAAGCAACTGCAAATATTGATACTGAAACAGAACAATTGATACAAAGGTCGTTGAGTATTATATCGAAAAAATGCACGACGATTGTAATAGCTCATAGATTATCTACTATTAAAAAAGCTGATAGTATTTATGTATTAGATGACGGAACAGTTGTAGAGTCAGGTAATCACAGAAGTTTATATGCGAAACAAAATAGTATATATAGAAGAATGTATGATGCAATTATTAAAAAATAAAATTTAAGGAGTATATAAGTGAGAATTGGAATTTTTGTAGAAACGTATTTTCCTTATGTTAGTGGAGTAAGCATTTCAATTGAATCTTTAAGAGATGCGTTAGTTCAAAAAGGTCATGAAGTTTATATCATAACTTTGAAAATTGAAGATTACAACTATGAAGAAGATCCTTATTTGATTTTATTAGAAGGTCATCCTTATCCTTTCAAAAAATTAAAGTCTTTAAAATTAGGGTACACACTGCATTATAAAAAAAGTGTAAAAGAGTTAAAAAAGTATAAGTTTGATATAATTCATGCTAATACAGAATTTTCTGTAGGTACTATTGGCTATCAGTTAGCTAGATCTACAAAAGTTCCTATTGTCTATACATATCATACTTTGTATCATACATATGTTCATTATGTAGCAAATTTCGCAATTTCTTTTTTTAAAATGATTATTATAGGAAGAATTAAATCTTGGATGAAAAAAGTAGATGAGGTAATAGTTCCTAGTAATAAAGTTTTAAATATAGTTAGAGATTTTAAAGTGACAAGGGATGTTAATGTAATTCCTACGGGAATTAAGCTAGATAGATTTCTGAATTACGATGTAAATATAATTGAAAAAATTAAGAAAATTTATAGTTTAGAAGATAAGAAAATTATGCTTTTTACGGGTAGGTTAGGGCAAGAGAAGAGAATTGAGGAACTTATAGATTACTTTGAAGTATTAAATGCGGATTTTCATGATCTTGTTTTTCTAATAGTTGGGTTTGGTGCACATGATGGTGTTTTAAAAAAGATAGTTGAAAACAAGGGGTTGGGTAAAAAAGTAATTTTTACTGGGGAAGTATCTAATTCTGAAATAGGTAATTATTATAGAATGTGTGATTTGTTTGTTAGCGCGTCAAATACTGAAACTCAAGGTTTAACATATTTTGAGGCTCTAGCTAGTAATTGCGTTTTATTAGTTAAAAAAGATCCTAGTTTAGAAGGGGTTATCGAGGATGGTATTAATGGTTTCTTTTTTGAAAATAAAAATACATTTATTTCAAAAGCTAACCATATTTTGAAAAACGATATGTCGTTAATAAAAGCAAAAGCAAGTGAAGTAGCTAGGAATTTTTCAACAGAAGTGTTTGCTGATAGAATAATTGAGGTATATAAAAAAGCTTTAAATAATCAAAAAAAGAGGTGAGTATTATGAATCCGATTTGGGTACAAGTTTTACAAGTTTTGGGAGCAATTATTGTTGGAGGAATTATTGGATTTGAAAGAGAAATAAAAAGTAAACCAGCGGGCTTAACTACATTTATGTTAGTATGTGTAGGCAGTTGTTTGATTGCAATTTTACAGCAAAATATTATTTATGAAACTGTTAGATTAGCAAGTTTAGATTCGACATATGCAAGTACAGTTAGTGCGGATTCGGGTAGGCTCATTGCTCAAGTTGTAAGTGGCATTGGATTTTTAGGAGCAGGTGTTATTATTTATACTAGAGACGTTGTGAAAGGTGTAACAACTGCAGCTTTATTATGGTTAGTGTCTGCACTTGGTTTAATGATTGGAATTGGTGGACTTAATAATTATATAATTGTTTTTACAGCACTTGTTTTAACAACTGGATTTACTATGTTGTCAAAAAAATATAAACTAAGAATGATTCAGGGGAGAAAACTAAATGTTGTAAAGATTATATATTATGATAAAAACGAAGATGAATTCATAAAATTTTTAGATGAACAAGGCGTAAAAATTAAAAAGCAACAATTTTCTAGTGCCTATATAAAAGATGGAATTCATTATAAAGAAATGGTTTTTTATTTTATTTTGTCAACAGTAAATTTTCATGATTTTGTAAAAGCTGTTGCTTCTTTAGATTATATTTGTGAGTTATCAGAAATTTAAAAAGACTGCAAATAGCAGTCTTTTCTTAAAATGGCGTCCACGATAGGACTCGAACCTATTACCCCAATCTTAGGAGGATTGTGCTCTATCCAGGTGAGCTACGTGGACAAATTCCTTTATAATTATACTTTAGAAATTAGAAAATGTAAATGTTAAATAATAAAAAAACATATTTTGAAAGGTGCGTGAAGATGAAAGATAAAAAAATCAGATAAAACAGCGATGATTATTGTGTTACAGTTAAAGGGTTAAAAGATAGTAAAGAAATAGAAGTAACATCCTCTGCAAATGAATTTACTGTAGCTGACTGGGGGCATGGTTTTTTCAAATATATGGCATGTGAATATTGTGATGATGTTTTAGGAGAAACTGCAGATATTTGTCTAGGCGATGCCTGGTTAGATAGGTATGCTAGAGATTATAGAGGAACAAACATTATTATTGTTAGAAATAATAATATTTTAAAACTTATTAATAAGTATTCAAATGATTTGTATTTAGATGACTTAACAACTGATGAAGTTTATTTAACACAAGCTGGAGGCTTTAGACATAGAAGAAATGGTTTGAAATATAGGTTGTATTTAAAAAAAATTAACGAGCTATGGTATCCGATAAAGAGAGTCAATCTTAGTAATGATTTACCAGAAAAAAGAAAAAAAATTTATGAAAAAAGATTAGAAACTATTGAAAAAAGTTATGAGTTTTTTGTATCTGCTTTAAGAAAAAATGATTTCAATATTTTTAAAGATAACATAAATATTTTGATTGATGAATATAATAAGTTATATTAATAATAATTGTAAACGTATATATTGGGTTTAATAAAATTATATAAAATATTGCATTTTAAGTTATAATATAATATAATATTTTATATGCCGCTGTGTTGAAACTGGTAGACAAACTTGACTCAAAATCAAGCGCTTTACGGCGTGCTGGTTCGAATCCGGCCAGCGGCACCATATAATAAATTAATACATTTATCTTAATGATAAATGTATTTTTTAAATAAAATAGATAATAAATATTAAAATTTGCATCTTAACATTAAAAATTTGCATCTTAGAGGTGCAAACATTTCTTTTTATTTTCTCATGTGTTAATATTAACTTGTAATTAAACATTACAAATAAATAAAAGGAGAAATAAAAATGAAAAAAATTATTAGAATTATGGTTTTAGCTTTATTCTTAGTATTTGTTGTCGTGCTTTCAGGATGCACTAGTGCTTCTGAAATTCAAAGATTTGAAGAAAGTTTGACTAGTACAGTTACTCTTTCAAATAAAATGGATCATGTAGATATTGAAGAAATAGAAGCAATAGCTTTATTTGTTGAAGAAAATCAAAACAGTTTTATTAGATTAAGTACAATTGAGTTATCACAGTATGAAGAAGAAGCGAACAAAATTATGGAAATACTAGAAATGAGAAATACAATTAAAGAAATGCAATTAATTGTAAATGCAAACAAAGAAGAATTAAAAGGTCAAGTTGTAGTTTTGAGAAGTTATGTTAGACAATCAATTGAGTTTACGAGTGATGAGAGATTAATTATTACCGCTAGTATAGCAGAAGCTTTAGAACTTAGAGATCAAATTAAGGCTACAACTGGTGAAGTTTATGAAAAAATAAAAACTCTTAATGGTAGTTATTCCTTAGAGAACATTGATTTAATATACTCAATTTACAATAACGCTCTAAATAATATGGATACAAGAGTTAATAGTAGTGCTAGACTTATTGAATTAGCTAATGGTATAATAGACTTAGTCGAACAAAAAGTGGAGTAAAGATGAAGATAAAAGTTAACGAAAGTAAACAATTTGAAGAAATAGAAGTAGAGATTAACTGCTTAATAAAAGATAAAAAAGTTGTAGAGATAATAAATACTCTACAACTTCTTGATAAGTCTATTGTTGTTAAGAAAGATAATGAGAATTATATTTTAACACCAAAAGAAATATATTATTTTGATTGTGTCGATGAAAAAATATTTTGTTACACTAAGAGCTATACTTACGAAACTTCTTATAGGTTGTATGAAATTGAAAACTTTTTTGGTGATGATATATTCATGAGAATTAGTAAAAATATGATTTTAAATATTTATAAAATTAAAGGGTTTAAATCTCAAATAAATGGAAGATTAGAAGCATTGCTATTGAATGGAGAGAGAGTAGAGGTTTCAAGAAAATATGTTAAAGAATTGAAATATAGGTTAGGAGGCAACAAAAATGAATAGTTATTTTAAAAGATTAACCTATATTTATTTAGTTTTATCAATACTTTTTATAATAATTTCTTTTGTAATTTTTAAAAGAACTAGTACTCAGTTATCATATTTAAGATTATCTATTGGGGCTCTATTAATCTCGGCTATTCTTGATTTTTCGGTTGTAATATTTAAAACAAAAAAATTACCTCCTATTATTAATATTTTGTTAGGTTTTATTAGTTTAATTCCGGCCATTTATGTTTTTAAGGAAGTCTTTGGTACTCTAATGTTCAAGGTATCAATTGCTATATATATTTTTGCTTTTGTGTGTGCGGTAATTTATAGTATAGCGGTTATTATTATTTCTTATAGAGTAAGAAAAGATGAACAATTTTTAAATAAACTTCTAAAAGAGAAGAAAAATACTGAAAACGAATAAAAAAAAACAAAACTGAGAGTGTTATTCTCAGTTTTGTTATTTTTACAATTTGATTAATTAGACCGCTGTAACATTAGTAGCTCTAAGTTTTTTTGCGTTTTTTGGATCTGTTTCAACTTCAAAAGTAACTTTTTGGCCTTCAACAAGTGCTTTGTATCCATCTCCAACTATAGCAGTATAATGTACGAATACATCTTCTCCACCATTGTCATTAGAGATAAAGCCAAATCCTTTTTCCTTATTGAACCATTTTACTGTTCCTGTGCTCATTAGGACCTCCTGCTTTATATTATATTCCATAATGTATAAAAAAACTCGCAATATGTAACTCATTAAACGAAAATGACTTACAATAACTTGCGAGATCACTTACAACATTCAGAATACAATAATAGTATAACACTAATTTTAAACTATGTCAATCTATTTAATGTATATTTCTTGTTTTTTTGTAAATAAAATAGTATAATTATAAATGTGTGTTATAATAGTTAACAAAAAAATATAATTATAAGGAGGAAAGAAAAATGCCTGTATTGAAAGTAGATGGAAAAAACTTCGAAAGTGAAGTTTTAAATTTTGATGGAACAGTGTTGGTTGATTTTTATGCTAACTGG
>Ga0334885_1005481_pt1 | contig 10249 bp, 7 predicted proteins | sample GraSluR1_MG_8_FD_207233 | JGI IMG/M metagenome (GOLD analysis project Ga0334885, IMG submission 207233) | Sludge microbial communities from methane-producing bioreactor in Wageningen University, Netherlands - Granular Sludge_31_05-R1 | ecosystem: Engineered > Bioreactor > Anaerobic > Unclassified...
CATAATCATTATCCTTAAATATTTCATATTGGACCTTACCAGATATAGATTTAGCTGAATATGTAGATAAAATATTGTAAAAATCATTATTAGCAAGATTAATTCTGAATTTGTTATCTAGTACATTTAAACTCATAACTATCCCCCTGTGTAGAGGATTATTAACTATAAATTGTGATATTGTAATCTCTATCTATAATGTTTATGTAATATAAAGTAAAATGTCAAATTATATATTAATTAATTATTACTGGGGGAAGTAAGATAAGCCAAGAAAAGTTAATAAAGGAGCTTAATTCAACAGATGATACCAAATATTGGCTTCATAGATTTGATAAAAATCTTTTAAAAGAGTTGGATCAAACAAAAGTTTTAGGTGCTGAAAAACAGCAAAGTTTTGTGATTAGATCTGTTAATGCTAATGATAAAATTATTCTTGTTTCTACATTAAATATTGGTAATAAACCAAAAATTTGTTTTATTGGATATACTATGGTTGATAAGACATATGAAGATAAAAAATCCCTTTATAAAACATATAAAGCTAAAAAGAAATTAAAATTGAAGGGAATAAAATATTTCTCAGAACCTATCGTAGCTAAAGATTTAGCAAATGAATTAAAATTTGTGACAAATCCTAAAAAATCTGCTAGTTATTTTAAATCAGAATATAAGGAAATTGGAAAAACTGATTTTGAAAAAATTCTAAGAACTACTAGTTTTACCAAAATATGTCCTATTTTTTATTCTGAAGAAGTTTCTTTTAAAATGGATGAATTCCTATTAAAATCAATTAAAGCTCTTCAAAACGTTCTAAAAAGAAGTTATGAAAGAAATAAAATTGAAATTAGGTCATTTATTAAACTATTAAAAGATTATTTGTTGCAATATGGAATCAATAAAAATTACGAAGAATTATTAAATTTTTATGGAGTAAATGCTTGGAAATTAGGTTTTAAACATTCTCCATCTCGTGATCCTGACAAATTTGTGGTATTGTATAATCAAAATGGGAAAAAAAATAGACTTAGTTACATAAGCCTATAACAGGGGAATTAAAATGAACTACGAAGATACAATCATGGCTCTAAAAAATGGTACTGTACCTGCAAAGGACGCTATTGACTTGTGCATAGGAAGAGAGAAAGAAATAGAAGAGTTTAAGTATTTATTGAAAAAAACAAGTGAAGGTAAATCTATTACCAAATTCATTAATGGGGAATATGGTTCTGGTAAGTCTTTTTTCTTGAAATTACTCGAAGAAAATGCTTTAGAAGATAATTTTGTTGTCTCAAAAGTTACATTAAGTCGAGATGTTCCTTTTAATAAATTTGAAATTATCTATAGGAATATTGTTAAATCTTTAAAATGCAAAACCGGCACTTCTCTAGAACATATTATCGAAAAGTGGATAACACATTTAAAAATGATGGTTTTTGAACAAACTGATGATCCTATTAAACAGAATTTAATTATTCGAGAAAATATGCATTCTGAATTGGAAAGTGCTCGAAAACATTTTAATCCATTTGTAGTTGCAATTGAAAATTATTATGATGCTATGAATACCGGAGATTATGAAACAGCTAAATATGCTCAATCATGGTTAAGAGGAGATTCAAATATTCCCTTTAAATATAAAAATAAGTTTGGAGTTAAGGGAGAAATTGATAAAGAAAACGCTTTTAAATCTTTAGAAGCATTATCTACATTCATTCAATCTATAGGATATTCTGGGTTGGTTATTCTCATTGATGAAGCAGAACATATTATGAGTCTTCATTCAAAAAAGTTAAGAGATACTGCATATGATTATATTCGTTTCATTTATGATGAATGTACTTTAAACAATTTTAAATATACTTTATTTGTCTTAGCAGGAACTCCAGAGTTTTTCGATGATCCTAGAAAAGGTACGCCTTCTTATGAGGCCTTAGGGGATAAGGTTGCGGGTAGAATACAAAATCCTCTTGAGAACTCTTCATACCAAAATCTTCGAAATCCTATAATGATGTTAGAAGGATTTAATAAAGATCAGTTAATAGATATTGCTGAAAAAATTAAAATTATGCATTCAGAAGTATTTGAGTGGGATTCAAATAAAATAATCCATTCTAATTTAGTTGAACGAATAGTGAATTTACATGAAAGTCATGCAGCCCAACTTAAAGGAGGAAAAGTATCTCCACGTCAATTTATAAGACCATTTATAAGTGTACTTGACACTGTTCAACAGAATCCTGACGAGTTAAATTCTGATGAAAAAATAATGGCATTATTTGAAGAAAAAGAAATTGAAGAGTTTGAAGATGACTGGTAATGATTCGAATTCACAGCTTCTAAGTAATCGGCTTTCAAGATTTTTAGCTAATAAACTTAAATGGGAAGATCTCAATCCCATACAAAAAAACGCTTTACCAATCATTAAAGAGAGAAATGACACTCTTGTTATAGCTCCAACTGCATCAGGGAAAACTGAAGCCGTATTACTCCCCATCTTTGATGATATTATTACTAATAATCTCGAACCCCTTAGTGTAATCTATGTATCGCCTTTAAAGGCTTTAATCAACGACATGAATGAACGGATAGAAAAATGGTGTGATCATTTTAATTTAGAAGTAACTAAATGGCACGGTGATGTTACACCTTCAAAAAAGCATGCATTTCTTAAAAATCCAACTGATTTTTTGTTAATCACTCCTGAGTCTCTAGAAGTTATTTTTATGAATAAGTCCTTTGATGAAAAAACAAGAATCTTTAAGAATGTTAAATACATCATTGTTGACGAAATTCATTATTTTGTAGAATCCGATAGAGGTACCCAACTTAATTCACTTTTAAACCGTATAAGACATTTTTCACAGCACCCCTTTACAACGTTGGGATTATCAGCTACGGTAGGTAATCCAGAACTTGTTTCAAAGTGGTTAAACCCGGAAAAACCGGCTGAAATTGTAGAAGATCCTTCTAAAAGAGATTTTCAATACAAAGTATTGTGCGGTTCGGAAATCAATATCTGTAAAGTCTTATCTAAATATAGAAATAAAAAAATATTAATTTTCGTTCATTCCAGAAAAGACGCTGAAAGATATTATCACATATTAAAAAGAACCCTAAAACTAAAAAATATATATGTTCATCATTCTTCTATCGATAGAGACCGCAGGGAAGAGAGTGAAGAGAAATTTAAAGATTTCAAGGATGGCTTCATGATAAGCACTAGTACATTAGAGTTAGGAATAGATATCGGCGATATTCATATTGTTGTCCAAATACACCCTCCTCATAATGTTAGTTCTTTTTTGCAAAGGATAGGTCGAAGTAGACGTAGACGTGGATCTAAACCAAGAACGATAATTTTCTATGATATTGAAAGATTTCCTTATGCAGATATCTTAATTTCACTTGCAGAAATATCTCTAACTAAAGAAGGTTATATTGAAAATATCAAAATCCCCGAAAAACCTAAAGACATTTATTTTCATCAAATTTTAAGTACAATTTTTGAAAAGGGGCATATTAAACAAAAAAATTTATTTAATAATTTAAAGGATAGTTTTGTTTTTTCTAAAATGGAACAAAATGATTTTAAAGCTCTTATTGAAACCATGGAAGAGAAAGGATTTGTTGATTACCGAAATGATTATTTAAGTTTAGGCTACAATTTTGAGAAAAAATATGGTAAACGTAATTTTCTAGATTTTTACACTGTTTTTTGCCCAAATTATGAATTCAAAGTGAAAGAAGGAGTTAAGAATATAGGTGGTCTTGATTCAGCATTTGTTATATTATTCCTAAAAGAGAGAGAAAGTTTCATTCTGGGGGGTATACCCTGGAAAGTAACTGAAATAGATCATAAAAGATTCGTTGTTAAAGTCGCAAAGGATGAACAAAAAAAGGGAGATATTCCTAAATGGAGCTCTGAAGGAGGGGTTTTAGATCACCTAATTACCAGAAAAATTTATCAAATCCTCTTGGGAGAATATGATAAAGAAATTTTAAAATATTTTGATGACTACGCACAAAAAACTGTTTCGGAATTGGTTGAGTCCGCTGGTGATGCCGGATTTAAAAAGGGCATTATACCTGTTGAATTTATTTCAGAAGAACATAAAGTTTATATTTACACTTTCGCGGGGATGAAGGCCAATGCTCTTTTATCAAATATTTTAAGTCTTGATTATGACTTATATAAATTCAATAATACTCCTTATTATTCTTCTTTTAAATTCAATGGACATTTGAACTTTAGTAATATCCTTGAATCACTATCTTCAATTGAAGATATATTCGAAAACCCTGAAATTTACAATTTAATACATGAAAATACAAAAAAATTCATAAAAAACAAATTCATTTACCATTTACCTTATCAAGATCAGGCTAAACTTAAAATGGAAATCTTGTATGATCAGGAAGGTCTTTTGAAAGTATTAAAAGAAAATAAATTAGTTCTTATTGACTCGGCACCTTTTATGAAGCTTATCTGAAAACTTTTTCTAAATAAGGTAGTGCACTGCATTTTCTAATTTCATCATTTGAACCAATTTAATCCTTATTATATAAAACTGTAATATTTATTTGCACTTTCAATCAATTACCTATTTCTCTTTTGGCGAATTTTCCCAAAATAGCTGAACCAGGTCTATCTGATAAAGATACAAGTCTATTAACGAGGACTATGGGCAATATAGCGTCGTCGTATAATTCACATTTTAAATACTCGATATTAGCAAGTATTATATCTATATTCTTAAAATCAGATTTTTTAGGAGCCAGGAGATTTTTCTTCATGGGTAAAGTTGCAACGTAAACCTTGTTATCTTTAGATTTAAAAACAAGCTTGTTTCCATAATAAGTACTCCTACCAAAAGGTTCTGTAGTAGTAGGGTCACCATTTTTTATATACGTATAAATGTAATTAGTATCTAAGACTAAAATTTCTCTTGGATTTAATTTGTGAGATATTTCCTCTGCATGTTCAGCAAAGGCCCCATGTTTTTCCAAACCTATTAAGAAAAGATCATGATTTTCAAATAAGAATTTCACTAATTTTTCCATGGATGCATAAAGCTTAGCTGTTTGTCCAAATAATGCAAGGGGACCATCTTGAATAAAAAGAGTATTTCCTAACAAATCAGGGTTTGTGTTAAGAACTATTTTTATAATTAAAACAAGCAAAAGTTGTTCTAAAGTTCTTAATAACATGAAAATTATGCCATTGGCACCTAAATCTTCATCAATAAGCTCATGAAGCCTCAATACATCCGTTAAATAAATCAATTCGTTGCAATAAGGACATTTAAAAGTATAATCAGCCATACTATTTTTTAATAAATCTATTTTTGATTGTCTGCAATGTGGACAGCTCCCCAACTGATATGAAGGAGAACTAGGGCTTTTATACTCCTCAAATATTAACCATTGAAATGTATCAATAAATTTTTCATTTACACTATTATCGAAAAATTCGTAAGTAATATCTGCAAGAAAAAACTCAAAAATTGCTTTCCTGATTGAATTAAGCAACGAAAATTCAGTTCTGTAAGTGATATTTTTTGTTGGAACAGCCAATTTAATACGCCCAAACTCGTCTTTCAATCTAGAAATATCTTCTGGACCTACAAAGTGCTGTTCAGAAATTTCTTCTAAATACGAAAGGCTGAATTTTAAAGCTCCAAATTGAAAAAATGTAAATTCAGATGAGGGATATTTTTCATAGACGGGCACAGTCGAAAAACTCCCATCAATAACAACAACGTGTTCAATAGGATTTTCTTCTATAATGTTCTCTGGATCGTCAACAGATTCTATATCTTCTTCATTGATTGTCACATCTTCAGATCTTTTGGGTAATTTACAATTTCTTAAAAAATCTTTAACAACATCGTCACTAATTATATGGCTATGTGCAGCTTTGTTTGCATATTCGAAAGCTCTTTTACCTTTTTTACTATATGCCATATGATCACACCGATGCTTTTTCAATTGGAACCACAGAATCAACTTTAAACTCATCAATTTGAACAGGAACTACAAAAGGATTTGAATGAACTTTCATTCTAATAAATCCCGTATCTTCTTGAGGACTAAACTTACGTAAGTTATTTATAAAGTCGGAAAAATCATAATATTTCTCAATTTCTCTTGTTTCATCTGTATTGTTCAAATGGGAAATGAACCAGTTTTGTGTGTTTTTTAAAATATTCGAACTAATTGAACTTACTTCTTGCGTGGCATAAATCAGGCCCAAATTTAATTTTGCTCCTTCCTTAGCAATTCGATTATAAATTTGACTTAGATTCTTATCCTCCTTTTTTGGAAATAAGTTATGAGCCTCTTCAAAATAAAATTGAATATAGTTATTGGGTTCGTTTTTTGTAAATTTCGAAATAGAATCCTCAAAAATTTCTATACAAATTTTTTCTGAATATTTTCTCTGAATTAAAGGATTACCTTGGGATAAGTCAACAATTTGTATTTTTCCTTCTCTTAAATTATTCACGATATCTTTTTCAAAGCCTGCTTTAGAATCTGGGGAGTGTAAGCCTCTTAAACCTTTCAAATATAAAAACCCATCTACTGGGGATACGTTATTCGGTTTTTTGTATTGAGTTAACATTATTAACATTGCTTCCATATCACTGTCAATAAAAGGGTATCCTTTATCTAATTCAAAGTCGTTTAGAGCCTTTTCTCCTTCAGGAGTACCTGAAAAATTAAATAGTTCTGTAAACCACTCCTTTGCATCATCCAATGTAATGTACTTGTGAGGTTTAATTGTTGTATTCATATCTTCCAAATATTTAGAAGAACCGTAAAATTTGATTTTATTGAGATCAGGGGGTTGAATAAAACCTGCTGCTTTCAAACAAGCTTGATAGATGGCTTTCTTCCGATCATAAATAAGAGTTTCATTTTTCTCATCATGAGTTTTTTCATTTATTGGTTTATTGTAATTTTTTGGTTCATCCAAGTCAATTGTTAAAAAATTTTTAAGATATGTTGCACGTTCACTAGTTTTACTTAATTCTTTTTTGAAGTGTTCAAAACCTCCTTGGATGTCATAATAAAAATTAGTTTTCATTAATTTAATATGTGGTTTACTGGCAGGTTTATAGGTGCTCCAAATATCAACCATATTTTTGTCATACATCTTTTCTATTGTTTCTTTAATTGCTCCTTGATCTTGTACATTGGGATTAGCATATTCTCCATTAATATCAAAAATAATCTGCCCTACTGGTTTTTTGTTATTGTCCTCAGATTTTTCGTATTGTTTGCTAATATCTACTGTTGCTTGAAGAATTTTTTTTACAGTATTTGATTTACCTGTTCTTGTCATTCCAAATAAAGCTGTTCTTTTGCCTAAAAAATCTTCTGGATCTATATAAACGGGTATATCTCCTTCTAGATTTTGGAATTTTCTACTTGAACTATAGCGAACGCTTCCTATTTTAAAATCATGAATATCTTGGTTAACAATGTATTCTAAGGCTTCACCTCTAAGTTTGTATACTTTATAATGATAAGAACTGTAGAAGTTTTCGACATCAGATCCAAAAATGATTTTGCTATTATCTTTATAGAAAGTACCTAACACACGGCATTCGAGTCCAGAATAACTTAGTTCAACTTTAGTGACAACATCTATTTCAGATTTGCTTCCACTAGTCTCTCTATTATCTTTATAATAGTCAACTATTGCACCGACTACTTCATCTTCAGCCGGTAATCTGGTGGGTCTTATGACTCTTAACAACAAAGCTTCAATAAATTGGTCTTCTTCCTCATAAAATGCTAGTAAAAATGTACCTTGAGGAACACCTCCGACCTTTTTCTTCCATTTGTCTGTCATCAGAACATGAGCTTTTTCATAATCTAAATAATAAGGCCTTCCGGCCATATATTCCTCCTTTTTTATTTTATCAAAAATTTCTATTACTGAATTTTTCTTCTCTTCCTCAGTATTTTCCTTTACTACCCCTTCAGTTTCAACATCATCTGTTGAAGTTATTTCGCTTTCGTTAGTTTCAACCATATTTCTCCCCCTATTTAGTACGATTTATTAAAATAGGATCTTCAAACCGAATCTTGGATTGTTCTCCATATTCTTCCATTACTTCCATAGATATCCATTTACGATTCAGTATTTCAGCACAATATCCTGTTGTATTACTTCCTGCGAATGGATCAAAGACAATATCGCCAGGTTCAGTTAAGAATTCAATAAAAAAACTTGCAAGTGATAATGGCATGCGTGCTGGGTGGATTTTTATACCTTTTTCTCGACATTTTTTAGAATAAAAATCATTAGAAGATGTATTTGCAAAACTTAACATATTATTTGGCAATCTTGGGTCTCTTTTTACATCTATTTGTTCAAGCTCTATAACATTATGCATAATACTTCCTTTATTATCCTTTAAGAATGCATCTTCACTGATTTTATGTTCAGAAGGCCTCTTACCGGAATTAAAATTTTTACGAGCTAATAATGACTTCATGGATTTGCTGTAAGGTCTTAATACCTTACTATTATCCGCTTTAGGATAATCTGACTTTGACATCCACCATAAACGTGTGAAACTGTCTACTGTCCTAATTCTTTTGACTGTAACCCATTGGGCAGGTGATGGTAAACGAGAAGGATTATAACAAATAAATTCTTGACACAATCTTAAATTGGCTTTAGGATAATTTACAAACTTTAATAAGGATTCTAAATGTAAAAGTGATTGTACGGGATGATTAGGCTCCCATGAATTTCCTAATTCAATTACAATTGATCCATCATCTTTTAATAAGTTTGAAAATGTTTTGGCAAGACTTGAAAACCATTTTTTATATTCTTCTCCATTTAAATTTCCGTAACTTTTTTTTTTGTTTAGTGGGAAAGGGGGAGAGGTTAAAATTAATTGAATATTTCCTTTTAGTTTCTGCCCTATTTTTGATTTAAGTATGTTTTTTGAATTTCCTATATGAAATTCTCCTAAATCAGTTTCATATAATTTATAAGGCATTTTGCATTCCTTCTATTTGTTGAAATAATTGAATTTAAATTATTATAAATTCATTGTAATATTTCATGATAAATAATTTTAAATTTGTGCATCTTTACATGTACGTAAATTCAAAAAATCCTTATTTATATCAATTTTTCCATTAATACAAAATTTATTTGCTTCACATTGTTTAAAGACTCTACATTTACCTGTCTTATCATTCCTTTTACTGCAACCATATTTAGATAGATGCCATAGAGCTTCATCGATATCCAAAGCAATCATTTTTCTATTATTGATCTTTAATCCTTCTACACTTTCAAACCATACATTTCTTATTTCATTAAAAATCTCATCTAATCTACCTTTAAATTCTCCATAAACAACTCCTGTAGCTAAAGATGCCCTAGCAACATGAACATCGACTGGAATAGAAACTTCTTCTAACTTTTTTAATTTACTAATTCCTACATTATCTCTGAGCATTCTAAGCCAAAGAGGTCCAATTTTGTTTCCACCCAAATATGAAAAATTTTCACTTTTTAATCGTTTAAGAATTTCTAAAGAATTCCAATTACAATCCTCTAAAAATTCAAGTGGATTACTATTATAATCATTATTTAAAGTCGTTGAATTAGTAATCCAAATTTTAAAATCTTGATTTGGTCTTTTTGCCAGTTTATACTTTTGTAGATCTTTGATTAATTCATCGTGAGATATATTTTCAACCTTATCAGGATGAAATAAATAATTAGTATCTGGATCATCAAATGTTTTTCTTGCACACTCCCACAAAGTAGGTGCATCTCTCATATAATCTAAAGAAACAGTTAATGTAATAAATAATACATGTTCCAATGAACCTCCTTCTACTCCCTCTGGGAGTATATCTTCAGGCATATCCGTATGTCCATGGATACCATTTGTATTAAAACAATTATAAAGGGTTTCTGCGACTTTACTTCCTTTTTCAATATCTAATTTAATAGGCATTTAATCACTATTCATCTTTTCATTAAATCCAACATAAGACAAAACCTTATCAGTTTTATCTCCAAGAATTTCCATGGATTGCTCATAGCAAATGTCAAGCACGTCTTCCAGTTCTTCTTCCCCTTCCCATAAGTTATCTAGAAAATCATAGCCCATCTCCTTTTCCAATTCATTAATTACATAGGTACAGAGGAATACATCATCGATGTAACCATGTGGACCATATATCACTTCTGGAAATAAATCGT
>Ga0334885_1005482_pt1 | contig 10245 bp, 9 predicted proteins | sample GraSluR1_MG_8_FD_207233 | JGI IMG/M metagenome (GOLD analysis project Ga0334885, IMG submission 207233) | Sludge microbial communities from methane-producing bioreactor in Wageningen University, Netherlands - Granular Sludge_31_05-R1 | ecosystem: Engineered > Bioreactor > Anaerobic > Unclassified...
AGGAAAGACTGCAGGATTTAGGGACCATCACCAGGTGGCACACCGAACCTATCTCTTTGCAGCAACACAGCCGGCCGGCACCCGGCCTCTTGCACCTGCTCTGCGATGCCGCTGGCTCGCTGCCCCGAACCTTGGCACAGCAGGAGGGCATCAGCCTGCTCGACAGCTATGTGGTCTGTGATGGTGAGGCCAAACCCGAAACCCTGTGGGATCCGGCAACCATTTACAGTGCCCTGCGCCAGGGCAAAAAGGTGAGCACTGCCCAGGCCTCTGCGTTCGAGCGCCAGCAACTCTTTGCCAGCACCATCGAACTGTACGGGTCTACGCTCTACCTCTGTGTCGGCTCCGCCTATACCGGCAACCACGGTACAGCCCTGGCCTGGAAGCAGGAACATGACACCAAAGACCAGTTCACCGTGGTGGATAGCGGCGCAGCCTCTGGTCGCTTGGCCTGCATAGCCCTCATGGCTGCCCGCGCCAACCGCCGGGTTGCCACAAAAGAGGCTTTGCTGACCTTGATCAACACACTTTGTCAGAACTGCGAGGAATATGTTTTCCTCGATACCCTGCGCTATCTTGCTGCAGGTGGCCGGGTTTCGAAAATACGTGGTCTTGCCGGTGGCCTGCTTGGTCTCAAGCCCATTATCAGCCCACAGCAGGAAGGGGTGCGCAGCATGGGGGTGGTGCGCAGTCAAAGCGGCCAGAAGGATTTTGCCCTGGAACGGATGCGCACTTTGGCCAAAAGGAGCCGGGTGCCACTGGTTTTGCTTCAGTACAGCGACAATGAAGACTGGCTCCAGCAAGAGGTGCTCCCCCTGGTGCAGGAACTTCTCCCCAGCAGTGAAATCCTGCTGCTACCACTCTCCCTAACCTCGGGCGTGCACATGGGCCCGGGTACCTGGGCCCTGGCCGCCTGCCCACAGCCCACAGGCACAGAGACAATGGAGATATAACCATGCGAGTTGTGCTTGTTATTCCCAGCTACAACCACGGCTTGCGTCTTCCGGCCGTGCTAGATGATGCCAAAAGACTCGGCCTGCCCATCATGGTGGTGGATGACGGCTCCACCGATGACACCCAGACCATTCTGGCTGATCTGGCCACCCTGCCGGAGAACGCCCACATACATCTTGTGCGCCACCGCAGCAATCAAGGCAAGGGCGCAGCCCTGCACAGCGCCTTTACCCTGGCAACTGAGCAAGGATATGACTGGGCACTGAGCATGGATGCCGATGGCCAACACCTGGCCGAAGATGCCGCACACCTGTTGGCCCGTGCACGCGCCGCCGGGGGCCGGCCATTGGTGGTGGGGGTGCGCAACGGCATGGAAGACATCCATGTACCCTGGAGCAGCAGGGCTGGCCGCGGGTTTTCCAACTTTTGGGTCTGGGCCTGCGGCGGACCAAGACTTGCAGATTCCCAGTCCGGCTTTCGCCTCTATCCCCTACCCGAGACCCTGCTTCTGGGCGTGCAGGCCAAGCGTTACCAGTACGAGGTAGAGGTGCTGGTTGTGGCACAGACACAGGGTCTGCAGGTTTTGGAAGCGCCGGTACAGGTAGTGTACCAGCCCAAGGGAGAGCGCATTAGCCATTTTCGACCAGGCCGCGATTTTCTCCGCAACAGCGCCACCTTTTCCCGCCTGTTTTTCCGACGTTTTCTTGGTCACAACCAGTGAGTATGAGCGCCTTCTGGTACAGGTTTCTGGAAAAAAACGCCATTTTTTTCGGTGCCTGGCTCTTCCCCTTGAGTGCCCGCATCATTGCTGCAGGCTATTTTCTTTTTTCACCGCTACGCCGCGAAAGCATCCGCTTCTACCGTCTGCTTTATCCAAAACAGTCTGCTCTGCACCATTGCTACTGCGCCTGTCGGCAATACCAACAGTTTACCACCATCCACAGCGATCGTTTTCTTGCCCGCCAAGGTCGCAGCGTCAATTTCAGCTCCGAGGGTCTGGAGCAACTCGCCCCTTGCCTGGGTAAAGGAGGTGCACTTTTGCTCATGTCGCACCTGGGCAACTGGGAGATGGCTGCCAGCCTGCTGAGCCGTCAATTTAGTGAGTTGCGGCTTTTGCTCTTTATGGGTGCGAAACAAAAGGAAGGGGTGGAGGCCGCGCAAAAGGAGGCGCTGCGCAACGATGGCGTGCGCATCATTGCTATGGAGGAGCAGGAAGAAAATCCACTCCTTGCGGTGGAGGGCATCCGTTTCTTGCAGGAGGGAGGGGTGGTTTCCATGCCAGGCGACATCCTCCACCGGCCGGATCAGAGACGGCTGCAGGTGTCCTTTTTAGGCGGGGTGGCTGAAGTTCCGGCAGCGCCCTTTGTCATGGCCCTGCTGGCCCAGGCACCGCTCTTTGTCTTTTTCGCCTTCCGCACCGGTCCTGGCCACTACCATTTCACCCTGTCACCACCTCTGCTGCTGCACAAGCAAACCCGCAACAGCCACCGCAAAGAACGTGAACAGGTGCTGCAGCAGGCAGCCCAGCACTATGCCGGGCTGCTGGAACAGGCCCTGCGCGCCCATCCCTTTGCCTGGTTCCATTTCCGCCGTTTTGTCCATGACGCACCAAAGAGCCCCAGTGGTTCAGGCAGTCAAAACAGTCGAAAATAGGCCCTTACTGCTGCCAGAAAACCGATCAAGGCGCCTGAGCTTGCCAGACACTTTTCTTTTTACGGCAAAGCAGGTAATATTCTATCTTTTCTTCATCTATTTTGTAGGACAAGTTATGACCCGTGAGGAACTGCAAGACCGGATTATCGCCATTCTCGTACAGGATTTTGAATTCAAGGATCCGGCCCCAGACGACCATCTGCGTGATGTGCACGGCTTTGACAGTATCGACGCCATCGAACTGCTCGCCAAAATCGAAAAACTGCTTGGCTTTTCCCTTACCCGGGAAGAAAAGGAACAGGCCATGGTTATCCGCACCATAAACGATATTCTGGACTATATCGAAACCATGCAACAGAAACGGGACCTGGCCACACCATGAGTCGCCGGGTCGCGATCACTGCGGTCTCCGCAATCACACCGATTGGGTATGGCCAAAGGGATATTGTCGAGAGCTTGCAACAGGGTGTTTCCGGGGTCAAGCCGCTAAAAGACGACGGCCTGCTTGTCAGCCGTATCCATTCCAAGGTTTTCGGTACAGTGGATTATCCCATCCCCTTTGATTTTGCCCGCCGGTTCCGCAAAACCATGGGGCCGGTGGCCAACTATGCCTGCCAGGTTGCCGGCGATGTACTGGCCGCCTCTGGGCTCGATCAAGATTTCATCAGCTCAGGCAGGCTGGGGGTGGCCTTTGGCTCCACCCACGGCAGCCCAACGGTACAGCGGGATATCTACCGCACCTTTTTCCAGCAGCTGGACAGTGGTTTCTCTTCCATTGGTGCGGTGGATTACCTGCGCTCCATGGTGCACACCACGGCGGTCAATATCACCCGCATGTTCCACATCACCGGCCGGGTGATCGCCACGGCCACGGCCTGCACCACGGGCAGCCAGGCCATTGGCTTTGGTTACGAGGCCATCAAATTTGGCCTGCAAGATGCCATGATCTGCGGCGCGGCTGATGAATACGACACCACCACAGTGGCGGTTTTCGACAACCTGCTGGCTTGCTCGGTAGCTTTTAACGAACATCCGGAACAAACTCCCCGGCCCTTTGACAAAAAGCGCGATGGTCTGGTGGTGGGCGAAGGCGCAGGCGCGGTGCTTTTGGAAGACTATGCATCTGCCAAGCGGCGAGGCGCACCGATTCTGGCCGAGGTGCTTGGTTTTGCCTGCACCAATAATGGCGGTGATATGATCCTGCCCAACCTGGAGGGTATCACCGCCACCCTGCAATTGGCCCTGAAAAACGCCAGACTCACACCGGAAGAGGTGGATTTTATCAGCGCCCATGCCACAGCCACCAAAATGGGCGACAGCATCGAGGCCCAGGCCATTGCCCAGGTGTATGGCGACAGATCACCGTATGTGAGTGGGCTCAAGGGCTATACCGGCCACACCATGGGTGCCTGCGGCGCCATTGAGTTGATCTGTACCCTGTATATGATGCAGGCAGGTTTTTTGGCCCCTACCCTCAACCTTGAAGAGGTGGATCCCCGCTGCGCCATGATCCAGCATACGCCCGCGTGCATGGATGCAGATACGCGCATCGCTGCCATCCAGAATTTTGCCTTTGGCGGGGTCAATACCTGTCTGCTTATCCGGAAAGGGACTGATGCAGGCTGAAACACGTTCCACCTTATTTGCGCGTCTATTCATTGATTTGCCAGTCACCCTGGCCGCCTGGGGCTATTACATTTTTGCCTTTCTCTTGTTTTTCGCGCCCTTTTACGCTGCTGCGTTTTTGTGCCCGCGTCGCCGCCTGGCCGTCCAATACTTAAACCATCTCTACTGCCGTGGCCTCTTTGCCCTTATCAGGCTGATTGCGCCCCGCCAGTGCTGGCAGATCGATGCACGCCTGGGCAGCAGTAAGGGTGCGGTTATCCTGTGCAACCATCTTTCTTATCTGGATCCGCTGCTGCTCATGGCGACCATGCCTGCCTGCACCACAGTGGTGAAAGCGCGTTTTTTTCTTATCCCCATCTTTGGCTGGATACTGCAAAGTGCAGGCTATTTGCCCTCCAGTTTTGAGGGCCGTTTTACCCGTCTGATGCTCAGGCAAATGGAGGAATTGCAAAACTATCTTGCCGCAGGCGGCAATATGTTCATCTTTCCGGAGGGAACCCGCAGCCGTACTGGTTCGCCTGCACCGCTGCAAGCAGGAGCCCTCAAGCTGGCACGCCTCACCAAAGCACCGCTTGAGATCTTTCGCATCGACAACACCCAGGTCCTTTTTCCGCCGGGCCGTTTCCTCTTCAAGGCCAGCCAGGCAAATACCATCCGCATCGCTCTGGTTGCTCACATTCAACCGGAAGACGTTCTCTACCATGGCCCTGTGGATCATTTGGCCTTGCATCTGCGCACCCTGCTGGCAGGCGCAGTTTGTGCACAGCAAGAAAACGTCACCCCCAACCAGGCCCAGCAACCAACTCAGCCCGCTGCATAGCGCTACAGGAGTAGCCATGAACATCCTCCTTCTGTCCATGCCAGATATCACCCCGGTGGTCATCCATGAATCTGCGGTGCACATGCCTAACCTGGGCATTGCCAGTATTGCCGCCAATCTGGATCCTGGCCATGAAATCCGCCTGGTGGATCTGGTGCGCAAACGCCGCTCCTTAAAAAAATACCTCTCGCGTCTGGTAAGGGACTTTAAGCCGGATCTCATCGGCCTCTCCTCTATGACCTGGCAGTTCGACACCTGTGTTAAAATTGCCCACCTGCTTAAAACCCTTAGGCCTCAGGCCACCCTTGTTTTGGGCGGCTACCACGCCACCCTGATGTATGAAGAGGTGGCAAACAGCCCCGATGCCCGCTGGTTTGACTATATGGTGCGCGGCGAGGGTGAAATCATCATGCAACGGCTGGTACGGGCCCTTGAGGGGAACGATACGGTGGAGCACATCCCTGGCCTGTCCTACAAACGCGCCGGAATTTTCCGCCATAACGCCAGGGGCGAGAATCTCGATCTTGCCGACATCAAGCCGCCGGTTCGCGATAAACGCAGGCTCACCTGGGGCTATCACATTGTCACCAAAAAGGTGGAGGTGCTGGAGACCTCGCGCGGCTGCACCCGCTCCTGCAACTTCTGCTGTATGCGCCACATGTATGGCCGCAGCTTCCGCACCTATCCCATTGAACGGGTGCTGGCCGATCTGGACAACATCTATTACGAGCGCAAGACCCGCTGGGTTTTTCTCTCAGACGACAACATTGTTTTGAATGTCAAACGGGTGATGCAGCTCTGCGACGGCATTATTGCCCGTAACTACAAAAATTTGATGCTGACCGTGCAGGCCGACTGTCTGACCATTGCCGCCAATGAAGAGATGGTGGCCAAGATGGCCCAGGCAGGCTTTCGCATTGTCTTTCTGGGTATAGAAAACGGTTCCAAAAAGAACCTGAGCCAGGCCGGCAAGGGCGATATTGTCGCGGCCAGCAAACAGGCCATTGCCAACTGCCACAAACACGGCATCATGGTGCTGGCTGGCCTGATTTTCGGCTTTCCAGACGACGACGCTGCGGCCATCCGAGAAAATTACGAATTCTTCCAAGAAATTGGTGCAGACGTGCCCTACTGCCAGCTGCTCACCCCCTACCCGAAAACAGGCATGCGTCAGCAACTGATTGAGGCGGGCATGGTGGTGAATATGGATGATTACAAGCGCTACAACGGCCTCTGGGCCAATGTGCGCACACGGCACCTGAGCATGGAAGAACTGCAGTTTGAATTCTGGTTGCAACGGGAACAGGTGCTGGGCTGGTGGCGACCGCCCCAACTGCTGCGCCAGGAAGGCCGCTTCTGGACTTCGCTCTGGCGTTTTGTGGTTAAACCAGTGCTCAAACGCAGTTATGAGCGCAAACTGAAAGAACAGGGCTGGCAAGGACTCTACCAGGAGGCCGAGGCCCACTGGCGGGGTATGAACCACTTTCCAGATCTGGAAGGGTACTGAGCATGCAGATCTACAATCTGGAATTCAGCGAACAAGAGGTGCGGCAGGCTGTGGCCGCAGGCAGGCTGCTCTCCATGGAAATAGAGTTCAGCCGCCTGTGCAACTTCCGCTGCAGCTACTGCTATGTGGAGGACCGAGTTGCGCACCCAAATGAGCTGAACAGGGAGGAAATCCGCTCTGTTCTGCTGCAGGCCAAGGCGCTGGGCGCACGGAAGATCATTATTTTAGGCGGTGAGCCAAGTATTTACCCACATCTGCCAGAGATGCTCGAATTTTTGGCGAATAATGAACTGGCCATCGAGATCTTCACCAATGGCAGCGGTGTGACGGCAGAGCTGGCCCGGCTGCTGGCAAGTAAAAAGGCGCGGGTGGTGCTTAAGCTCAATTCGCGTGATGCTGAACTACAAGACAAACTGGCCGGAAAAAAGGGCGCACATGCCATTATCATGCAGGCCCTGGCTAACCTGCGCAGTGCAGGCTATCCCCAAAACTATCCCGCAAACGGGCTCTTTCTTGCCCTGTCCACGGTCATTTGCCGCCAGAATATTGAAGAACTGCCGGATCTGTGGCGCTGGCTGCGCCGCGAAGGCATTGAACCCTACTTTGAGGTCATCACCCCGCAGGCCAATGCAGTGGCAAACAGCTGGCTTAATGTATCCGGTTCAGAGTTGAAGGCACTTTTTACCGAGCTTGCCGCCATAGACAGGGAGGAGTTCGGCAAAATTTGGGAACCACAGCCGCCACTTGTGGGCAACCGCTGCATGCGCCATCAGGTTTCCTGCCTGGTGACGGCCAAGGGCGAGGTCATGCCCTGTGTGGGCGTAACTTTAGCCATCGGTAATATCCGCGAGCAGCCCCTAGCGGATATTTTGCGCTCTTCCAGCGTGTTAAACGATCTGAAAAATTACCGCGAAACCATCAAGGGCCCCTGCAAGAGCTGCGAAAAGGCTGCGGAATGCTACGGCTGCCGAGGAGCGGCCTTCCAGCTCACCGGTGATTACCTGGCCAGCGACCCCACCTGCTGGAGAAACTGCGGCAAGCAGACCTGAATGCTGTGTCTGTGCTAACTACCCTTAAAAAGTATAGCCAATCAACAGTTTAATAGAGTTGAGCGGCTCGTTGGGATCTTTTGTACCTGCATTGGAAATGTGGTGGTAGCGCACTTCAACGATGAGGGCGTGCATGGGGTCATCGAGCACCCGGCGCAGGCCACCGGCAAACTGGTAGTTGCCATTCCAGTCGGCACCCATGCCGGGAATATCGGCAAAACTGTAGAGGATACCGCCACCGCCAAAGACATAGGGTTGCCAGATGGGATGCGCAGTGAAGGTGTAGGCGGCAAGCAAGTTCACCCCCACCATGGCCGAGGTGTCTGGCCCGGTTACGAAGTGCAGGGGCAACTCCACAAAGGTATCGTGCCGGCCTGCAAGCCAGCCAGAACCGATATCATCAATGGTGAGGTGGCTGTAGCGCGGCACCAGATCAAAACTGTGCACCCGCTCCTCGGTCAGCCCCCAGCCGGGAAAACTCTGGCCATAGCCTGCCAGCAGGGCCCAGTAGTCATCTGATGTATCCAGTAGGCCGGCCTGGGATACAGGCACGGTTAGCCATAATCCCAACGTCAAAAATATTGCCACTGCTCGGCATAGGGCCGCCTTGGGTCGCTCCAGCGGCACTGAATCTTTGCCCACAAGGTTGCTTTTGCACATACCGTGTGCCTCAAGTTTCTGGGTTGCCCATCAGAGCTATCCCATGACTATCCCATGAGAATGGTAGAGAAAGCGACTTGGAAAGCACGCTGATAGTATGGTGTGTTAGGAATACCATACGAACCAGAAACATCCAAACCACGGCCCAATATAACATCATTTTCAGCCAATTGCTTGCACGTATCAATAGGCACGATAGGCACGCGTTTGCCCCCGAGTCAAAGGCCACCACCTTCAGAAACAACAATTCCATTTGTTTATCCAGTTGCTGGAATCAACTTGTGGCCATGTTGGTGGTCCTGGTCTGGCTGCAAAAGCCTCCGTGGCATACTGGTAAGCGAAGCGCTTAAAAAAAGAATCTCTCCCGCCTTTGGTCTTTGGTCTGCAGCCAACCGTATACCCCAACCGATCCACATGGCCGCTTCCATGGCAGCCAGGCACACAAGCTGTTCTTTCTGTAAGCCAATTATGCAACACCGCACATCTGGCGCAAAGCGATTTATTGCGGCCCTTTGCTCAGTTGAATTCACCTCCCTTTGCTCAGTTGAATCGCCCGTTTTCAGAAGGCTTTGCTCTTTTGCCTGACTATTCAAATAGTACTGCAGCGATACGCATTGTTGTTGCAAATAAAAAACGGGAAAATCAATTGTTGACAATTCTGTATCAACAAAGTCAGTAATGTCCGGTTAAGAAATTGCATGGAGACAATGGATAAAAAAGTATCGTAACACATTAAAATAGCTTGACAAATCCATAAAGGGCCGATGCGGCCGTTTTCATAAGCATCCTTCTATTTCAAGGAGTTATGAAAATGAAACCGCAGCCTTTCAAACCAGGAAAACTCAATGCTCGCAGCTATAAACGCCTCTGTGCGCCATTATGCTGGGCCCTAAAGAAAATCACAAAACTAAAATCAAGAGGAAACAGACCGCTCCAAATGGAATTTGAAGACCAGCTCCATGCACTCATCTTCTTTCATCTACAGGAGCATACCTCCGGCAGGCATCTGCTCCAATCGCTGAAAGAAGACGCCTTTGCCAGGGAACATATTGCCCCGAAAAAAGGTATTGCCAAAAGCTCCTTTTTCGAGGCCATGAACGAGCGCGGTCTCGAACAATTCATGCTGGTCTTTGAAGCCTTGCAACAGCAGGTGCGGGAGCAGCTCCCAAACAGGCACCCGGAATTAGGCCCGCTGGTCGCCATTGATGGCTCACTCATTGACGCTGTCCTCTCCATGGAATGGGCCGACTACCGCAAAGGCGTCAAAAAGGCCAAAACCCACCTCGGCTTTGATCTGAATCGCGGTGTTCCCCGCAAGATATTTCTTACCAGCGGCAAAGAGAGCGAACGTCCCTTTGTTGAGCAGATCCTTGCGCCAGGGGAAACCGCAGTGGGCGACAGGGGCTACCAAAGCCATCACGGTTTTGACCAGCTCCAGGCGGCAGGCAAACATTTTGTTATCCGCATCAAGGAGAACACCATTACAACCTGTCTGGAATCCTACCCTGTGGCCTCTGGGAGCATGGTTTTTTCTGATGCCAAGGTTTTGTTGGGGCGTGAAGGAGTGAATCAAACCCGCATCCCGCTGCGGCTGGTCGGTTACACGGTTGAGGGTAAATCCTACTGGATTGCCACCAGTCGCTTCGACCTCACTGCCGAACAGATCGCCCAGATATACAAGCTGCGCTGGCAGATAGAGAGCTTCTTTGCCTGGTGGAAGCGGCACCTCAAGGTGTATCACCTTATTTCCAGAAGCCGCCATGGGCTCATGATCCAGATGCTTGCCGGCTTGATTACCTATATCCTTTTGGCGATATACTGCCATGAAGAACACGGCGAGCCGGTTTCCATCCATCGGGTTCGTCAGTTGCGCAACCAGATTCTCAATGAATCACGAATGCAACCCTGTCAGCCTGACACGCAGAGTCAACAAAACCAGGAAATTGTTCATGCAAAAACCTAACCGGACAATGCTG
>Ga0334885_1005486_pt1 | contig 10239 bp, 5 predicted proteins | sample GraSluR1_MG_8_FD_207233 | JGI IMG/M metagenome (GOLD analysis project Ga0334885, IMG submission 207233) | Sludge microbial communities from methane-producing bioreactor in Wageningen University, Netherlands - Granular Sludge_31_05-R1 | ecosystem: Engineered > Bioreactor > Anaerobic > Unclassified...
TGAAACGACTGAAGCTGGAGCGCGTATCCCACTGGTTCGGCCGGACGCGGGCGCTCGATGACATACGACTCGAAATAGGAGCGTCCGAGTTCGTCGCGGTCCTCGGCCCGAGCGGCTGCGGTAAGACAACCCTTCTCCGCATACTCGGCGGCTTCCTCCGGCCGACGGAGGGCACGGTGACCTTCGGCGACGACGTCTACTCATCGCCCCTCGTCCACGTGCCCGTGGAGCGGCGCGATCTCGGCATGGTCTTTCAGTCGTTCGCGCTCTGGCCGCACATGACGGTGCGCCGCCACGTCGAGTTTCCGCTGAAGAGCCCCCGCCACAAGGGGACGAGCGAACGGGAGAAGCGGGAAGCGGTGGAACGAACTCTGGAAGCGACGGGGCTGACGTCGTTGCAGCACCGCCTTCCGGGGGAGCTCTCCGGAGGGCAGCGGCAGCGCGTCTCCCTGGCCCGCGCGATCGTCTCCAAGCCCTCCATCCTGCTGATGGACGAGCCGCTGAGCGCCCTCGACCAGGAGCTGCGGATCGAGATGCGCCGCGAGATCCAGGACATCCACAGGCTCACCGGGGCGACCATCGTCTACGTCACCCACGACCAAGGGGAAGCGCTCGCGATGGCCGACCGGCTCGTCATCATGAAGGACGGCTGCATCGAACAGGCGGGAACGCCGAAGGAGGTCTACCTCCATCCGAGGACGCCCTTCGCCGCCGGATTCGTCAGCAAGTGCAACTTCGTCAAGGGATCCTGGACGGAAGACCGTTTCGCCGTGCAAGAGGACCCGTCGCTGCTCTTCGACGGCGCGGGAGTCGCGGAGGTCTTCCGCGGAATGAACGTCTACCCCGTCCGCCCCGAGCAGTTCCGCATCGCCGCCCGAGGACGGGGGTTGGAGGGGAAGATCGCCAACAAGCAGTACAACGGCCGGGAGATTCACTACGCGGTACGCTGCCAGGGGAGCATCTTCACCGTCTACGCCGACGCCTTCGAGGACTACCGCCCCGGAGACTCCGTCCGCCTCGCCTTCGAGGGAACCGTCCGGGACGATCGGGAGGACGGACTGGACAGGGAGGCCTTCATGGTGTACAACAGACCGGCGCACACGGACCAAGCCGCCGGGGAGCGAGCGCCCCTCCCGATTTCGGGAGCGACCGCCGAAACGCCCCGGCTTGGAGAACAATGAAAAAGGGAGATCACATGAAACCGCTTTTTGACCTGCACACCCACACACTGGCCAGCGGGCACGCCTACAGCACGCTGAAGGAGAACATCGAAGCCGCGAGCGAACGGGGACTCGCCGCGATGGGCTTTTCCGAGCACGCCCCTTCGATGCCCGGCGCGCCCGACCCGATGTACTTCATGAACTTCAAAATCATCCCCGATACCATCCTGGGAGTCCGCATCTATCGCGGCATCGAAGCCGACATTCTCGACTTCAACGGCGCCGTCGACGTGGACGCGGCGATGGCCGCACGCTTGGACTACGTCATCGCCAGCCTCCACCCCCCCATCATCTCGTCGGGGACGAGAGAGGAGAACACCCGCGCCCTCGTCGGCGCGATGCGACACCCCTTCGTCACCATCATCGGCCACCCGGACGACGACCGCTACCCGCTCGACTACACGGAACTCGCCGCCGCGGCCGCGAGAGAGCATGTGGCGCTGGAGCTGAACAACTCCAGCTTCCGCCCGAGCACGGGCCGGGTGAACGGACGGAAGAACGCAATCAGCCTGCTGAACGCCTGCCGCGTCCACGACGCCCGCGTCATCATGAACAGCGACTCCCACATCTCGTTCGACGTCGGCGACCTCTCGCTCTGCGAAGAGCTGATCGAGGAGACGAACTTCCCCCGCGAACTCGTGCTGAACTACACTCTGGAAGGCCTGGAATACGTGCTCAAGGAGGGCGTCTCGCTCCCCGACTGCGAAAAGCTCCTCTGCGCGTCGGGGAAATAAACCGCGCCACTCGCTGCAAGCGGGTACGACGCATCTCGGGTCGGGGGGACAGGCTCCGCTTCAAGAATCGAAGAAAGCCGCCGTTTTCGTTCTTGAAAAAACAGCGGCTTTCACTTTTTTCTGGTTTGAGCCAACGGAGCGCTCGATGAAGTTCGAGCTGTCATTGAAGCGAGGACTGCGCGGCGAGCCGGCGGACGCGTTCCTCCGAAAGTTCGGCAAGTTTGGCGATGAGCGCCACATCCATTCCGTGCTCCAGCATGCGGAGCGCCGTACGCTCGCGCCCTCTCTCTTCGCCCCTCTTTTCGCCTCTCTCTTCGCCTTTTTTGATCCATCCGTCGGCCCAGTTACAGGGCATGCTCGTTTCTCCTCAGTGAGGCGAGGACTGCGCGGCGAGCTGGCGGACGCGCTCCTCCGAAAGTTCGGCAAGCTTGGCGATGAGGGCCACATCCATTCCGTGCTCCAGCATGCGGAGCGCCGTACGCTCGCGCCCTCTCTCTTCGCCTCTCTCTTCGCCTTCTTTGATCCACCCGTCGGCCCAGTTGCGCGTTCCTTCGGCTATCATTCTCTCCACCTCCACCAGGTCCTCCACATCGGGAAAATTCCTTCTGCGGGTCTTCTTCGGCAGCAGCGCGTTCCGCACGAAAACCGCGAACGAGCGCCTCAGATGCCTGTGTTCCTCTCCATCCAGCACGCCGCCGAGCGACCGCACTATCTCCAGCAGGTGATCGGGCGTCCTGCTGTTCTCCATGCGAAAAAGAAACGCCGCCAGATTCTTCGACTGCGCGAGCCGCTCCTCGCTGTATGCGCTCTCGTCGAGAAGCAGATAGCGCAAATGCGGAGCATAGCGCCCGAGAACCGACGAAGCCGGGTGCAGCATCTCCTCCAAAGAGAGGGGGACGGTCCATCTCCCCTCTCCCGAATAGAGCACGATCGGCAGCACCGGAGGGAAAAAACCGTCGACGATCTCGTTCCGTTTGACGATATCGCCGTAGAGCAGACCGATATACGCCATAAGCCGTCCGGCGATCCACCGGTCCGGCGAGGACTGGAACTCGACGATCAGACAGAGATAGACCATTCTCCCTCTGAAGCTCACCCTCCAGATAATATCGTCGAACCGCTCCCGCAAATCGTCGGTCACGAAGGAATCATGCACCCTGTCCAGCGTATCCAAATCCAGACCGTCGACCCACTCCTCCGTGACGAATTCAAGGAGAAGGTCGCGCATCATCTCTTTATTCGAAAAGAGAAGCTTGTATCCTCTGTCGTGAGTTCCCATACGAACATTATAGAATCGGCGGCAGGAATCCGCAAGCGAAGGGAAACGCGCATTTAAATGGATACGGGCTCTTTGATGTCCAGCTTCTCCTTCAGGGCCTCCCGGAGAATGAAGGAGATGTTGTCGTCTTCATAAAACGGTATTCCGCATCCGGAGCACGTGCGTGCCGAATTCAGGAACAACGGGTATAATCGGGACGGATAAACTTCGGGGAGGCGTTCTTCATATGCACACCGACACCACGTTTTTCACCAACGAGCCCGGCAACACGCTTCTTGACCGCTTCAAGAGGTCGCTCGCCCACTTCCGCACCTTTGATTGCCTCGTCGGATACTTCCGGCTCAGCGGATTTCACGAACTGTACCCCTCCCTTGAAAACGTTCACAAGATACGCATCCTCGTGGGGATCGACGCGGACGGTTCGTCGTATCGCCTTGTTCAGCTCGCTCGCGGTAGAGAGCAGTATCATTTCTCTTATGACGACGCTGCGGAAAGCGCCTTCGAGGCCTCGAAAAAAGAACTGGACTCCTCCGAAGACTCTTTGCGGCTCGAAACCGGCATCCGAAAATTCATCGAGTTTCTCGTCTCCGATTCCCCTCGAAAAGAAGAGGATCTGGCGGCGGGCAACAACGGGAAAAAGATGGAGATCCGCGCGTACCCCCACTCTCCTCTCCACGCAAAACTCTACATCGGCAAGTTCGGAGACGACGCGTTGGACTACGGGCGGGTCATAACAGGCTCCAGCAACTTCTCCGAGAGCGGTCTCTCCGGCAACCTCGAATTCAACGTCGAGTTGAAGGAAAGCAGGGACGTACGCTTCGCCGAAGAACGTTTCGATGCTCTTTGGAAGGATTCAGTGGACCTTTCCGATCGGTTTGTGGCCGACCTTGAGAAAAAAACCTGGCTGAACGACGCCGTCTCCCCGTGGTTCCTGTACATGAAAATGCTGTACGAGTATTTTAAAGACGATCTTTCTCTGGACGACGACCTTGTTTTCGACCTGCCGGACGGTTTTATGGATCTTGAATTCCAGCGTCAGGCCGTCGCTTCCGCGCTGAAAATTCTGAACGCCTACGGCGGCGTCTTCCTGGCCGACGTGGTGGGACTGGGAAAGACCTTCATGGCGGCGCTTCTGGCGAAGAACCTCGACGGCTGGAAACTCGTGCTTTGCCCTCCGACGCTGACAGCCTATTGGGAGGAGACCTTCCGCGATTTCGGCATCAGGCGCTGCCGTGTGGAATCGATCGGCAAGCTGGAATCTCTGGTCGAGGAAGGAACGGAGAAATTCTCCTTCGTCTTCGTCGACGAAGCCCATCGTTTCCGGAACGAGTACACGCAGGGGTTTGAAAAACTCCATCAACTGTGCAGAAACAAGAAAATCATCCTGATTTCCGCGACGCCTCTGAACAACAAATACCGGGACATATTCAACCTTTTGAAGCTCTTTCAATCCCCAAAGAATTCCGCCATCCCCGGTCTCCCCGATCTTGAGGGATTCTTCTCCGCTCTTGAAAAGAAACTCTCGCCTCTGGACAGAAGAACGCCGGCCTACGCGCAGGCCCTCTCCAAAGGAGCGGAGGAGATTCGCGACAAGGTGCTCCGTCACGTGATGGTGCGCCGCACCCGGCGCGAAATTACCAGGTACTACGCCGACGACATGAAGAAACAGGGCCTGGTCTTTCCACGTCTCGAAGCGCCCCATAGAATCTATTACCGTCTCGACGGCGAACTCGGAGAGATCTTCGACCTCACCATCGAGCGCCTCCGACAGTTTTCCTATGCCCGGTACGTTCCGCTCCGCTACCTCGGAGAGAGCGACGGCTCCGTCTCCGAGTTCGAGCTGCAACAGCAGCTCAACATCGGCGGCTTCATGAAGACCATCCTTGTGAAGCGCCTTGAAAGCAGCTTTCACGCCTTCCGCCTCACCGTCGGAAGGTTTGTCCGATCATACGAGAGATTCATCGCGCTCTTTGAACAGGGGAAAGTCCTTCTGGGAAAAAACGTGGACGTTTTCCAGCTCGTCCACGAAGACGAAGACGAGCTTCTCCGGCGGATCGAGAGCGGAGAGGTCCGCGAGTTCCCCGCGAGCGCCTTCCGCCCGGAATTTGCGCGCGATCTGGAAAGCGATCTCTTCCTGCTGCGCTCCATCGTCTCTCTCTGGGAGCGCGTCGGACAGGACCCCAAACTCGACGCGCTCTTCGAGGCGCTCGACACGGGAGAGCGCCTGTCGGAAGGGAAGATGATTCTCTTCACCGAATCGCACGAAACGGGCGAGTATCTCTTTCAGCGGCTGGAAGAGCGTTCGCCCGGCGAAGTCCTCTTCTTCAGCTCGCACGGAGGCCGCGTCGGCGGACGCTCTTTGCGTCCGGAAGACGCCCGGCGCGCCATCCGGGAGAGTTTCGATCCCAAAGAGGAAGGAGGTCCGCTCCGCTTCCTGATCGCCACCGACGTTCTTTCGGAGGGAGTCAATCTGCACCGCGCCTCGACGGTGGTGAACTACGATCTCCCGTGGAACCCCGTCCGCGTTCTGCAGCGGGTTGGACGGATCAACCGCATAGGCGCCCGCGAAACGGTCCGCATCGTCAACTTCTTCCCGACCGACCGCTCCGAGGACGTTCTCGGCCTCGAAGCCGCCGTGAAGAGCAAGTTGCAGGCCTTTCACGACACACTGGGAGAGGACGCGAAGTACCTCGGCGAAGAGGAAGAGACCGGAGGCTTCGAACTCTTCGGCGACCGGCTCTACCGCAAACTCGTTTCAACGGAGACGTTCGAGGGAGAAACCGAGGAGCGCTCCGAACTGGAATACCTCTCTCTCCTCCGCACTCTCCGCGACCAGAGTCCGGAGACGTTTGCACAGCTCGGAACCATTCCTCGGAAGGTCCGCTCCGGACGCCGCTCGCCGCGGAACGGAAACGCTCTGCTCACCTTCTTCCGGCAGGGCGGACTGAAAAAGTTCTTCCTTTGCGACGAAAAGGGGGACGCGGCGCGCGAACTCCCCTTCCTCGACGCGGCGGATCTCTTCGCGTGCCCAAAGGACGAGCCGCGCGTCTCCCCCCGCCTGGAGGCGTACTACGGCATGCTGGCCAGGAACAAGGAGGCTTTCGACGCGGCGGCCTCGCCCGACCGCTACGCCGTTTCCCCCTCCCGCAAGAGCAACGCCAACGAAACGTGGCTTCTGCGCTATCTGAAAACGCTCAAATCCGCTCCGGCGACCGGAGACGACGAACGATTCCTCGAACTGCTGCGCGTACGCCTCTCCGAAGGGGCGATTCCGGCTCGCCGCACGCAGCGCGCTCGTTCGCTTCTCGGGCGCGCCGACGATCCTCGCAAAGCGCTTGAAATACTGCGTCGGGAGATACCCGAGGAGTACCTCGCCGAAACGGAGCGCGAGGACGCGCCCCGCTCCGCCGGGACGAGGGAGATCATTCTCTCCGCGTGGCTGGAAGGAGACGACGCCCGATGAACGAACGCGAAGCCCGGCTGCTCGTTCAAAAAACCTTCGGCGCGCCCTTCGACGGAGCCGCCTTCAGCGCCTTCTCGCGCAATCTCCTTCGGAATATGGACGAGAGCAACCTCTGGAAGAGAGGGGGCAACCTCATCCCCGACGCATACGCCGCGCACATAGCCTCCTACTCTCTGACCGGACGGTACCGGGCGGGCGGAGACGATCTGGCCGTGCTCGTCGTTCGGCTGAAGAAAGGGGAAACTCTGGAACGAGCCCGTACGACGCAACGCAACTTCGTCGCATGGTACCTCTCCGACAAAGGAAAGGACGCGGCGCTCGTCGCCTTCGTCCCCCCGGAGGGCGACGAATGGCGCTTCTCGTTCATCAGGCTGGAGTTCGCTCTTGCGAAAACCGTGAGCGGGGCGGTGCGCATCGAGCAGAAGCTCACCCCGGCGAGGCGCAGCTCCTTCCTCGTGGGAGCGGCCGAGCCCCACCGCACCGCGGAGACGCAGCTCTTGAACTGCCTGCTCGCCAACTCCCCGCTCGCTCTGGACGACATCGAACGCGCCTTCAGCGTGGAAGCTGTGACCGAGAGTTTTTTCAGAGAGTATGCGACGCTCTTCGCAGAAACCGTCTCCGAGGTGGAAAAAGCTCTGCGCGGAAACGAAACCGCCGCGAAGATCTTCGACGAACGCTTCATCCACCCCCGCCACTTCGCGCAGAAGCTGCTCAGCCAGATCGTCTTTCTTTACTTTGTCCAGAAGAAAGGGTGGCTCGGCGTTCCGCGAGGGGGAAAGTGGGGCGAAGGAGATCCCGACTTCCTCGCAAGCATGTTCGCACGGTCGCGAACGGATTTTTACCGCGAGGTTCTGGAGCCGCTCTTTTACGACGCCCTCGCCACGGACAGGGACGACGGATGGTACGCCCCTTTCGGCTGCCGCGTTCCCTTCCTCAACGGCGGGCTCTTCGAACCGTTGAACGGACATCCGTGGAGGGAAGCGGCGCTCCGTCTGCCGGACGCTCTTTTCGGCAGGATCTTCGGCGTCTTCAACGCGTATAACTTCACTATCCGCGAGGACGAACCGCTGGAAAAAGACATCGCCGTGGACCCCGAAATGCTCGGCAAAGTCTTCGAGAGCCTGCTCGACATCGACTCGCGAAAAGAGAAGGGGGCCTTCTACACCCCCTCCGACATCGTCCACTACATCTGCGTCGGGACGGTCGCGCGTTTTCTGGCGAAGGAGTGCTCCATACCGGAGGAGGACGTCGCGCACTTCTTCCGGTTCGGAGAAACCTTGGCCGAACAGGAGGTCCAGAGGGCATCCAAAGAACGCGATACCGAGACCTACCGCTGGAACCTCCCCGAATCCGTCCGCACGAACGCCCGCGCGCTCGACGAAGCGCTCGCGCGCCTGACGGTCTGCGACCCGGCGGTCGGCTCGGGGGCCTTCCTCGTAGGAATGCTCCAGGTCGTCGCGGGCGCGAGGAAAACGCTGGGCGCCTATCTTCAGGAGGGAGCGCGTTCCTCATGGGACTTGAAAAGAGAGTGCATCCGCTCCTCCCTCTACGGCGTCGACCTCGAACCAGCCGCCGTGGACATCGCCAAACTGCGCCTCTGGCTCTCCCTGCTGGTGGACGAAGAGGGAAACGAACGGATCGAACCGCTTCCCAACCTCGACTACAACATCCTGCAGGGGAACAGTCTCGTCGAATCCCCCGGCGACGTCGACCTCTCCGACTTCGGAGACGCCCTCCTGGGCGATCCGGAGGAAGAAGCGCTCTTCCGGCGGCTGAACGAGCGCAGAGCGGCCTTCTTCGACGCGACCCTCGGCAGCGAGAAGGAACGGCGCAGACGGGAACTGGAAGACGCCATACTCGCCATACCGAAGGAGCGCCTCCTGCGGAAACGGCGCTTCTATGAGAGCGAACGGGAGAAAGACCTTCGCGCCGCAGGCGGCGTACCGGCCATCGTCGCCGAGATCGAATCGCGCTCCGCCGCTCTCTTCGAGAGCATTACGAAGCAGGAGGAGGAACTGGCCCGGGCGCTCGGCGCGGAAAACAGGCGGACCTTCTTCCCTTGGCGCCTCTACTTCGCCGACGTCTTTCACCGCGACGGACACAACGGGGAAGGCGGGTTCCGCATCGTCGTCGAAAACCCGCCCTACGTCCGGCAGGAGGGGCTGAAGGAGATGAAGAAACGCCTGAAGGAGTATGCCGTCTTCAAAGGAACGGCCGACCTCTTCGTCTACTTCGTCGAAAAGAGCTGGAGCATTCTCGCGCCCGGCGGGCAGATAGGGATGATCGTCTCGAACAAGTGGATGCGGGCCGACTACGGCGCGCCGCTCCGCGGTTTTCTGGCCGGGCGGAAGATCCACGAGCTGATCGACTTCGGAGACCTCCCGGTCTTCAGCAAAAAGGTGATCGCCTACCCCTGCATCCTTATGGGAGAGAACTCCCCCTCGGACGGACGGCTCGACGCCGCGACGCTGAAGACGCTCGACTACGCCTCGCTCGCGGAACATCTGGCGTCGGAACGCTTCGAGGTGAGGACGGACGACCTCTTCGCGGAGGCGTGGGTGCTGGCCCCTTCGCCGGTGCTCCGGCTGCTCCGAAAGGTACGCGGGCGCGGCGTTCCGCTGGGCGAGTACGTGGAGGGGAAAATATTCTACGGAATCAAAACCGGCCTGAACGAAGCCTTCGTGATCGACGAAGCGACGAAGGAGCGCCTCCTGGCGGAGGATCCGGGGAGCGCCGAACTGATCAAGCCGTTTTTGGCGGGGGACGAAATCAAGCGGTACGCGGAACCGCACGCGACGCACTCCCTTGTGTGCATACGGAACGGCTTTACCCGCGAGCGCTCGATGGGGGCGAAGGAGCCGTGGACGTGGCTGCAGGAGCGCTACCCGGCAGTGGCGGCGCACCTTGCGCCGTTCGAGGCGAAAGCAAGGAAGAGGGCCGATCAGGGGGAGTACTGGTGGGAGCTGCGCTCCTGCGCGTACTACGACGAGTTCGAGAAGGGGAAGATTCTGTTTCCAGATATCGCGGAAAAGGGAAGTTTCACGATGGATGCGGCAGGACGCTTCTATTGCGCAAACACAGGATACTTCATCCCTTCGGACAAGCCTTATCTTTGCGGCATTCTGAACTCGCGGCTGCTGAACTTTCTCTACCGCTTCTTCTTGGCTGTATACAGGGGAAACTACTACCGCTTTTTTACACAGTACCTTGAAACGCTTCCGATCCCTGTGGATACGAGCGAGCCGAACATCGTCTCCGCTGAAAAGGCCGCGGAAGGGGCGATACTTCAGCTGCGCCTCCACGAGTCGCTCCGCGCCTGCGTCGATCCTGCGGAAAAGGCGGCCCTGCGACAGCGCATCGCGAAAGCGGACGAAGAAATCGACGCCGCCGTCTACGCCCTCTACGGTCTCTCCGCGGACGAAATCGCGCTGGTGGAGCGCACCGTCCCTTGCTCTCCTCCGGAGAGGCGTTCCGCGCCGGCGGATTTTGTACACTCTCCGCGAGGAGACGAGCCCGCGCAATCGGCCGAGGTCGACGAGTAGA
>Ga0334885_1005487_pt1 | contig 10239 bp, 8 predicted proteins | sample GraSluR1_MG_8_FD_207233 | JGI IMG/M metagenome (GOLD analysis project Ga0334885, IMG submission 207233) | Sludge microbial communities from methane-producing bioreactor in Wageningen University, Netherlands - Granular Sludge_31_05-R1 | ecosystem: Engineered > Bioreactor > Anaerobic > Unclassified...
CGCTTGCCTCCTTTACCTGTAAGACAAGCGTATCACGATCTGTCAACTATGTGCTGAGCCTACCGTTTGAGTAACTGTCAACTATGTGCTGAGACTTTCCAAGTACACGATGTGCTGAGACTAACCACTTACTCCTTACTCCTTACTCCCTACTCCCTACTCCTTACTTCCTGCTCTCTGGGAACCGGTTGAAGTCCACGATGTAGGGCCACCAGTTGTTGAGCTTGCCGTCGGCGGCGCGGCCTGGGGCGTGGGGAAGGCGCTTGAGCCACCAGCGATGATGTTCGCGGATGTCGCCGTTGCCCCACTGGGCGCAGTTCATTGGCTTCTTCTCGCCGGTGAGGTCGGGGTAGTTGAGCCAATCGTCGGCGCTGCTGAGCACCGTGCGGCGATTGCCCCAATCGTAGTCACGCTCGCTGTTCGGCGCGAAGTGGACGTTGCCGCAGGCTGCTTCGCCCGGCGCGACTTTGTCGTACAACGTGAAACGGTTCCAGGTATGAGGGACCGACTGTTGCGAGACCGGCGCCAGCTCCCACGAGCCGTAGACGTGACGCAGGATCGACTCGACGCGGTGGCCGAACGCCTCCAACATCTCGCCGACACCGCGCTCGTAGTTGAAGCCCATCGTGACGAAGGTGCGGAATCCCCAGAAACCCGGCACGGGTTCGGAGTTGCAGAAATAGGGTCGCCCGCCGGCCATCGTGGATTCCCAGAAGCCACCGTAGGGGAAGCCCCACAACCACACCTCGTCAATCTCTCCCAACATCACGCGCCAGGGAATTTTGTATGCCTTGAAAATCGCTGCGTAGTCCACCGCGTCGGGCTGGTGCCAGGCATCCTTTTTCTCATGACACGCCAGATACGTGGCGTTGGTGTAGCGGAAGCCATCCAGTTTGAGCGGATAGGCGTCTACATCGACGGTCTCCACGACGCGATAGCGCACGTAGCCGTAACTACATTCCTCGATGTCGGCGATGTACTGCGGCATCAAGTCGCGCGGATCGTTCCACCCCAGCACCTCGTGCAGCCGTTTCCCACCCTGCTCAGGGAACACCGGCGCGAAGTTGATCACCAGCACCTTCGGTTCGACAACCGGCGCGGGAACTCTCGTTTTTCCGAACATAGGGCCTCCTTTAGAATCATGAATCACGAATTACGAATGAAAGAATTAGCGAATCAGTAGTTCCCCGTTTCCCCTTTCCTTTCCCGTCTACTGTCTACCGTCTACCGAATCCCGATACTCCGGCGTCGTCGTCAGTCGCCCCGTCGCTTGCAGCCAGGCGACGGCGTCCGCGAACTGCGCTTCGGTGGGGACGGCGTTGGCGGGGTAGTCGGGCAGGGTGTACACGCCGGTCAATGGAGTGGGAATCAACCCCTTGTCGGCGAGCAGCGCGCTCCAGCGGCCTTTATCCGCGTTGATTGCGGTGCTGGCCTTGTCGATCGCGGTCAGGAATGCTCGGACGGTCTGCGGTTGTTGCTCGAAGATCTCTTTGCGGAAGGCGTAGAGGCTACAAGCTACTTCCGGGTGACGTGTGTCGTCCACGATCAGCACCGCGCCCTGCTGCATCGCCAGCGACGCCAGCGGCTCCGGTAGCGTCGCCGCACGCAGTTCTCCGGCATCGAGCAGCGCCATCCGGTCCGGGATTTTGGGGACGGCTAACGTGGCAATCGCCTCCCTTGGCAACCCCTCGGCCTCAAGCAGCCGGTGCGTCACATACTCGATGACCGTGCCTTCAGAGATACCAATCGGGACGCCGCGTAGTCCTTCCACCGTGGTGATGCCCGACTTGCTGGCCGCCAGAATGCGAAACTGTGCGAAATCCGCCGTGGGCACCATCGCATAACGCACGGCGATCACCTGCACGGACTCACGGTTGTACAGCGCGAGCGCCACCAGATCGGTGATGAAGCCGTCGATTTGCCCAGCCTGCAACAACTGATCGCGTTCGGCGGCAGAAGCGACCGGTATCAAATCGACCTCGATCCCTTGCGTGGAAAAATTCCCTTCAGCCTCGGCGACGTACAGCGGCAGTGTGTCGAGAATCGGCAATACCGCAATACGTAGTGCACCCGCTTCCGGCCTGCGGCACCCGATTAACATGAGCACACCGAGACAGCAGGTCAACAGCACAATTTTCAGATTCCGCACAACAACTCCTCGCAATCTCTCAACGGATTTAACGGATTCAACGGAAGTTCTTTCCGTTTGATCCGTTAAATCCGTTGAGACTATTTGGGCGAAACGCCATGATCTGCCAAATCCTCGCCGTAAGGTCGCCGGTACGTGACCGCAGTAGGGCGCTCATCCGCATCTGGCGCGTAGATGAACGTGAGCAGCGAGGCGGGCGCAGGATAGGCCTCGTCTAGCCCGTGGTTGTCCAGTGTGTGCTTGTTGGCCGGGATTAACGCGACGCCGAAGGCCCACAGCGCGGTGAACGCGATCACATCGCCATGACTCACCGCGACGACGTGCTGCCCGGTGTACTCACGCCGCACCTGCGTCAGGAATTCCCGCGCGCGCGCGACGACGTCCGGTGGTTGCTCGTAGGTTGGATCGATACCCGTGTACAAGTCCCAATCGCGGGACGCCATCGACAGCAACGGCTGTCCCTCGAAGAAGAAGCGCACCTCGTTGAGCGCCTCGGACGTGTGCAACGGGACCTCAGGCCGTTCCGCCAGTAGGATACGCGCCGTCTGTTGTGCGCGCATCAGCGGGCTGCTGAAGACCGCCGTTACCGGGGTATCGCGCAGCGCCTCTGCCACCGCCTGCGCCTGCCGCTCGCCCAACTCGCTCAATCCAAAGCCTGGCAATCGCCCATAGACAACCCGCTCTGGATTGTACACCTGCCCGTGCCGGACGAAAGTGATGTGTGTGTGTGAAAATCGGTGCTCTGTGATTGTTATCCTCCGAAAATGTCAACGGATTCAACGGATGAAACGGATTGAGGAGAAGAAATCCGTTAGAATCCGTTCAATCCGTTGACCAAAAATAATGCCCCCAGCACGCCTGCAAACAGCGTCACGCTGATGTAGCTGTTGATGTTGAAAAACGCAACGTTGACGCGCGAAAGGTCATCCGGGCGCACCAGGCTGTGTTCGTAAATGAGCAGCCCGGCAATAACAGTCAAAGCGAGCCAGTACGGCCAACCCAGCGCGAGCGTCTGTCCCAGAAAGATGAGTAGCGTGATCGTGACGACGTGGCACAGCGACGAGAGTCCAAGCGCTACAGGGACGCCGAACCGCGCCGGGATTGCGTGCAGGCCTGCTATGCGGTCGGCCTCCACGTCCTGGCAGGCGTAGATCATGTCGAACCCCCCGATCCACAACGTCACGATACCCAACAGCAGCCACGCCGGGATGTCGTCCGCCGCGAACAGCGATCCGCGTACTGCCACCCACGCGCCCATCGGGGCCAGACCGTCGGTGAAGCCCAGAATAAAATGCGAGAGCCACGTAAAACGTTTGGTGAAGGCATAGCCCACCAGAAAAAGCACTGCACCTGGCAGCAAAATCAGCGGCAGCGGCCCCAACTGCCACGCCGCGATGCCCAACACTAACCCTGATGTGATTGTCCCCACCCGCGCCGTCGAAAACGCGATGCGCCCGGTGACGAGAGGCCGGTTCGCTGTGCGGGGATTCCGCGCGTCGAGCGTCCGGTCCGCGATGCGGTTCACGCCCATCGCCAGTGTCCGCGCTGCCGTCATCGCCACGGTGATCCACACGAACTGCCGCCACGCCGGCCACCCGCCGGCTGCCAGGAGCATCCCCACGTAGGCAAACGGGAGGGCGAAGATTGTGTGCTCGAATTTGATCAGTTCCAGGAAATCGCGGATTTTTCTCAACACGCTGGAATTATACCATGTCTGATGCGTGATGCGTAAGGAACATTCACGCATCACGTTTCACGTTTCACGCATGTTGTATATAATCCGCACTATGAACCGTAAACTATGGCTTGCTTTCGTGTGTGGATTACTCCTTGTCGCTGTGACAGTGTTGAGTGCCGTGCAACTCTCTGCGCGGCGGCAATTCCTCACCCGTGGCTGGGAAACGGGTTTCCCCGCGCCGCTGGTCGATACGGAGTTGCCACGTGGCTGCGTCAATGCTGCGCTTGAACAGTACGATCCCGCCAGCCTGACCTGGGCGTTGGATACGATTGCCGGCGGCGGCTTCACCTGGGTGCGCCAGCGTTTCGCCTGGGCCGACATCGAACCCGCGCCGGGTGAGTTTCGTTGGGAGACGTGGGACGCGCTCGTGGACGAGGCCGTCGCGCGCGACCTGCGCCTGATCGCCGTCCTCGATACCGCGCCCGCGTGGGCCGGGATGCCGCCCAATCCTACGGCCTTTGCGCGGTTTGCGGGCGCATTTGCCGACCGTTACGGTGACACGCTCACCTATTACCAAATCTGGCACAACCCCAACCTCGGTGACGCCTGGGGCGGTTACGCGGACGCTTATGCCTACACCGCTTTGCTCACGAATGCAGCGGAAGCCATCCGCGCAGCAGACGCCGATGCGCGCATCGTGCTCGGCAGCCTTGCCCCCACCGTCGAAACCGGCGAGCGCAACTACGCCGAGGACGTCTTCCTGGAAATGCTCTACGTCGCTGGTGCACAACCGTACTTCGACGTGGTCGCCGCGCAGCCTTATGGGTTCTTCGCCAGCCTAGAGGATCGCACGGTGGGTCGAGATGCCTTCGTCTTCTCACGGGCGATCCTGATCCGTGAGGCGTTGGAAGCCCATGGCGACCAGGACAAAGCCGTGTGGATCAGCCATTTTGGGTGGAACAGCAAGCCCGCCGATTGGCCCGGCTCTACCTCGATTTGGGGCAGCGTGGATGAAACGACGCAGGCAGACTACACCGTCGCGGCGTTGACGCGGGCGGAGCGCGAATGGCCGTGGATGGGTGTGATGTGCGTCAACGGTTTCCAACCGCGCCCCGAAACTACACCACGCGCCGTTCCCGACGCCGAAGAGCACTGGGGCTTTGCGCTGGTGGGGCCGGAGGGCGAATTGCGCCCGGTCTACGCGGCGCTGCGCGACTGGAACGCCCGCCCACGTGTGGCGACGCCCGGTGGATACAACGCAGGGACGTCGCTGGCGGACTTCGACGGCACGTGGACGCTCGGTCCGCAGGGCGCCGATATCGGCCAGAGCGGCGACCGGGTAACGTTGACGTTCGAAGGCACGGGCGTCGCGCTGACGGTGCGGCGCGGGCCGTACCGCGCGTTCTTGTTCGTCACCGTGGACGGCGAACCGGCCCCTGCGCTGCCCCGCGATCGCGAAGGGCGCGCCTACGTCGTCCTCTACGATCCGCTGGCTGCCGTGGCGACCGTCCCCCTGGCGGAACACCTCCCTTATGGGCAGCACACCGTCGAAGTGATTGCCGAGCGTGGGTGGGGGCAGTGGGCGTTGGCCGATTGGCGTGTGGCGAACCAACCGGATACAACCGGCGACACATTTGGTTATCTGCTGCTGGCATTACTTGGTGTCGGTGGGCTGATCATGGCAATCTTCTCCGGGCGGCGCGTAGATTGGGGGCGTCTGGGGCAGGATTTTGCCAGAGCCTGGAATTGGCTGCGCGAAGGCGGCCAGGTGGCGGTCACGGTGGTGCTGAGTGCGATTTACCTCTTCGCTGCGTGGCAGGTGATGATGGGGCAGGGGATCTTCCGTCGTCTGGGCGACGGCGGCGAGCAACTCGCGCTGCTGCTGGCGGCGGGGCTGTACTACTTCTCGCCGTGGATGGTGTTGACGCTTGGCGCAGGCGCGGTGGTGTCGTTTATCGTGTTTATGCGTCCGGCTTTGGGCTTGGCGCTCACGTTGTTCGCCGCGCCGCTGTATATGCACCCATTGTCGCTGCTCGGCAAGTCGTTCTCGCTGGCGGAACTGGTGCTATTGCCCACACTCGCCGGCAGTTTTGTGCAGATTGTAGGGAAGTGGAAGACAGGTTGGAGACCGCGACTTCCGCGCCGCCAGGTGATGTGGTTAGGCGCTTTCGTCGTCGTGGCGCTACTCTCCACGCTCTTCGCCCAGCATCGCCACGAGGCATTGCGCGAACTGCGCCTCGTCATCCTTGAACCGGTCTTGTTCTACCTGGCACTCATCGCCCTGCCGATGGAGAAACGCGAGCGGCAGCGCATCATCGATGCCTTCGTGTGCAGCGCGGTGATGGTCGCCGTGGTGGGTCTGGTGCAGTATTTCTTCCTGGGCGATGTGATCACGGCGGAGGGCGGGATGCGGCGGCTGCGCAGCATCTACGGTTCGCCCAACAATGTGGGACTGTATCTGGGCCGGGCGCTGCCGTTGATGCTGGCGGTGGTGTTCTTCGGCGGGGCTAAAGTACACGGCCAAAAGCAGAAAAGCGAGAATTCACCGCAGAGCACGCAGAGATCGCAGAAGTCTTTCAATTTTCTCGGCGTCCTCGGCGATCTCCGCGGTGGAAGAGCTTCAGGGCGGCGCTGTCTGTATGCGCAGGCGTGCGCGCCGGTAGGGGCGGCGCTGCTGTTGAGCCTCTCGCGCGGCGCGATTGTCCTGGGCATTCCGGCAGCGTTGTTGCTGTTGGGCATCCTCGGCGGGCCGAAATGGCGGCGGGCGACGATCGTTGTCCTGCTGATCGGCGTCGTGGCGCTGATTCCGCTGCTGCGCACACCGCGCTTTGCCGGGATGTTCGATCTGAGCGGCGGCACAACGGGTTTCCGGCTGTCGCTATGGCACAGCTCGTTGGGAATGATCCGCGATTATCCGTTGTTGGGTGTGGGGCCGGATAACTTCCTCTACGCTTACCGCACTCGCTACGTCCTGCCGACGGCGTGGGAGGAGTTCAACCTGGCGCACCCGCACAACGTCGTGATGGACTTTGCGGTGCGGCTTGGTGTTTTGGGGGTGGCGATATTCGTGGGTTTGCAAGTCTCGTTCTGGCGTAAGGTGTGGCCGCTGCGCAAGGCCACACATCCCGCAACACGTGCACTTGCCCTTGGGGCGATGGCGTCGATGGCCGATTTCCTGGCGCACGGGATGGTGGACGCGGCGTACTTCGTGATCGATCTGGCCTTCGTCTTTTGGTTCTCGCTGGCGTTGGTTGTGTGGCTAAACGAAAACCCTTCAACCCTTGCGAAGGTTTCTGAACCTTCGCAAGGGTGAAACTCACTCCACGACTTCCAACGAAGTCTGCCCGACGCCGCTCTGGATGTTGATCTCGACGGTGACAGGCGACACGCCGTAGGCGGTGTTGACATACACGTCACCCTCGCGTGTGAGGCCGCTCGTATCGATCCTACCGAGTGCTTTGTTGACGACAACGCGCACGCCGATGTCTTTGGGCAGACGCAGGATCGTCTTGCCAACCCCCCCCTGGATGTAGACCTCGACGTTTTGTTCCCAGTCGCCGGTCAAGTCGAGGGTAATGTTACCGGCGCCCATATCGAGCTCGAGATGGTCGAGGCTCTGGTTGCCGTTGAGATCGATGGTGAAGTCTCCCGCGCTAAATTTGGCATCCACCCGGGTGACGTTCAACTGACCGAGTTTGATTTCGCCGCTGCCCGCACCGCACTCGATGCGCATGTCCAGGGGAATCACCTCGTTGAATTTGAGATCCCACGTATAGCGGATGTCACTGCGAATTGAAATCTGCTCGCTGCTGGGTTGGCGGATGTTCAGCCGTCCACTGCCGTCGGTGACGGTGTAATCGACTTGCGGCTTCCAATCGACGACGTTGTACGTGAAGTTGGCGCGCATTAACGCCTCTGCGCCGCGATTCACTTTGAGTTCGCCGGCGCCCATTTTGAGATACACGCGCACCTGTTCGGCGTCGCCTGCTTCCACCGTCTGCGTTTCTTTGTTCAGTTCTCCCACAGTTACCGTATCGACACGAAAGCTCCCGGCTGCGCAGCCTAACGCGACGAAAAGCGCGGCGACGATGATGATCAACAGCGTCAATCGGGTTGTTCTAATCTGCATTGTAATAGCCTCCAAAATGGTCAACGTTAAGATAGTGTTAAGAGTAATACGAACTGGGCAGGAATCAAGTTGCGGCTCACCGGTGTTGACGATGCGCCCAAATCGTAGTATGCTACGTATATGTACGTAGACCCTTGCGAAGGTTTTACGCAAATTTCGCACTTGAGGCGCTCTTGGAGGACGCAATCTCTGAGTTTTGTCGTCTCGTTCGCGACCTTTGCAAGGATGGTTGAATAGTTACCGCAAGGATACCTTGTCGCCGTAGAGGGGAGGGGCATGAGATTAAAAAACATCCTGATGTGGATCGGCATCATCGTCGTTATTGTGGCGAGCGTGTGGGTTTTCGCGCGCTCGCGCAACCCATCTGCCCCTGTCGTTATCGATCCGGCGGCGCTTTTGCCGCAGCCCACGCCGACGATCTATCCGAGCGCAGCGACGGTGCTCGAAGGTGTGCAGGCATTGAGCCGTCTGGAGACGGCGTCGTATCAAATGGAGAAGGTGATCACGGCGGAGTCGGGACAGGGACCGCTGGGTTTCCTCTTTGGCGATAGGCTGTTGTTGATTGCGTATGGAGAAATGATCGCGGGCGTCGATTTGTCGTACATCGGTCCCACCGATTTGCTGACCACCGATGATGGCACGGTCTATATGCGTCTGCCCCCGACCGAGGTATTTGTCGCCACGTTGGACAATAGCCGTACCTACGTCTACGACCGTCGCACAGGCGTAGCGGGCATGAATATGCAGTTGGAGACTGCCGCGCGGCTGGAGGCCGAGCGTTTGATGCTGCAAGCGGCTATTGAAACCGGTTTGCTGGAAAAGGCGGAGGAGAACGCCCGCGATGTGCTGCGCTCATTGTTGTTTGGCCTGGGATTCAAACACGTCATCTTTGTAAAAGAGATGCCCACGCCCACACCTGCGCCTACACCGGCATTGAACGTCACTGTGGCTGCGCCTTAGGATCACCAATGCGTATCAAACGTGTGCCCGAAGACTTTCGCGTTGAAGAAGAGATCGCCCTGCCTGGCGGTGAACGCGGCGCCTATGCCTATTACCGCGTCGAAAAACGCAATCTGACCACATTGGCCGTCCGCGATCGTCTCGCTGCGCGGCTCAAGGTGACGCCGAGCGCGCTGGTCTTCCCGGCGCTCAAGGACGCCAGCTCGGAGGCCGTCCAATACGCCAGCGTTCGCAAGCGCGGTCCTGACCAAATCAAAGATCGGGGTTTCATGGCGCAACGTGTGCAATGGGGGCCTCGTTCGTTGCAGCCCAAGGACGTGTTGGGCAACCGGTTTACCGTCGTCGCACGCGATCTGGCGGAAGGGGATGTCCCCACGTTGACCGAGGCGTTGCGGAGGCTGGAGACCGATGGTTTGCCCAACTACTTCGATGAGCAGCGCTTTGGCTCGCTGTCCGAAAAAGGTTTCATCGGCAAAGCGATTTTGCTGCGAGACGCCGAACAGGTAGTCCGCTTCTATCTCGAGGAAACGATGCGCGGCGATCCCGCCGATGTCCGTGAGTTCAAGGCGTTGGTGAAGGATCATTGGGGGCAGTGGGGATTCCTGCTGCACCAGGCTCCGCGGCCTTCCAATTTTCGCAGCGTCATCACTTACCTCAAGGATCATCCTCACGATTATAACAAAGCCGTGAACCTGATCCAGGATCGCTTACTTTCCATTTACCTCTCGGCTTACCAATCGTGGGTGTGGAACCACATCACCGCACGGTACCTCGCTTCACACAGCCCCACATCGCTCACGGTGGAGATTGTCGATGTGCCCTTTGTGCTGCCTGATGCGAGCGCCCTGCCCGATGCACTCAAGGCACTGGAAATCGATTTGCCTCGTCTCACGGCGCGTTACGAGAACGCAGTGGGGGACGCGGCGCAGGCCGTTTTCGAAATGGAGGGGCTGACGCTGAACGATTTCAAGGCGCGCATCCTGAGGCGTGTTTATCTCTCTAAAGGCGAGCGTGCAGTCTGGTTCAGGCCCACCGCCGTTGAGGTGAGTGTCCCTTATCCAGACGAGTACACGTCCGGTCGGCAGGCTGTCAAAGTGCGTTTCACGCTACAATCGGGATGTTATGCGACGTTGGTGATGAAGGCCGCGGCAGCCTACAGTGCTCTTCCCTTCCGTGCGCGGTAAATTCAGTAGACGGTAGACGGTAGATGGTTAGTCTCAGCACATAGTTTACACTTTTTGCACTTTAACGTACTTGAGAAAAGTCTCAACACATAGTTTACACTTCAGACCTCAGACGGAACAGCCTGCGGTGGTTCCCATA
>Ga0334885_1005512_pt1 | contig 10210 bp, 10 predicted proteins | sample GraSluR1_MG_8_FD_207233 | JGI IMG/M metagenome (GOLD analysis project Ga0334885, IMG submission 207233) | Sludge microbial communities from methane-producing bioreactor in Wageningen University, Netherlands - Granular Sludge_31_05-R1 | ecosystem: Engineered > Bioreactor > Anaerobic >...
TTATTAGCATCATCTCCTTCTATTCCACCATATCTAGACGAATATATTCCTGGATCACCTTTAAGAGCTTTAACAACTAACCCAGAATCATCTGCTAAAGTAGGCAATCCATATAAATCAAAATAGTATTTAGCTTTTTTATAGGCATTTTGGTTAAAAGTATAACCATCTTCAATTACTACATTGTTATCTTCCAAATCATCTAATGAAATAAAGTCAATTTTCGAATTAGCATTTTGTTTAATTTCTTTTAGTTTATATTTATTATGAGTTGCTATTAAAATTTTCATTAATTCTCTCCTTAAAATATACTTAATCATTATAATTTAACTTTTTAATAAAGTCAATTGCTTAAAAAACTTTTGAATAATTTTAGGTTTTTGTGTATAATTAGATTATTATGTGAGGGAATATGGAAAAAATAAATTTTAAGTTAATAAGTGCTTTTTCTGTTTATATTTTTTTATCAACTGTAGGGATATTTATAATAGTTAATTTATTAAACTCATTTTTACCTGAAACTTTACTTGATACAGTTGGAAATTATTCTGAAACTGGATACCTATTTATGCAAAACATAACTAACTTAATAACATATTTTTTATTATTCATAATTTTAATTATTCTTTTTCAAAGTGAATTAATAACGGATTTTAAAAAATCTAGGTATGACAAAAGTTTTAATTTTAAGGAAATAATTACAGCATTTTTGTATTTATTAATATTCAGTTTTTTGGGGAATATTATAACATCTTTTTTTACTGATACTGAATCTATTAATCAAAGTTCTATAATTGACATGATACTTTCAAAATATTCTATTTACTCTATAATTTCAACACTTTTTCTTGTTATTTTAGTAGAAGAAATAATCTATAGGAAAGCATTAATATCATTTTTAAAAAATTTTAATTTTTTTAATAATAATACAATTATATTAATTTCAGGATTCTTTTTTGGAATAGTACATGTAATATTTGCAGGAGATTTTTTCCATTTTTTTTCATACTTCTTCCCAGGAATTGTATTCGCATTTTATTATATAAAAAAGAACCAAAACATATGGTTCTCAATTTCATTACATTTTTTAAATAATTTGTTTAGCGTAATTTCTATACTGATACTTTCATTATTTGACTATAGTAACTTATAAATTTTATCATTAGCGTATTCTAAAGCAATTTCCTTTAAATCTCGCCCTTTATCATCAACAAAGTCTTTAGATATTTTATTGTCAAGCAAACTCTTAACTACAAGAAAATCATTTCTAATAATTGCGGTGTATAAAAAACTTCTATTATAATAAACTTCATTTATATCAACTTTATGTTCTAGGATTTTAAGGATTATTCGTGAGTTTCCAGCAATAAAAGATATCAATAATGCTGAATGACCATATTTATCAAGATTTTTGAGATTAGCTTTATTTGTTAATAATAAATCTACCATCTTATAATCATTATTAAGTATGGCATAATATAAACATTTATTTCCATAAGCATCAGTACTATTGGGATCAAAATTGCTAATTTTTTTAACTAACTCAAAATCTTTATTTCTTATTGCTAAATGAATCTTATCCTGTTCTTTAAGCCTATAGTTAAAATTCTCAATGTAATCTTCTAAGAAATATTTATTTTCGACATCTAATTCTTTTATATCCATTGGTGTAAGCCCATCAATATCTTTTGCATAAATATAATGATTTTTCTCTAATAGAAATTCAACTGTTTCCTTTTTACAAAACTTTGCAGCATAATGAAGTGGAGTTTCCTCATAAATATTTTTCGTATCTGAAAAAGGAAATTTATCCATTAGAAATGGAATTAGAGAATCGTGCCCCTCCATACAAGCATAATGTAAAACGTTATTTTTTCTATAATCTATATCTATTAAAGAAGCACCTGCTTCAATTATTAATTTAATAATATTTATTTTCCCAGATCTAACAGCATAGTGAATAGGTCTTGCACCAATTTCATCTGGAGTGTGGATTTTCGACCCTTTCTTCAATAACAAAGTTATTATATCAAAGTAACCTCTAAAGCAAGCAATATGCAAAGGGGTTCTTTTTTTAATGTCAAAAACATCTATATTAGCATTTTTAAAAAGTAATAATTCTACAAATTCAATTTTATTAAACTGAACTGCAACATGTAATGGGGTTTCTTTATATTTATTTAAAGCATTTACTTTAACAACATAGAAAAAGTTTCAAAAGAACCTTTTCTAGCAGCCCTGTGTAACAAATTTTCATCCCTAGTATTTGTTATATTAATATCATTCCCCAAATCAAAATAATTTTTTATATATACACAATCATTATTATCAATAGCGTTAAAAATATTTGTTGATTTTTCATAAGTATTTTCCATTTTTCACCTGCTACTATTAAATCTAATTCTTTTTTGACTTGCTATTTGCATTTTTTCTCCATTTATAGGATTAAAACACTCAAAGGGTTTCGTCTCAACTACTTTAAAAGTTCCAAAATTAGAAATAACGACCTTCTCCCCCTCTTCTAAAACCTCAGATATTATAGAGAAAGTTTCGTTTATTATATCAGCCGTTTCTTTCTGAGTTCTATTTAATTTAAAACTAACCTTTTTTATTAACTCACTTTTATTCATCTTCTACCTTGCTCTTATCATTTTCTTTAAATTTTTTTGATTTTGCATTAGCTATTACTAATCTAGCTTTTTTTTCTTCATCTGTCATTTTATATCCACTAATAGTATACTTCCATTCCTTATAATAACTAACTATTTCGTCAATTTCATTTTTTTTAGATTCTAAATCAGAAAAATTTACACTATCTAAAGAATTAGATAAGTAATATTGAAGAAAACTTTCCAAATTTTCTTTTTTGAACTCTTTAATTATTTCTTCTTTTTTATTATTATAATAATCCTTGTATATATTATCCTTATTTTCTACAGTTGGTTCTTCACTTAAATCTTCTAATTCATTTTTATTAGTATATATTTTATTTTTATATATAAAAATATTTTCTGTAATATATTCCATAAACTGTTCAAAATCTTTTTCTTTAAACTTTTCTTTAATCTCTTCAAACTTCTCCGAAATAAACACAACTCCAGGAGTTAGAAATGCTACTTTTGCATCAAAAACTATTGAGTTCTTGTACTCTTCTAAAATTTGTTGATAAATTAAATCATAATCTTTTTTTGTTTTTTTAAGATCATTTTTTGCTTTATAATAAAATATATAACTAATAACTATAGGCAAAGAAAAAATCAAAATTAAAAGAAAATACAAATTTTTATTGTCAGCCTTTGACAATAACGTTACTACGATTATCAAAACTAGCGCAATTACGGAATACCCAACCCAATAAAATCTATCTTTTATCTTATACCTAGCATTTTTAAATGGAAAGCTAAATTCTGAATTAAGCGTTTCTAATTTTTGAGTATAATTTTCCTTGTTTTTATCGCTCATAAATAAAAGTTCCTCTAACTTTGAATTACATTTAATTTCCATTTTTACCTTCCTTATTAATTTAAAATAGCTAAAAATATTTTTTGCTTTGAATTCTCTGCTTTCTCTATACTAAAAGTGGTTTTAAACCTGATTGCTCTAAGTTCAATGGTTTTCAAGGGTGTAGTTTGATCGTTTTCAACTCGATATGAATATTTTATATTAAAATTATATAACTCATTAGAATTATTAGCTATATAATTATTATTATTAAAAATCATCATTTTATTATCTAAATACACAATAGTACTTATAATAGCTGAATCTAAATCTATAAAATCTACGGAAATTGTAACAGATGTGGAATCGCTTAGTATTTCAAAACCATTAAAAATAGGTTCTCTTTTATTAGTTTTTAAAACACCTGTATAAAAACTATTACTAGTATTGTCATAACTATCAATATATAATATTTGATAATTATAAGAACTATTTGGCTCCAAATCTTCTATTTTAACGTTGTTATTAGTAAAATATAGTATCTCATCATCAAATTGTATACAAAATCCTTTTATATCAATACCGTTTTTATTAATTAAATCTACTGACATTTCTATTGAGTTTTCAGTTACAGTTGAGTTGATTTCAATATCAGCTTCAGCAACAACAAATAGCAAAGCACTCATAACCGCTCTTTGAGAACCGACATTAGCGTTTGGTGACTCATCTGCGGACCTAGAAACACCTCTAAAAGAACCATCAGTCTGCCTTATAGTCATTTGAGCACTTCCACCACCATCCATTTGATAAGCTTCTGTTATATTATGCAATTTACAAATTGCATTAATTCCATATCCAGTAGTACCATAAGAATCTAGATAGTCATCAATCACAATCATAACAACTGTGCCATCATTTTTTCTCCCTATAATACTTCTAGTTCTATCAGATGTATTATAACTACCAGAAACGGTTTGATCTATACCTTCGTTTCTTTGAACTGTATGATATCCCATTGCAGATTCATATTTATTCAGATCATCATTAACATATTCATATTGAACTAAAATTTTTACATCAAGGTTTAATAAGTCATTTACATTGGAATTATCTGATACAATAGCAAACTGTCTCAAGCCTAAGTCAAAACTAGAAGTAATTTTTGATATAGTACCTTTACCGAAAAAAGCATTTTGCGATTTATCAACGTTTATATAAGCAGATGTATTATTGCAATATGCTAATTCAGCTGATTCAACAACATAAATTCTTTCAAAATTTACTGATTTATTTAAGAATGTGCCAAAACTAGTGTCGCTATAAAATCCAGTAAATAAAGAAAGTTCATTATCACTTGGATTCTCATTAAATTTTTGCACTTCAAAACTATGTAAAACTTGATTTTTTTCATCTAAAATAGAAAGTTTTAGCATCGTTGGAGTAATTGAAGCATTGATATTGTCTAATTGATCAACACTACCATCATTTTTGTACCCAATGAAATTTCCATTCGAGCCTAAATCAGAATGCATCCAAGTATTACTAAATAATTTATAATTATCAGCAATCATCGGATAATATGGTTGTACTGAATAAGGATGTTTCCCATCAACTGCAAGTCCATTGCCAAAACCTAACGTATATTGATCAGCATTAATTCCCCCAATTACTTTCCATCCAGAATGGTTTTTTTCGTAATCGGCAGCTATTTGAGAAACTGTCTTTTTTACAAAACCTGTACCATTTGGATTTTGGGAAGCCCATGAAACAATCTTATTACTGGAGTCACACTTCTGTTCTAAAAAGTGTGTCTGGATTGTTTTGTTATTAATAGTACCTAGTTCTTTATGATATTTACTTTCATTAGCAAAATCTACTGCTGAATCATCTAATAAATCAGAAATTGTGTAAGTTGCTGTATTTGTATCATCAGTAGCACTCTGTTCTGTTTCGATTGCATTTACTGGTACAAAATATATAACTACAATAAGAATAAAAGTAATCATAATCTTTTTCATTTTTACCTCATTTTAGAGAAACAATAGTTACTCCTTGGCCTCCTTCACCATCACGACCAAATCTATACTCTTTAATGTTTTTATTGTTCGATAATTTTTCTAAAACTAATTTTCTAATTATTCCAGTACCAAAACCATGTATTATTGAAACCTGCCCTAAGGAAGATAAAAAGGCATCATCTAAAAATTTGTCTATTAAAAGTGAAGCTTCTTCATATCTTTTGCCTCGTAAGTCAAGGCTTGTATTAACTTTTTTAGGCAAAACAACTTCAATCTTTTTATTAATTAAATTATCTCCTTGAGTTTTAGCAATGACTTTTTTAATTTCATTTTTTTCAAGCAGGACACTAGCATTACCTATGCTAACTAAAAATTTATCTTTTTTATTGTCAACGATTTTTCCAGTAGAATTAAAGTTTTTGACAAATACTAAATCACCGATTTCAAGCATCTCATTTGTATCAATATTATCTTTCTCAATAACATTAAATTCAATTTTATTAATTTTATTTTGAAAATTTGCTAATTCATGAAGTTTAATTTCTTTATTTTGAGACTCTTTTAATTCTTTTAAAATCGCCTTAGCCTCATTAATTTTTTCATCTATCAATTTTTGAGATTCATAGTTTGCTTTTTCTAAAATTTTGTCTCTTTCGTTTATTGTTTTATCATGTAATTCATCAATATTTTTTTTACTTATTTTAGTCTCTAATTCAAGTTTTTCAATATTTTTTAATTTTTCATCCATAGTATGGGTTTGCTTGATTAATTTTTCTAAAATTATATTTAATTGATCATTTTTTTGATACGCATACTTTTTTGCTTTTTCAATTACTTCCTCTTTTAAACCTAGATTTTTTGAAATTTCAATCGCATTGCTTTGTCCGGGAATACCTAATAATAGTTTGTATGTCGGTTTCAATGTGATAGAATCAAATTCAACACTAGCATTTATTAAATTATCATTATTAAAAGCATGTACTTTAAGATCAGAATAATGACTTGTTGCAATAAGTAAACAATCTTTTTTCAATACATAATCAATAATTGAAATTGCTAAACTAGCACCTTCTGAAGGATCAGTTCCTGCTCCTAATTCATCAAATAATACTAAAGAATTTTTCGTTACTTTTTCAATTATTTCTATTATATTTTTTAAGTGTGATGAAAAAGTAGATAAGTTTTGCGCAATGCTTTGTTCATCTCCAATATCAGAAAAAACATTATCAAAAATATTTAATTCACTTCTTTCATCACAAGGTAATAATAATCCAAATTTAACCATAAGTGAAAGTAGTCCAATTGTTTTTAATAATACGGTTTTCCCTCCAGTATTAGGTCCTGTAATTATTATTCCTTTATACTCTTCACCTATTATTATTGTGTTTTTTACAATATCGGAAACATTTAACAAAGGATGGTAACAATTAATAAGTGAAACTTTACCTGAAGAATTTATTAAGGGTTTATTGCCGTTGATTTTTATTGAATATTGGGCTTTTGCAAATATCAAATCTAACTTTAATAAAACGTTAAAGGAAAAACTTAAATCACTAAAATGTTCCCCAATATTAAGAGATATCTTTTGAAGGATTCTAACTATTTCTCTTTTTTCTTCTTCTATTAAATGATTTAATTTATTAGAAATTTCACATACAGAGTTTGGTTCAATATATACAGTTTCGCCAGAGCCAGATTGGTCATGTATTATTCCTGGTACAGAATTTTTATAATCATTTTTAACTGATAAAACATAACGATTATTTCTAATAGAAATTACCGTTTGAGTTAATTTAGTTGATAATTTTGAAATCAATTCTTTTAATTTTTTTTGAATATTAGATTCATTTAATCTTATATTTCTTCTAATATCATACAATAACGGACTTGCATCATCTTTTATATTACCATTTTCATCTATTACTTTTTTTATATTAATATTTAGATCTTTTGGATATATAAGTAAATCAACATAACGTTTAAAATTTTCTACAGGTCCCATAATATCTACAACTTTATCTAAGAAAAGCTGATTATCTTTAATGCAATCTAAGAATTTCCCAATATCGTAAATATCTTTCTCAGATAATAATCCATTTTTAGAAGCGTAACTAATGTTTTTTTCTACTTTATCATTAAAATATATTGGATTTTCCCCTACTCTTTTGATGATAATAGATGCTTCATCAACTTCGTTTAACATAGTTGTAACTAATTGAATATCACTACTTAATATAGTTTCTTCAATTAGTATTTTATTTATATTTAAACGTAAGAATGGTTTTATAAGCTCGATAATTTTATCAAACTCCAAAATCTTATAATATTTATCCATAAATAATTACATCTTCCTTTTTCTTAAAAAATATGTTATAATTAAAATGAGGGGTTGATAACGTGGTTAAAACTTTAAAACTTAATAACCAACAGTTTGATAAAGTCGTAGATTATTATAGACAATATCAAATTAATAACACGAATGAATACACGAGTTTTAGAGCTAAGATAGGTAACACGGTTATCACTTGTTATAAAACTTTTACTATTGCCATTCAAGGTGTAGAATCTAGTGAGATTTTTCTAGACATTTCTAAAATGCTTAATTTGAAAGTTGAGAATGAAAATCCAAAAAGCACAAATCTAAATCTATCCATAATTGGGACTGACGAGGTAGGTACCGGAGATGTTTTTGGTGGAATTGTTGTTGTTGCTTGCTTCGTGCCCAAAGAACAAATATTAAATTTGAAAAAATTGGGTGTAAAAGATAGCAAACTACTTACGGACCAAACAATTATGAAAATTGCACCTATTCTCATGAAAGACTTGAAATATACTTATATTTATTTTGATAATTCAAAATACAATAGCCTCTACGATCCTAAAAATATGAATATGAATAAAATAAAAGCAATTTTACACAATAAATGCATTTTAAAAATTCTAGAAATGAAACCAAATTTTGATAAAATAATTATCGATGGATTCACGACTAAAGAAAATTATTTTAGATATTTACACGAAACTGAAGTTTTTCCCGATATAACTCTTGAAGAAAAAGGTGAAAGTAAACATATTGCTATTGCTGCTGCAAGCATCATTGCGAGATACATATTCTTAGCTTATCTTAACAAAATATCTAAAGTTTCGGGATACGCTTTACTTAAAGGCGCTTCGACTCAAGCAAGCGATTTAGCAAAAACTATAATTCAGCAAAAAGGCGAAGCTTTCTTAAGCAAAATAGCGAAATTAAATTTTAAATCTATCAAGAAGAATTAATGCTTTTTTTACAAAAGCATTTTTTTATTTTAATTGATCTATAAAATCATTAAAATATTTTGGCAAATCAGAATCAAAGTTTAAAACTATTTTTTTTGCAGGATGAAAAAATCCTAAACTCTTTGCATGCAAGAACTGTCCATCTTCTCCAATTGTTTTTCTAGGTCCATAGACTTTATCTCCAACAACCGGAAAACCAATGTATTTCATGTGAACTCTAATTTGATGAGTTCGCCCCGTTTCTAATATTAACTCTACTAATGTATACTTTTCATATCTTTTTATAACTTTAAAATTAGTTATAGCATTTTTACCGTTTTCAACAACAGCCATCATTTTTCTATCTTTGTCGCTTCTCCCAATTGGAGCATTTACTTTCCCTGAATTGTGCGGAATCACTCCATGTACTAACGCTATATATTTTCGGGTAACATTTTTATCTGCAAACTGTTTGCTTAAATTTTTATGAGTAAAATCATTTTTACAAACTACAAGCAATCCTGAAGTTTCTTTATCAATCCTATGAACTATGCCTGGCCTTAATACTCCATTAATCCCAGAAAGGTCGTTGCAGTAATATAATAAAGCATTAACCAAAGTTCCTTCATAATTACCATGCCCAGGATGAACAACCATTCCACTAGGCTTATTTACCACTAAAAGATCGCTGTCTTCATAGACAACTTCAATATCCATTTTTTGTGGAATAGCTTTCAACTCAACAGTTTTAGGAATAGTAATACAAATTTCATCATTTTTTTTTAAAATATCATTAGATTTACATGTCTCTCCATTTAGTAAAATGTTATTGGACACTATCCAATTTTGAATTTGTGTTCTTGACAGTTTTTTGTCTTTTTCAGCCAAATATTTGTCTATTCTCTTTTTAGCATCTTCTTCTAAAACCTTAAAAATTATTTTTTCCATAATTCATTCTTTCCGATTAATAAATCTATCAACATAAGTACAACGCCAATACTTAAATAACTATCAGCATAATTGAATGTCCAAAATCTCCAATTACCAAATATAAAAGAAATCATATCTATAACTTCTCCTCTAAAAACTCGATCAATAAAATTGCCAATAGTTCCAGAAATAATTAAAATTAAGGCTAAACTATAAATAACTCTTTTCTTAAAATCTAAATGTTTAAATAAAAAACCAAAGATTACTAGTGCTATCAAAGCAATAATTGCCAAAAGCCATGTATATTCAGAAAACATACCGAAAGCACTACCAGTATTACCGGTATGAGTTAATTCTAGAAAATTAGGAATAACACTAATATATTCACCTAAAGGCAAGTTATTAACTATTAGTTGTTTGCTAAACTGATCAGCAGTTGTTAATACGATTATGAATAATATCCCTAATATATACATATTTACTCCTTTATATTATATTTGAAAATAAAATTAAAATTATTAAAGTAAATGCTGCAAATCCAACATTTAGAAATTGATAAAAAAATA
>Ga0334885_1005517_pt1 | contig 10204 bp, 10 predicted proteins | sample GraSluR1_MG_8_FD_207233 | JGI IMG/M metagenome (GOLD analysis project Ga0334885, IMG submission 207233) | Sludge microbial communities from methane-producing bioreactor in Wageningen University, Netherlands - Granular Sludge_31_05-R1 | ecosystem: Engineered > Bioreactor > Anaerobic >...
AAAATTGCTAAAACTGGGATCAAATGGTAATACTTCAATGTCTCCCTGTATTTGTTTGCCAGTTTGTACCTTCCTTCCCCATATTTAAACATCTGCAGGAAGAATTGTCCGATGTTCTTCCGCCGGTACTGATATACCTTGGCTTCGGGATGTTTCAAAAGCACATACCCCTTGTTCACCAATTGGTGGTTGAAGTCGGTGTCTTCACAGTGGGTCATCTTTTCGTCGTAGATTATCTCTTCACCCGTCAGTGTAGACCTTTTATACAGGGCGAAGGCCACTGTGTCAACTGGATGGATTTCTTTTTCTTCTGTAAATGAGGTTCCAAGCCCTCCAAACATAGTCTGCACACAGTAGGCCACGGTTTTTCCAAAGGGTGAATCATCCTCTGGGCTGGCGTATGTGGAGCCAATCCCACCTAAAGGGTATTTCTTTTCACATTCTTTATAGGAGGAATACAGTGTCTTCAGCCAGTCCTCATCTACATAGGCATGCCCGTCCAAGTAGGCCACATACTCTGATGTAGAAGCGTTTAACCCTATGTTACGTCCGGTGCTGATGGTTTCCATTTCATTAATAAGTAACTTTACCCGGGGGTCTTCATCCACCAATTTACTTATTATATCTCGGGTTCTATCTTTAGACATCCCATCAACAACCAGGATGTTGATGTCTTCCATGGTCTGCGTCATGAGCGATCTGATGCACCTTTCGATGTATTCCTCTTCGTTTTTTACACCTACTATAACGTCTATAACCGCCATGAATCTGCACCAGTCAACGGATTTGATTAAAAAATCTTTAATAGTTCATAGATGATGTAACTATATTTATCTTCCCATTAGTCTTTTGTTTATTTTCTCAATATGATTTTTGTAAGCTTACTATTAAAATCATATATTGTCACAATTAAAATTCAGTATACGTGATGTGTTGAATGGGAGTGGAATTGATTTTAAATGGGATGAAATATAACTTGTATCCACTCAGTGGTTTAATAAATACAGGACACCATTAAATAGTATAATATACACTTTTGGTGGTTGGAGATGAATAGTTATTTTCTTTAATGTAATCTTTATATATTGTAAACTATATATACAATTTTTATGAGTTATGTAAACAAAGGAACTAAAACAACTAAACTTAAATCTAGTAAAACAGTTGGAACTAAATTAACCCCTATGGAATATGAAGAAATATCCAGCCTTGTAGATGCAGGGATATTTTTAAGTGCCTCTGATTTTGTCCGGGAAGCGGTAAGAGATAAATTAAAAGCAACCAAGATAATTAAAATCAGAGATATAGATTATGAATCCGCTAAAAAAGAGGTTTTAGGATACTATAAATCCTATGAAGAAGCTTACATATCCGAAGTAGCAGAGGATTTAGAACTTGACATTGAACTGGTAATTCAAATCACAGAAGAATTAGAAAAAGAAGGACGCTTAAAAGGTGTTTAAATTTGCCCACAATCCATACAAGAGAAGGGGATATTATAAAAGGGGATAGGATTATTGGAGAAGCAAGGAAAATATCCGATATCCAAGTTATTGCCAAAACAGGGAGACATAAAGCTCAAAGGATCATATTAAGAGATAATGCTATGTGCTACATAGATAAAAAACTAAAATATATGAAGTAAAAAAAAATTGGATAATATTATTCCAACTAAATTCTTACTCAGTAAGAAAAATTAAAGGGGCAGGGAGTGACTGTTACCTCCCCCGAGTCATGCTATATTAGAGTCCACGATTTTCCCATCCATCATGTTTATCACCCGATCAGCGCTATTTGCTACATAATCCTCATGGGTTACCAGAACAAGGGTTACATTCTCTTTTTGATGGATTTCCCTTAATAAATTGAGGATTATATCCCCCATTCGGGAATCTAATGCTCCGGTAGGCTCATCGGCCAGGATGATACTGGGATGATTTACCAGTGCCCTGGCTATGGCTACCCTTTGTCTTTCTCCACCTGAAAGTTTGGTTGGAAGTTGATCTAACCGATTGCCCAGGTTTACTGAGTTTAGTAATTCAGCCGCTCTTTCTATCATCTCTTCATCTGTTACATCTGTTTCTATCAGGGGTATTTGAACGTTTTCATGTACTGTCAGGTTTGGAATCAGGTTATGGAGCTGGAAGACGAACCCGATTTTATTCAGCCGGAATTTGCTAAAATCTTCACTCTGCATCAGATCAATTCCGGCTACTTTAATCTGGCCAGAATCAGCCTTGTCCAGAGCCCCAATCATATTAAGGAGTGTTGATTTCCCAGAACCAGAGGGTCCCATAATAGAGACAAACTCTCCTTCTTTAATTTCCAGATTAATTCCATCTAATGCAGTGATATTCCCACCATCAAAACTCTTGGTTAGATCTTTAATTTCAATGATATTTTCTTTAATTTCTATCATATTTCCATTTCTAACTTCAATATTCCCATCACTCATAACGCAACGCCTCTGTTGGTTCTAATTTACTCGCCCTGTATGCAGGGTATATACCTCCAATTATTCCCAGTAACAGTGCTACTCCAATCCCTTTAACAAACAGGGAAACAGAAAATGAAGGCATTAAGCCAGGAATCATCCCAGTAGAACCCAGTATTTCCACAATCCCTATTCCCACGATTAATCCGACCACTATGGCGATTAATGATAGAAGTATGGATTCTCCAATGATCATCCTAATGATCCTCTGTCTGGTCCATCCTATGGCCCTTAAAACTCCTATTTCTCTCGTCCGTTCAGATACGGCCTTCAGCATGGTAATTACCACGATAATACCACCCACTAGAATGGCAACTAATGATATTGCCCATACAGCAGTATTTATCACATCTAATCCCTGGTTCATTCTATCCATACCCGATAGGGATGAAGAAGTAGTTAATTCATCTGGATATTGTTCCTGTATTGCAGTTGCTAGTTCATCTGAATCTGCACCGTTTGATGCTTTAACCAGAATCAATGAAACTTCTCCAGTATTATTAGTGAGGTTTTGAAGCTTGTCCAGAGACATTACAATTCCACCATCATCCTGGAAGTTTCCAGTTTCATAGATTCCCACCACTTTGAAGGTTTGATTGGAGATGGAGATGGTGTCTCCGATGGTTTTATTTGATCTTTCAGCAGCTGATTTACCTATTATGATCTCATTTGCCCCATTAGAATATACAGAGCCATTAGTTATCACTATATCGTTCATGCTGATGGAGTTGCTATCAATACCTATTAAGGTGGTCATAGACTGGAAGTTAGCTTCACCAGGGCTACTTGAGTTGGTGGTGGTACTGGTGGTGTTGTCCAGGTTTGTCATGGTCCTTAAAACCCCGACTGCACTTCCCACCCCTGAAATTTGTTGAATTTCACCTATTTTAGTCTGATTAATGAGCTCCTGACCGCCAAAACTTCCAACTGGCCCTCCTTGTCCGTTAGGCCCTTCAGTACCCGAAGTTTTTGCTATCACAGAAAAATCTGCAGCCCCCGCTGTAAGCGCGCTTTGAGTTGATGAAGGAAGACCTTCAGCTAAAAGGCCCAATCCGATCACGGCGGCCACACCTATAGCAATTCCAAATATTGCCAAGGCACTCCTTGACTTATTCCGGGATATATTTTTAAAAATTAAACTTCTAAACTTCATGAATCTTAGTTAAAAAGTCAGTATAAAGTAGTTTTTCCCAGATCATGCCTGAAATTATCCCTTTATATCCCAATTTATGCCCAAATCTAATTTTAAATGGGAATAACGACTTAAAATTTTTTAAATAATTAAAAGAAACAAATCTGGTTTTGAATTGAAATGATTTCTAAAAAAAGGTATCCTGGAGTATTCTATCTCCAGGTTATTAATAGAAGGATGAATAGGGCTAAAAATTCAGTTACATTTACTATAAATAGCGGTAAACCTAGATCTGCAATTTGGAAAATGGGTGCAAATAACAGAAAGCTCGTGAATATTATATTCTGGAGTAGAAGGATACTGGCGAACATAATTAAACCTTTGGTAAAAATAGATTTGATTTTTTTATAGTTACCCCAGTAAACGTAGAGCAACAAGAGTAGCAAAATAATATTACCCAGGGATACAATGATGTCCAGGTATAAGAGAGGGGATACGTAAACCTGGACTACCACGGTTCTAGGCCCGTCCATCGGGACTCCATTTTCTAACGGTATTCCTCTCTCAAGCATGAATTCCTTCACCAACCTTTATAATCCCTTATGAATTTTTCATATATAAACGTTTGATTGAAACTAAACTTTTTACATCAACTTAACCAGTGGAGTGAATTAATAATAGTTTCATATCAAATTTTAACTTTAATATTACCGTTAATTCTCATCCTTAATACTCTCCCAGATTTCTTCAAAGACGGATAAATTATTCTCCATATCACTGGATAAGAAGTACACCACCCCATATTTATCTCCAGAGGATACTGTTACTTTATTCTCTTTTAACACTTTAAGGTGATGCCTGACGGTTTTATAGTCTAAATTCAAATTATCCGCTATTTGATTAGCATTATAAGGCCTTTTTTGGAGACATTTGATAATTCTGGCCCGATTGATTCCACCCCTTGTACCGGCAATTAAATACCAGAGTAATCTCTTCATCAAACATCCCCATATAATTTCCAATAGACACAATCAATATTATTTGAAACGATATAAAATTTTTATTTGGATTCTTAAGATTAAATTTTTACTATAAATGATGTATAAATCTTGACTATCGTAGTGTAATAAGTTTTTAACTCACTTGTTCTATTATTTCATTTTTCATGGGGTTGGATAATAATATTCAATAAATTCTTCTATTCTAAAGAAAAATTAGATTAGAGTTTAGGTGTTACCAAAGATTCTTACTTTTCATAGTTTTGAAAGTATAAATGTCAAGTTTTCCCAACTAAAATAAAGGGTATTTACATCAACAATTTAAGATAATAAACTGATAAAGGTATAGGATTCCATGTTATATTTCAGAGGCTGCACAGTCAGGGAGAAACTCCCCCGAATTGAAATGGTCACCAAAGGGATTTTAGAGAAAGCCCATATAGACTACCGCATTTTAGATGATGAAGAGTGCTGCGGTTCATTCCTGCTCAGGACAGGCTTTACAGATGACGCCCGGGATGTGATGGCCAGTACTGCGGAGAAGTTGAAGGGTGAAAAGGTAATCGTATCCTGTGCAGGATGTTATAACACCTTAAAAAATGATTACAAGGACCTGTTGGGAGTGGAACTGGACGTAATCCACACCTCAATGTTATTTGAACAATTGATAAAAGATGGAGCCATTAAACCAAATAAGCTCCCGGTTAATGTTTCCTATCACGATCCCTGCCACCTGGGAAGGCACAGTGGCGAATACGACTCTCCCAGGGAAGTTTTAAAGGCCACAGCCAATCTGGTGGAGATGGAAAACATCAAGGAGAACGCACGCTGCTGCGGAGCAGGAGGGGGAGTTAAATCAGCCTATCCCGAAGTCGCATCTAAACTGGCCCAGAGAAGGATAACTGATGCCCTGGAGACTGAAGCAGAGATACTGGTAACTTCCTGCTCTTTCTGCCTGGTAAACTTAGAAGGTGCCTGCCAAAATCCAAGGGGTATACGGGTTATGGACTTATCAGAAATCCTACTATGGGCGTTGAGTGAGTAAGGTAAAATTACAGGGTGAGTACAGTTAAAATTACATTATGGGAATGATCAAACTAAATTATAATTATGGGAATGTAAAAAATAATGAACACTCCAATGGATGAATCAGAAATCCAGGCCATGAACAACTCCTTCAAAATCCTCCATGAAAGAAGGAGGAAGCTCCTGGATGACGATAAAACAGGAAAACTCAAGGAAAGGGTCCGTGGGATCAGGGAATACTCCATCGACCACCTGGAGGAGCTTAAAGTAGAAGCCGTGGAGAAACTTCAAAGCAATGGGATTGAGGTTATCTATGCCAAGGATTCGAAAGAAGCATTAACAGCCATATATGCATTGGTAAAGGATGAAAAGTGTATAGCCAAATCCAAATCCAACACAGCCAGCGAGATAGGGTTAACCGATTTTCTCCAGGATAAGGACATCGATGTGGTGGAGACAGACCTGGGAGACAGGATAGTACAGTTCACCGAGAAAAAGAAATCATCCCACCCCATAGGCCCCGCTGCCCATCTTAACCTGGAAGAAATAGCCCAGGTTATCCGGGAAAAATTCAACCGGGAAGTAAAAAGTGATCCCCAGGAAATCCTGGACATGGTGAGGCAGGATGTCCTGGAGGAAATTGCCCACTGCAACGTGGGGATAACCGGTGCCAATTCACTGGCTGCCGAGGACGGTTCCCTGGTGATGGTGCACAACGAGGGTAACATCAGCCTGGTATCCCTCCTGGACACCCACATAGTAATCGTGGGTATAGATAAGCTGGTCGGGACCCTGGAAGAGGCCATATCCGTGGTGAAACTGGAGACCATCTACGCCACCGGGAAAACAGCCCCGGCCTATATGAACGTGGTATCCTCCCCATCGAAGACTGCAGACATCGAACAGATCCTCTTAAATGGCATGTACGGAGCAAGCAGGGTGGTTGTCATCTTACTCGATAATGGAAGGAGTGAAGCATTAAAAGAATCAAGGGAGAGCCTACTGTGCATCGGTTGCGGCAGTTGCATCGTAACCTGTCCAGTGTACAATGTCCTGGGCTACCAGTTCGGCTACGACCGACACCTGGGTGGTAGGGGGGTTGTCTTCAGCCGCTACGTACGGGATAAAGAGGTCTGCTTTGAATCTGGTCTTTTCACCTGCACCCTGTGCGGGCAGTGCACCCTGGACTGCCCCATGGAAATACCCACCAACCAGCTCATCGAGAAACTCAGAAGCCAGTCAGTAAAATCGGGCATACTCCACCAAAAACATGAGGAAACAGCTAGAAAGATAAGGAAAGATGGTTCCCCCTTCTCTGGATAACTCCCCATCTACCAGAACATCATATCAGCCCAAGTTTTTTAACTACCCAGTACCGATAGTTAAATAGATATAGATGATCCGGTAAATATGTGATATAAAATTATTTACCCGGCTCTTTAAGAATTTCAGTTTAAAAAAATGCCGGATTAAATATAACTGAGTGATCAAATCGATTTGTAGGTGAAAAATTATAAATAAAGATTTGAATTTATAAGGAAAAAGATAAAATTTGAATCTACATGGAGGAATCATATTTGCTTCTATTAATCAGTCCAATAAATACAGAGGAAGCACTGGAGGCCATAGAAGGCGGTGCGGATATCATCGATGTGAAAAACCCCAAGGAAGGGTCGCTGGGAGCTAACTTCCCCTGGGTAATTAAGAGTATAAGGGAATTAACACCAAAAGATATGCTGGTCAGCGCCACACTGGGTGATGTGCCCTACAAGCCAGGTACAGTGTCTTTAGCAGCCGCCGGGGCAGTGGTATCCGGGGCGGATTACATCAAAGTGGGACTCTACGGTACCAGGAATTATTCAGAGGCATTGGAAGTAATGGAGAACGTGGTAAAGACAGTTAAAGATTTTGATGATAATATACTGGTTGTGGCATCAGGATACGCTGATGCCCACAGAGTAGGGGCGGTGGATCCCATGGAAATACCCCGAGTGGCCGCGGATTCCGGTGCTGATCTGGCCATGGTAGATACCGCAATTAAAGATGGTAAAACACTCTTCGACTTCATGGATGAAGATGCGATTTCCAAGTTCACCACAGAAGCTCATGACTACGGCCTTAAATGTGCACTGGCCGGTTCGGTTAAAGAAGAACAACTGGAAATACTCTACAATTTAGGGTGTGACGTGGTTGGTATTCGCGGAGCAGTCTGTACAGGTGGAGATAGAAATAAAGGCAGCATCCACCGAAGCGCTGTTTCCAGATTAAAAGTCAAGATGTCCAATTTTTAGTCGGAAACTAAAAATTTATTTATTTAAATATCAATATAATTTAAAAATAAATGGAATGTTCCCTTAAAATTTACATTCAATTTATTCTATTTACTAATTGGGGTTATTAAAGATGTTCACTCGAAAACTTAAAGATGCACCACAAGGATTTACCTTCGACGATTTTTTAATGGTACCCTCTGAATCTACGGTTGAACCAAAGAATGTGAAAACCAGAACCCGTATATCGCGTAACCTGGATATCAACATTCCCATCATAAGTTCAGCCATGGACACCGTCACAGAATCAGAGATGGCCATAGCCATGGCACAGGACGGAGGCTTGGGAGTTATACACAGGAATATGACGGTAAGTGAGCAGGTGGAGGAGGTGAAGAAGGTGAAAGCCTCCGGTGATCTCACCATAAGGGATGTTATCACCACCACACCAGACGCGTCCATAGCTGAGGCCAACCAGCTCATGGATGAAGAGGGAGTAAACGGCCTTCCAGTAGTCAAAGACAGGAAGGTTATCGGTATTATAAGCAGGAGGGACATATTACCCATCGTCAATTCCGATGCTGATAGCAAGGTGGAGGAAGTGATGACCGAGAGGGTGGTTACCATAGAGGAATCCACCACACCAGAGGAGGCCCTGGACATCGCCTATGAAAATAAGGTGGAACGATTGCCCGTGGTTAAGGACGATGAAATCGTGGGTATCGTAACCATCAAGGATATCCTGGAGCGTAAAAAGTACCCCAGCGCCTCCCGGGATGATGACGGACGGTTCATGGTCGCCGCTGCTACAGGACCATTCGACCTTGAACGAGCTATAGCACTGGACAAGGCCGGTGCAGATGTAATAGCCGTGGATGTGGCACATGCACATAAACCAGACATCGTAAGTTTCGCCCGTAAAATGAACAAGGAGATATCAGCGGACCTCATAGTGGGTAACATAGCTACCCGCGAAGCAGCTGAAGCCCTGATAAGTGCCGAGGTCGATGGTCTAAAGGTAGGTATTGGCCCGGGATCCATATGCACCACCCGTATAATAGCCGGTGTGGGGGTGCCGCAACTTACAGCTGTATCCAGCGTGGCGGATGTGGCCCATGATGTGGGCGTGCCAGTAGTGGCCGATGGCGGGTTAAGGTACAGTGGAGACCTGGCCAAGGCCATAGGAGTTGGTGCAGATACAGTTATGGTGGGAAGCCTGGTAGCAGGTACACACGAAGCACCCGGTGACGTGGTTATAATGAACGGCCGTAAATATAAGCAGTACCGTGGTATGGGAAGTCTGGGGGCCATGACCGGAGGATCCGGCGCAGGCACCGACCGTTACTTCCAGGAAGTGAAGGGGCCTATGAAGCACGCCAAACTGGTACCGGAAGGGGTGGAAGGAGTGGTACCCCATAAAGGAAAGGTCGGGGAGATACTCTTCCAGTTAATTGGAGGACTTAAAGCGTCCATGGGATACAGCGGAGCATCCACTATAAAAGAGATGCAGGAGCGCGCCCGGTTTATCAGGATAACTGCAAGTGGAGTAGCTGAGAGCCACCCCCACGACTTACTGATAACCAATGAAAGTCCCAATTATCCCACCACCCGTTTGATGTAAACAATTAAACTTTTCCCATACTATAACTTCTTTTTTTTTAAGGATTAAATTATGAAGTCAATGATCGTACTCTGCGGAGGCCGTGGAAAAAGGATGGGCCAGGATAAGGGGCTCATGATCCTGGAGGATGAGCCTTTAATAGTTCAGGTACTGGAGAATGCATCTGAACTTGCCGATGAGATAATCCTGGTTTTGCGTAGTAAGGAACAGCAAATGGCCTATGAATGTATTTTAGAAAAGCAGAGCTTCCAGGAGAAGGTCAGGATATGCACCGATGCAGTGGAAGATCAGGGACCCCTGATGGGTATCTGTGCAGGGCTTAAATGCATAAGCACGGATCATGCCTTGGTGATCCCCTGTGACTCTCCATTCATTCCCCAGTCCTTCATTAGGAATATTTTTAATTATTACAACATAATCTACGATGCAGTCGTCCCGGAATGGCCAGATGGAAAACTGGAACCTCTACACGCCATTTACAACAAGAGGATAACGGGTCAAATAGAAGACATCTTAAAGGATGGTAAGCGTGATGTCCAATCTCTACTGTTAGAGATAGATGTGAGGTACTTCCCGGTCTATTCCCTGGATGAAACAGCCCAGAGTTTCCTGAATTTAAATTATCCAGAAGATGTGGATAGGTTTTAAGGAAATAGTTAAAAT
>Ga0334885_1005518_pt1 | contig 10201 bp, 8 predicted proteins | sample GraSluR1_MG_8_FD_207233 | JGI IMG/M metagenome (GOLD analysis project Ga0334885, IMG submission 207233) | Sludge microbial communities from methane-producing bioreactor in Wageningen University, Netherlands - Granular Sludge_31_05-R1 | ecosystem: Engineered > Bioreactor > Anaerobic > Unclassified...
AGATTCAAGGATTGGATAATGATCTAGGAGTATTGGCAAAAAATAAAAAAGCCGATATTACTGTATTCGATGATAATATAGATGTCAAGATGACCATAGTTGATGGGGAAATATTATATAATATGATCCTTTAAATCATTAGCATGTTATTTAGGCAAAGGTAAGATAATAGTTTGTGAGATATATTGGTTTGTAATGTTATTTGTAATTTATTGAGTATAATTTTTATACCATTAAAGTTATTATAATCGAGAAAACTAAAATATATTTTGAGGAGATATTATTATGCAAAATATTCATAAAAAAGGTAAAAAACATTATACTGAGCAAGCCCGAAATCTTCATAACAACCATTTTGTTATTGATGCTCACTATGATTTACTTCCTCTTGTCTTGGCAAAACGCTTAAATGGAGCAACACATGTGATTGAAAAAGAAATTCTTCCGGCTTTAAGAGAAGGAGGTATAGACCTTGTAATTTCTTCTCTGTTTGTCCATAATGATTATCTACCTGAAATGGCACTAAGGAGAGCTCTAAAACTAATAAGCGCTCTTTATTCAGAAATTAATGAAAGTCCTGGACTCTTTTCTTTCTGCCGAAACATGGAGGAGATAAAGCAAGCAAAAAAAAGAGGAGAAATTGCTATTTTGCTTTCTTTTGAAGGACTTGAACCTATTGGGAATGATATATCTTTATTAAAAGTTTTTTATGAACTAGGAGTTCGTGGAGTTGGTTTAACATGGAGTAGGCGTAATTATGTAGCTGATGGAAGTTTTTTTAATCCAGTAAAAGAGGGCACCAAAGGAGGTCTAACTGATTTTGGACTGAAAGTGATTAATGAAGCAATTAGATTAGGTATGTACATTGATATAAGTCATCTTAATGATGAGGGGGCAGAAGACCTTTTTGCTTTTTATGATATACCTATTATGGCATCTCATTCAAATTGCAGGAGCATTGCAACTACAATGCGTAATCTATCAGACCATCTAATTCAAAAATTAGCAACTCATGGTGGAGTTATAGGTATGAACGTACAAAGTACTCTTGTGGGTAATCCAGACGAAAAATGTCTTGATGAAAAGGATCTTGCAGACCACGTTGTTCACATACGAAATCTTGTAGGGGTAGAACATGTAGGTTTTGGTTTTGATTTTTGTGATGAACTTGATATGAGAGATTTTTCAAAACCTGGGCCTCATCGTGAGTACGATTGTATTAAAGGTTATAACCGATGTATAGATTTTACAGCAGAGTTACTATCTCGTGGGTATAGTGAAGAAGAGCTTGTAAAAATTATTGGGGGAAATTTCCTCAGTTTTCTTGAGAAAACTATTCATTAAAATAAGATGCCTTTTCACAGTTTAATAAATGGATAGTTTCAAATCGAAGAGAAATTTATATAGAAAAAACAACTGTAAAAGTTTAACGAATGATCTATAAATATAATTGACAATGAAATGAGTTTTTGTTATACTTATGATGTCATACATCATAGTTCTTTATTTTTAAAAAGTGAATAAAGAAAAAATATAAAAAAGTTAACGAATTGAAAATAACATAATAATTAAGTGCTAATTTAAATATAGAAATATTCAAAACTACAGAACATTTATTCTACATAAATATAGACCAAAATATAACTTAAATATTTTGATTCATTTTTTATAGGGGCAAACTATGAAGAGAATTCCCATTATATCAACAATATCCCAGATTAAAGATTGAAGTGAAAAATATTACAAACAACAAAACAAAATAAATTATTGCTATATATAACTATTTCTTATTTTCTTACTTATTACTTTTATTTATACATATAAAAGAATATCACTAATAATATCTTTAACAATAGGCTGCTTGTTTAAACCATATCTTAGTCTTATGAACATAAAAAGGAGGTGAGAAAACCCTAAACAACCTCTATTATAAAACATATTACAATATTGAATGATTTAAAAAAATTTTATCAAGTAAGGATAAGGAGTTAAAAAATGAAAAATATTTTTCAGAAAAAGCTATTTTTTTTGTTAGTTTCTATTATGCTTTCAGTTATATTGTTTTCTGGTATAGTATCGTCTCAAGAAACCATAAATCTTGTTGTTTGGCATCAAGAATCTCCACCGCCTCGAGTACAAGCTTTTCAAAGAATTATTGACCGTTTTAATGATGAGCACCCTGAAATTAAAGTAGAACAAGCGCCTCAAGCATGGACCGAGATTTATCCCAAACTTTATGCTTCGATTGAAGCAGGAAACCCTCCAGATATATTGTTTTCAATCCCTGACCTTACAATGGCCATGAAATTGACCGGAGCTATTACTCCTGTTGAGGATATTGTAAGTGAGGTTGATTCAAAATACGATTTGTTAGATAGTCAAATTGCACCATATACATATGATGGCCATATATGGGCAGTTCCAATGTGGGGTATGACACACTTACTAGGTTTCAACAAAGGTATATTTGATAGAGAAGGTATCGAATATCCTTTTAATAATTGGGATGAACTTTTAGATGCTGCGGAAAAATTAACCAAAGATGGTAAGTTTGGAATTGGTTTTCCTGCATCACAATTAATGATGACTGATCAATATGTCTATAATTTCATGATTACTAATAATTGTGAAATGTTTGATGAAGAAGGAAACGTAGCACTTGATTGTCAGAAGTGCGTTGAATCGTTTGCTTTTATTGATCAATTGCTTGATTATTCACCACCAGATGCGGCAACATGGACTTGGGGTGATAGGCCAATGTATTATCAGTCCGAGCAAGTTGCAATGATGATGGATTTTCTAGCTCTGGAAGAAAGCTATGAGATAGAACAAAATGGTGTAGGACCTTTTAGTTATATGAAGGTTCCTTACCCTGAAGGTGGAAGACCTGGTTCTGCAAGTTATTCAAATGGAGCGACTATCTTTACCAGGGATCCTATTAGGTTAGAAGCAATCAAAACCTTCTTGCTCTATCTACATGAACCTGAGATTAATGGTGAATGGCTTTCAAATATGTATGCGGGACTATACCTCCCAATTACTAAAGCAGCAATGGAAAGTGAAAGTTTTTGGTCGAACGAGGCTATACAATATTATGAAGAAGAAACATATCTTGCATTCGAGGCGTCAGCAGATGGCGACTTATTCGGTTTTGAACATGAACCCCAACCCGTAATTGGAAAAGTTGCTGGTGAAAACTTGCTAGGGCAAATGGCAGGCCAGCTTGCTCTTGATCTAATGACTCCGGAAGAAGTTGTTAAATGGGGTGCTGATAGGATTCGTTCTTGGATAGAAGAAATAGAATAATATTATTTAACTTCAGGTGTGGGGTACACCACACCTGAAGTTATTACCAGTATAAAACCTATCTTGAGCGAAGATTATACTATATAAGGATAAATAAAAATAAAATGAAAAACAATATTTCAATTAATTTAACAAAAAAAGATAAAATTGGATTGCTTCTAATTGCGCCTTTATTAATTTGGTTGACAATAGTTTTATTATATCCATTTGTATATGTAATTTTTCTAAGTTTTTTTAGAAGAGATCCAGGCACTAGTATTTATGAATTTAGGGGATTTTCTTATTTTTATAATTTACTTTTCAGAGATGATATTTTTTGGCAATCATTATTACGTAGTTTTCGCTGGACATCAATTAATGTAATTTTGCAATTTATTTTCGGGATTCTTACAGCTTTATTGCTGAAACAAAAATTACGAGGCATGTCTCTTGTCCGGTTATGGGTTATATTGCCGTGGATAACTCCAATCGCTGTTGTTGTTCTTGTGTGGCGCTGGATGCTTAATCCTTCTATTGGCATAGTTGAAGTGCTACTGCGTCAATTTGGGTTTATAGAGGGCTATTTGAATGTGTTAGCTAATGCTGATACCGTGATGAATGCTATTATAGGAATTCACTCTTGGCGATTTTTTCCGTTTGTTGCTGTAATTATACTGGGAAGAATGTTAGGTATACCTGAAGAATTGTATGATGCAGCAAAGGTGGATGGTGCTTCAAGTTTTCAAAGCTTTCTATATATAACTTTACCACAATTAAGAGGTGTAATGTTAACTTTTTTAATGCTCGCAACAGTATGGACTTTTACATCTTTTGACACAATTTTTCTTATGACAGGAGGAGGACCTGTTAATTTAACTACCACGCTCCCTATCTTAGTATATCGTAAAGCATTTCAAACTTATCAACTAAATGAAGGGGCTGCTTTATCCTTGATAATGTTCCTATTTAGCGCCATCTTTATGGCCATATATGTAAAACTTGGAGTTGAAAGAAATGACTAATAAACTAATAATAAAATGTTTTAACGTGGTCTGTGTTGTTTTATTACTTTTTGTTGTTTTGTGGCCGGCTTATTGGATGCTTATCACCTCTCTTAAAACGAATACCGAAATTCTTACTGTACCACCTACTTTAATACCGTTAAAACCCACAATTGATTCCTATAGAACACTATTTCAAACTAGTTTTTTAAAATACCTATCAAACTCAATTATTGTTTCAGTGATTACTGTAGTAATATCAACTATTTTTGGAACTTTAGCTGGCTATAGTCTTTCTCGCTTTAACTATCCAGGGAAAAAATATATTGGTAGAATTATATTATTTTCATATTTGTTTCCAGGTGTTTTGTTAATGGTTCCGATGTATGTTTTGGCCAGTAGATTAAACATGCTTGATAATTTATTTGTCCTACCCATCATTTACGTAACTTTTACTGCTCCCTTTTATAGTTGGCTTTTAAAGTCATTCTTTGATAATATGCCAGAAAATCTTGAGGATGCAGCTATGATTGATGGAGCTAATTATTGGCAGACTATTTGGAAAATTATTATTCCCCTTTCCGCGCCCGGTGTTGCAGGAGCCGCTTTATGGACATTTATCATGTCTTGGCAAGAATATATGTTTGCAACAATTTTGCTCTCTTCTGATCAAAACTTAACTGCTCCAGTTGGTTTATCCAGATTGCTTGCTATACAACAAAGGTTTAATTGGGGAATTTTGAATGCAGGTGCTATAGTTAGCGCCCTTCCAGTATTAATATTATTTGTTATCTTAGGCCGTTCATTTATTTCCGGGCTTACAACTGGTTCTGGTAAATAATTATGGCAATGAAAGGATTTAAAGTTATGGAAAAAAGAATATCAAAAAAAAATTTAAAATATGAGTATAGTAGACAGTTTAAACCAGTAGCATATGTAGAGCCTGGAGAAGAAATAGTAATTGAAACAGAAGATGCTTATAATGGGAATCTAAAAACAAAAGAAGATATTATTAAATTAATTGATTCAAAAGCACTCCCACCCAATCCGGTAACTGGACCAATATATATTGAAAGAAGTCGATCAGGGGACATACTTGTAATTAATATTGATGAAATTAAAATTGGTAATGTTGGTGGAACATGTTTTGCTCGCACTGACAGCTCTAATCCAATTAACTGTTGGTTTGGAGATGACTTTGCAAAGGTATTTAAAATTTCTAATCAAAAAGTTATATTTAGTGAAAATTTGGAAATTATGACAGCTCCATTTATAGGGTGTATTTCAACTTCTCCTGCATATAGTTCTCCATCTTCATTAAAAGTGTCTCAGTCTGGAGGGAATATGGATTGCTGTCATATAAAACCAGGATCTAAAATATTTTTACCAGTGAATGTTGAAGGAGCATTCTTTTATATAGGAGATGTTCATGCATTGCAAGGAGACGGGGAATTCTGTGGAACTGCAGTTGAAGTAAGTTCTGAAGTGAAACTTCATTTTGATGTTATACATAACTCAACATTGAATAATAAACTTAACTGGCCTAGAGTAGAAACTAATGATTTGCTTACCACAATTGTAGGGGGTGTTTCTTTAGATGATTCCTTCCGAGTAGCAATGCAAGAAATGCTTATATGGCTTGAAACAGAATATAATCTCAAGCGAAAGGAAATTTTCCTTGAATTGTCTCAGGTAGCAAACCTAAGGCCATGTAACCGATTCACAGGTAGATGTGAATTATCGAAAGAGTTCCTGCAAATATAAATTATTTGGATTAAATATATAAATTAAAGGGAAAAAATTTATTTTATACTATGGAGAAAATTAAAATACCGTATGGTAATGATATATTAGAAATAAATATTCCGAAAAATAATTTTTCTGAATTATTAATTCCTAATAAAACCAAGTTACCAAAAAATGATAAATTGGAAATTAGCAATGCTCTTGAAAATCCTATAGGTTCGAGAAATATTGAAGAAATGGTTAATAAAGAGCAAAAAATTACTATTATATGTGAAGATATTACTCGATATGCTCATACAGATACGATGATTTCGGTTTTAATTGATAAACTGAAAAAAGTTGACATCCCAGACAAAAATATAAAAATTGTAATGGCGTTAGGAAGTCATCGTCCAATGACAAAAGAGGAAAAAATAAAAAAAGTAGGGAAAGAAATTTTCAATCGATTTGAAGTGATTAATTCTAAAAATAAGGATAAAAATAGACTCATTGATGCAGGCTTAACCCAAAAAGGAGTGAGAGTATGGTTAGATCCAGTGGTATATGATAGTGATTTTAAAATTGGAATAGGAAGTATTGAACCACATACAGCTGCAGGATATACAGGTGGAGGTAAAATTATTTATCCTGGTGTAGTTGGAGAAGAAACTGTTTCAAATTTTCATATTATTAGTGCTTCTTTGGGGAATTTAACAGGGAATGTTAATAATCAAGCAAGATTAACTATGGAAAAATGGATAGATACTGTAGGACTTGACTATATTATTAATGCAGTTGTTACGCCAGAGAATAAGATTTATAAAGTCGTAGCCGGAAATTTTATAGAAGCTCATCGAATTGGAGCTAAGTATTCAAAAGAAGTATGGGGAATTAAATCCAGAAAGAGAATAGATTGTGCTATTGTAAGTTCTTACCCAGCTGATATGGATTTGTGGCAAGCAGGTAAGGCAATTGTAAACTGTGAAATGGCAATACCTGACGATGGGTTTTTAATTCTTATTAGCCCTTGTTATGAAGGTGTAGGACCACACCCAAAATATATTGATTATATAGGTAATAATGAACCAGAAAAGTTAATCAAAGAAACAAAAGAGGGGAATAAAATAACAGAAGAAGTTTTGCCATTAGCTGTTGGATTAGCTGTTGCAAGGGTCAGAAAGAGAATTAATATAGCCATAATATCAAGTGGATTAACAAGAGATGAAATAAAAAGATCAGGGTTTTTTTATTTTGAAAATATTGAAGAGGCGATAAATTTTTGTCTAAAAAAATATGGTACTAGAGCTAATATTGCTACAGTCACTATGGGAGGAGGGAGTTTTATTTATAAATAGCAAGCAAAGGTTTTTATAAGAATTTTTTATATTATTCAAATATTTGTAAAGAAGATTTAAATCATAGTAATTTAACAAAAAAATCAAGTAAAATTTTTTAAGGAGGGAAATATGGAAGATTTAATCATTTTTTATAAAGAAAAATTAGTAAATATTTTAAATGAAATTTCTGAAGAAAGTGTAGCAATTAAGGAAGCAGCCAAAGTAGTAGCAAAATCTGTGATTCAAGAAGATCCCATTCATATAATAGGCCCAGGAGGGCATTCTAATATGGCTGCTGAAGAGGTGCTTTGGAGGGCAGGAGGTCTTGCTCCAATAAATGCTTTGCTTGATGCTGGAATTAATCTGATTCATGGAGCGAAACGTTCTAATATTATTGAAAGAACTCCAGGTTATGCCAATAAAGTACTAGATGCTTATAGGGTTGGCATGAAACCGGGAGAAGTTATTATAATTGTAAATGCTTATGGAATTAATTCTATGTGTATTGATACCGCATTAGAAGCAAGAAAAAGAAAGATGATTTCTATAGGAATCACTTCTAAATCTTTTGCCGACTCTATTCCTAAGGGACATCCTTCACGGCATCCTACTGGCAAGAATCTCTATCAAGAAGTTGATTATTTTATTAATTGCCATTTACCTTATGGAGATGCAGTTATAAAGATAGATGGTTGTCCACAAAAGGTTGGCCCTACATCCACTATTTGCAATGTTTTTGCTATAAATCTATTAATAGCAGAAACGGTTAAACAGTTAGTAGCTAAGGGAGTAGAGCCACCAATTTGGACAAGTGCTAATCTTCCGGGCGGAGATGAGAAAAATAGAAATTTAGAAGAAAAATATATTCCTTTAATTAAGCATCTTGGTTGATTGAAATTATTTAAATGCATGAAAGTAGATAATGAAGTATCTTTTAGAGTTGGAGCTACAAATATTAACCAGGCAAAGGTTCCAAATTAAGGTGGAATAAGAAGAATTGATAGTGAAAGATGATGATAATCTATATATCCTAAACAAAAAAAATACAGCATTGAATAAAATAAAGATTAAAGATCCTTGGTGTATTTTTAGGATGAGAAATAATAAAAATAGATGTATTTAAAATATAACCTAACTGGAAAATATATAATGAATGACCAAAGTATAAATTGTGAGAATAAAATAATTATATAATAACAAAAAAGGATAGCTCGAATAAAGAATTTGCTATATTTTGAGGTGAATAGATGAAAATTTTAATTTCTGCAGATATGGAGGGCACAACTGGCGTTACACAGTTTAAACATGTTTTGCCTGAGGCTGGTAAAGGTGAATTTGAACGGATTCGTCAATATTGGATGGGTGATATTAATGCAATCATTGAAGGTGTCCTTAATGTATCACCTAATGCATATATTCTGGTTGTAGAAGCTCACTATGAAATGACCTATATTATACCAGACATACTTCACAATAAAGCAGAATATATTTCTGGTTTTTTTAAAAAAAATATGCATCTATCAGGAATTGATTCATCTTTTGATGGTGTAATTTTATTTACTCATTCTAAAGCAGGATGGAGTTCAAACGGAGTATTAAGCCATTCTTTAGTAAGAACAATACATAATCTTTATTTAAATGGAGAGGTAGTTGGTGAATTAGATATGAATGCTGCCTTAGCTGGATGGTATAAAGTACCAGTAGTTGGTGTAGTAGGTGATGAAGAAACATCTAAAGAAGCAAAAAAGATTTTTGGTAAAGATTTTCCAACCGCAGTTACAAAGATTGGATTAGATCGTTTTGCGGCACGCTGCCTAACCCCTCAAAATAGTAAAAAAATTATCAGAAATGTAAGTGAATTTGCTATTAAAAATATTAAAAACAGATCACCCTGGCTACCAACAGCACCATTTGAACTTGAAATTGAATTTCAATGGCCTACCATGGCAAATGCATGTTCTTTAATTCCTGATGTAAAATTAATAAATCCACGTACAATTAAAATAATTTCTAAAGATTTTTCAACTCTTTATAATCTAGCGCATTTATGCGCATTAGTTTCTGTAAGTAAGTTTATTCGTGATTCATAAATAATTCTATAATAAAAATTAGGATTGACTCTTAGGTATTACATAGCCCAGTTATACTAGATTAATTTTTTGTAAATTAAAAGTATTTTAAAGTACTACTAAAATTGCTAATTATACTATAATTTATAAATAAAAAATTTGTGATTATCTGAAAATTTTGTAAATCCAAAGGAGGTCTTATATGGCCAGAGTTGTCTTGAAAAATCTAACCAAAAAATTCAAAGATGTCGTAGCAGTCGATGATGTAAATATTGATATTGCCGATAAGGAATTTGCAGTCTTAGTCGGACCCTCCGGTTGTGGTAAGACTACTACCTTGCGCGCCATAGCAGGTTTAGAAGAGGCTACCTCCGGAGAAATCTACATCGGAGATAAGCTGGTAAACGACATACCCCCCAAAGATCGTGATATAGCCATGGTCTTTCAAAACTATGCCCTTTATCCCCATATGGATGTCTACAACAATATGGCCTTTGGTCTAAAATTACGCAAATTCCCCAAAGACCAGATTGACCAAAGAGTCCAGGAGGCAGCCGAAATCCTGGGTATCGAAAAACTACTCAAACGCCGCCCCAAGGAATTATCCGGAGGTCAGCGTCAGCGCGTAGCAGTAGGCCGTGCTATTGTCCGTAAACCAAAGGTCTTTCTCTTTGATGAACCTCTTTCCAACTTAGATGCCAAACTCAGAGTAGCTATGCGTACCGAAATCTCCAAACTGCACAAACGCCTGGGGGCCACCATCATCTATGTTACCCATGACCAG
>Ga0334885_1005525_pt1 | contig 10192 bp, 9 predicted proteins | sample GraSluR1_MG_8_FD_207233 | JGI IMG/M metagenome (GOLD analysis project Ga0334885, IMG submission 207233) | Sludge microbial communities from methane-producing bioreactor in Wageningen University, Netherlands - Granular Sludge_31_05-R1 | ecosystem: Engineered > Bioreactor > Anaerobic > Unclassified...
AGTTGTTTGAATATTTGGTTGGGTTGATGGTGGTTGTGACGATGATAGGGGAGATGTACTATCAATCGGTTTCACCGGTTGAGTTGGACCGCTCGTTGCGGCCTTAATTTTATCATTAATCGCGTAAGGGTTGTCTGACATTTTTACCTCCTTTTTTAATTATTATATTAGACGACTTATATATTTACTTATTTTTAAATAGAGATATAAGTTGAGTGTATTGTTATTATTAGTATTTCATTTTTTCAATAATATTGTCAATTATTTTATCCATTTCTTGTTTATAAACTTTGCCATTTTCTGCTTGTTTTTCAAATTCTGTTTGCTTAAATTTTGATTGCTCGCTAATATATTCGGCGATTTCTCGACGCTTAAGTTTGCTTGTTTTATCGCGTAAAAATTTGTATTCTGATGTATTTTCAAATATTTGCATTAATTCATTTTCGATTTCATCAATATCTTTGAATGCATTGTTTCTTGATTTAATAATTAGTTCTTTTAAATTATCTTTAAGTTTTTTAGTTTGTTTTTTTTCTTCTTCTAATTCTTTGTGGTTTTTTTCAGCTTTTTTATTAAAATTATCCATCGCGTTTTTCTCCGAAGCTAAAAATTTTTCACCTTGTTCTAGTTCATTATTAACAACACCTTGATTAGCCATAAACTCCTTTATTTTTTATATTTAGTTTATAATTTTTTTTACAATGGCGTTGAACTATATTGAGTTGCGGATTGATTTTCATTGCCAGAAGAATCAACAGGGCGAATAGTGAAATAATATTTTGTTCCTGAAATTAATCCTGTAATAGTATGAGATCCCATACTATTTGGAGATGCCGATACTTCTGTTGCGTGAAGATTCCCAAGAGTTCCTAAAACAGTTGATACATAAAATCTAATTTTTGCTAAATCTGAATCAGAAGGATTGCGCCATGATAATTTCATATTACCAGATCCGGGATTTAATGAAACATTGGTTGCATTTGCCGGCGGAGTAGTATCGCCAGAAGTGTAAAATGTAATTGTATTTTCTGCGGTTAATCCCTTGTTGTCAATGACTTTTGCTTTTAGTTGATGCGAGCCAGGATTTAAATTGTTAGTGTTATAGGAAATAGTATAAGGTTCAGTTGAATCTGTTCCAATTTTTGTTCCGTTTATATAAAATTCAACATAATTTACTCCAAAATATGAAGTTGCTTTTGCTGAACAGTCAAAATTTCCAGAAACACTTTGATTTGTTGAGGGGCTTGTTATGTTGATAGTAGGTCTTTCATTGCTGATTTCACAATTGTCTCTAGGTGGCCTACTTGTAAAAAATCCATTTGCACGAAGCCAAGCTTGTACAGGTTGCTCCCAGTTTGGGTTATCCGGCATTTCTGAACGAATATTGGTGTAAGTTCTTTGTTCTCTAAATTGTTCTGGGCAATCGTCTGTTGCTAGTTTTTCGCCATCACAGAGAGTGCAAATAGTAACAATTGCGTTAGCATCGTCTTTTTCTGTAGGCACTTGCCAACTAGCAAAAATATCAGTAATAGTTTGAGCAGAGCGACTACTTGGTAGTTTATTTGAAAATTTTTCTACGGTGACTTCTTTTATTCCATCTGGTCTGTGAAATTCTTCTTTAGTTGTTCCAGATAATACATTTGTCATATAATCATTCCAAATAGGAGCTGCTAAAACTGAACCATCGGCTCCTGATTTCATTGGGCTGTTGTCGTTATTGCCTGTCCAAACGCCAGTAACAACATTTGGTGAATATCCAATCATCCAAGCATCGTGAAAGTTTTGAGTAGTTCCTGTTTTTGAGGCTACTTTATAATCTCCAACGCGAAAATATGGATTGTTACCAAATACAGCTTTCCTGGTTTCAAGGTCTGATAAAACATCATTAATTAAATATGCAACCTGCGGATCTAGTACATCTTTTTTACCTTTGTTCTCATTAAATTCATATAGTATTTTTCCGTCCCTGTCTTCAACTTTTAAGATTGGGTTTGTTTGATGCATTATTCCATTATTTGCAAAACCTCCATATGCTGCTGTAAGTTCTGTTAGTTTTACTTCTCCGCCACCTAATACTAAAGCTAGTCCATATCTTTTGGGATCGTTTAAGGTAGTTATCCCCATATCATGTGCCAAATCCAAAGAACTATTTATACCAACTAAAGCAAGTGTTTTAACAGCAGGAATATTCAAAGAGTTTGCGAGCGCATAACGCATACTCACAGGTCCACTTGTTCTTCCATTGTAGTTGTCTGGTGAATAACCTCCTCCGAAATCAGTTTTTAAATCAAACAAAGTGTACCCAGGGTTATATTTTTCTTTGAATGCTGCTGCATAAACTATTGGTTTAAATGCAGATCCGGGCTGTCTATTGGCTATCGCAACATTTACTTGACCGTCGTGTTCTGTATTAAAAAAATCTTTTGATCCAATCATGCTGAGTATTTGTCCTGTTTTTGGATCAATTGAAACTAAAGCAGCATTTGTACCGCCATAATTTGAAACTTTTGACATTCCTTTATTGATAGCTTCTTGAGCAAGGGCTTGCTTTTTAGAGTCGAGCGTAGTAGTAACCCTAAGACCTCCTTCGTTTACCATTTGTTCGCCATACTCTTCAATTAGTTTTTCTTTTACATAAAAAACAAAATGAGGTGCTTTTATATTGTCTTTTCTAGCCTGGTAGGTTAGTTTTTCTGCTTTTGCTTGTTCTGCTTCTTCTTCTGGTATAAAACCCAAATTTGCCATTCTTCCTAAGATATAATTTTTTCTTTCTTCGAGCTTGTCTGGTCTTTGGCCATAAGGTGAATAGTATGTTGGAGCTTTTGGTAAAGATGCTAACACTGCGGATTCAGATAGGTTTAGATCTTTAGCATCTTTATTGAAGTAGATTTCGCTAGCAGCTTGAATTCCGTAAGCATTTGATCCGTAGGGGATTTGGTTTAAATACATTTCTAAAATCTGATCTTTAGAATAAATAATTTCAATTTCAATTGTTAGGATTAATTCTTTTAATTTTCTTGTATATGTTTTTTTGGGTGAAAGTAAGGCATTTTTCACAAATTGTTGAGTGATTGTTGATCCACCAGAAGTGTATCCTTTTTTTCCAGTTAGGTTATTAAGTAATGCCCTGCCAATTCCGGTAAAACTAATACCGTGATGTTTGTAGAAATCTTTGTCTTCTGCTGCTAAAGTTGCTAGTTTAATATTTTCAGGCATATCTTCAAAAGGGATAACTGTTCGTTTAATGTCACCAGAAATATTATATAAGATATTTCCGTCTCTATCATAAATATGTGAAGATTCAATCGGGTGCCAGGCCTTAATTTTATCTGGTGTAGGTAAATCTTTAGCGTACCAAATAAAAAGAAGAACTATAATTAAAGCGAAAACACCTATTACTTTAAAAAATAGTTTAACAAATTCTTTTTTATTAATTTTTCCATTTGGAAAATAAACCTGTTTTAAATATTTAAAGTCAAAAGATTTTTGAATTCTTTCTTTTAATTTCATAATAAAAAATTCCTTTTTTCCCTACTTTACATTATATCACATTGGGCTTATAATTAAATCAATATTGTTTTAAATTAATATTTAAATCGGGGAAATTATACCTTATGCAAAGCAAAAAGTCAATAAAAAACGACCCAATTTTCACTAGAGGAGTAGAGGAGTTTATTGGTGAAGATGAAATTGTTAAGATTCTAAAATCAAATAAAAAATTGCGCGTTAAATTTGGAATTGATCCAACTGCATCAGAATTACATCTTGGTCATTTATCATGTTTACATAAATTAAATGAATTTCAGGAAATGGGACATACAATATTGTTTATTATCGGTGATTATACTGCACAAATTGGTGATCCAAGTGGCAGAGATAAGTCAAGAGAATTTTTGACTGACAATCAAATAAAAGTAAACATGAAAGATTATTTAAAACAAGCAGGTTTAATTATTAATACAAAGAAAATTGAAATTTATTACAATAGTCAGTGGTATCAAAAAAGTAAAATTGATTTGCTTATGAAACTAGCATCTTTGCAAACACTTGCAAGAGTTATTGAAAGAGATGATTTTCAAAAAAGAATGAAATCTAATAAAGATATATCTTTACAAGAAATTTTTTATCCACTTCTGCAAGCATATGATTCTGTTATGGTTAAATCTGATTTAGAAATTGGTGGAACCGATCAGAAATTTAATCTTTTAATGGGTAGGGAAATTCAAAGAAAATTTAATCAAAAACCACAAGCAGTTATGACTTTACCTCTTTTAGTAGGCATAGATGGTAAAAAGAAAATGAGTAAAAGCTTTGGTAATTATATTGGTTTGTTAGAAGATTATAATAGTCAGTTTGGTAAAATTATGTCTATACCAGATGATTTAATTTTATCTTATTTTGAAATTGCTGCTAGAACATCCGGCAAAGAACTAGCAAAAATTAAGAGATTATTAAAAAATTCTAAAAATAGAAAAGATCTTAAGCAATCTTTAGCAAGAGATATTGTTGCAATTTTGCATGGTTCAGAGGCATCTTCTTTGGCCCAAGAAAATTTTAATAGAATTTTTAGAGATAAACAAAATCCTATTGATATGCCAATATATAAAATTAAATCTAATAAAAAAGATAAACTTGTAAATTTATTAGTAGAATTTGATTTAGTTGATTCAAAGAGTAAAGCTAGAAGATTAATAGAGCAGGGTGGAATAAAAATCGATGATGCAGTTATTACCGATGTAAATAGCGAAATTACTTTGTATAATGGTATGATTATTAGAGCTGGTAAGATGAAATTTTTGAAAATTCAAAAATAATATTTTTTTTAATTGATGCGGAGGGTAAGTGTGAAAAAGCAAACTTCAATAACTTTATATGTTATTTTAATAATTGCAGTTTTTGCAACAATATTTATTGTATGGGCTATTGATACTGGAAGGTTGGGGACAAAGGCAGATGTGGTTGGTCCAAGTATTGAATCTGCAAGTGAGCTTAAGCAATTGCCAAATCCAGATCAGTCCACTTTCTCCAAAATTTTTGGTGCAATATTAAGACCTTTTACAAAATAACTTGTTATTATTAATCTACGCTTGACACAAGAGTAGATTTTTAGTATACTTTTTAATTCATCTATTGTAATAAAACAAATATATTTACTATGGATGAATTAGGATGTTTTTTAAAAATTATTTTAGGAGGTAATTGTGATGATTAATCCAGAGGATCTCGTGACTGTGGTTACGAGAGATGATGTTTGGAAGTCTCATGAGGTTGCGAAGATCAAAGAATTGCTGACTCCCGAGGTGTGGGAATACGAGAATTCAAAATGTAAGAATGCCCTAGTTTTATTAGGTGAATATTGCAAGGAAGAAATCCAGTCAATTTTTGATAATATAATTTCAGGACTTCGTGTATGCGTCGATAAATCACAAAGTCCTAAGGTTTTATCCGGAGGAAATTACGACTAATTGATTTTTGAACCTTAACCGTTGTTTTAAAAACAGGCAAACAACGGTTTTTTTATTTAAAAAGAACGCTAAAAAACGTTCTTTTCAAAATGGAGCGTAGCGACATTTTGGATAATGTATGCGGATATGCGAAGTCCCCGAAGGGGATTTGGGCGTCGCCGTATATCTGCTGTTGTGCGAAGTTTCACTTCGCTTACATTAATTATAAAATGTTTTTTAATTTATAAATAGCCCATGAGTATATCCGCATACATTGTGACAAAGAGAAATTTCACAAGCAAGGCGAAGTGAAATTTCGTCACAACTAGTTATTATGCGAATAAAAGTTGTGATAATCGACCTAAATGTGTTATTATGCGAATTACTATATATTTGTTTTTAGTGTTTTGGAGGTAATAATTAGTCTATCATTAACAAGAGATTCTAGATATTTTATGTTAAATTTTTTAACTAGATAATTAAGTAGGTTATTAATTACTAAATAAGAAACAACAATTCCGATTGCAAAAGTTAAGCGTTCTACTGGAACTATTGTCATTAAACTTTTCCACACAGATGCGGGAAGTGCGAAAGCATATAAAAATATTGTTGAGCCAACCGCATGAGCAGTAAAAGTGGCACCAAGTGCATTTAAAGTTAATCTGAATTTTCCAAACGAGCATAAAACAGGAACAAACCAAAAGGCAATAGGGTAGTACCAAACAGTTCTGCCTATTGGGTGAACAATGAATAACGCTATGCAAAGTAGGGGAATAAGATTAACATATTTTGATTTGGTTCCAAAATAAATTGCAGCACAAATAGCAGGTAGGAATCTTAAAAATGTTATTGCTTCGATTGGCGCTTTTTTAATGATAGTATTTATTATTTGTACAATGGCAACTGCAATAGCTCCAATCCAGCTTCCTAAAAATCCGCCCGTGATAGGGGATATAAAGTCAAAGCCAGTGAATTTTGAATTAGAACCAATTATATGTGTAAATGGAATTTGAAACGCTATAATTCCTAAAATTACAAATAAAATTAAAAATAGTGTTTTTTTCTTATCAAATTTTTTTAACATATTTAATCCTTTTTATATCTCAAATTTTTTATCTCCAATCATCTAGAGATAATGAGAGAAAAATAAATTTGTGAAAAAATTTACTTATTATTAATATAATTTATTAAACAAATCTTTGTTTTTGTTAATTAGTAATTTGTTTGTTAAAACTTTTGCAGATTTGCCTGAAAGTGTGATATTAGCTTTTTTTATTAAAACAGCTGGAATTTTTTGATTTGACTCCCCCATTAAAAAATTTGCTGTGCAAGCTAATTCATCTGCAAGATTATGATATGTGATTTTTATTGGTTTGTCAAAAAGATCCAACTCCCCTATTTCGGATTTTACTGGTTCAAATCCTGCTACTGCTATTGCTAATGCAGTTGTCCCTAGGCGCGCGGGTGAGCAGTGGGAGTCGGAAATAATGATTCCTACGGATTTATTAAATTCTTTTTTAATGGTTTTTTTAATTTTCTCAGCACTATTTGTGGGTGATTTAGGCCAAAGATAGGCATGTTTTTTTGGTGCATTGGAAAGATCAATACCTGCATTAGCAATTAGAATATTATTTTTAAATGTTAATATTGCATTTGTTGTACCACTAATAATTTTATCAGATTCATTAATTATTAATTGGCAAAATTTTTTATCGATCTTATATTTTTTTGAAAAATCTATGGCCTTTTTACTTGGTTTAATTTTATTTAATTCAACTAATCTTTTTTCTTGTTGTGATATAATTTTTGAAGTAAAAACTAAAACATCCCCATTTTCTATTGGGATGCCTTCCTTTTTTATTTGATGCAAAATGTTTTTAATAGGTTCTTTTTGCAAGAATTTTGTTTTAATTGGAATTATGTTCATTGATTGGCTTTCAGTTTTTGGCTGTTCGCTGTTGGCTTTCGGCTGTCTGATTAATAATTTATTTCATAAATTTTATTTGAATCTAATATGAAGAATTTATTATTTTCATAGGAAATAATAAAATCATCAATGTTGTTTAGATTGTTGAATATATATTGTTTAATAAAATTTCCTTTTTTATCAAATTCAATAATTCTATGATTATCTAAAATCCAAATAGATTTTGCTTCAGTGTCTGTATAAATTTTTTTTGGATTTGTAATTTTTGATTGAGGATTAGGAATTTCTTCAATATTAAATTCCACTTTTTTACCTCTTGATAGTTTTTCTACTTTTCCGTTTTGTTTTAATAAATATACACTTCCGTCAATTGCAAATGACACCGCATCAATAATATCTGTGTTATCTGAAATATAATTGGTAGGTTTTTCGTATCCTTCGGTTGATTTGGTAAATCTAATTATTTGGTTTTGATTTTTATCTAAAGCGTATATACTACCGAAATAAGTGATGAATTTATCTATTGTTGGCCACTGACCCCTTATTGGGTAAATTTTTTCTACTTTGTCATTTTCTTGGGTTTTGTACATTTGGTTTTCTGCAGTATATACAATAATATTTTTATTATCTCCCAAATAGGTAATTGATTCTATAGAATCAGTTTTGTCTGGTAATAATATCTCTTTAGTATTAGAATTTGACGATATAGGATAGTATAAAATTTTGTTTGAATTTTGTTCAAAAGAGTAAATAATATCATTTGCTATTGTGAATTGATTTGAATTATTAAAGTTAGTAATTTCTTCGAAAGTATTAATTCTTGTAGTTTTGGTTAATTTGTCTAATTCTCCCCGAGCTTCCAATAAAAGTTCATTAGCCTTTTCTTTTAAAGAGGGGTTATCTTGAAATTTTTCGCAGGTAATAATTATTTCACTTAGTAGCTCAGTTGCTTTTTCATTTTCGTTGTATAAAATTGCAAGTTTAGCTTCGTCTTGAAATTTTGCCTTCGCTTCGTTAAGTTCGATTGAAGCTTGTTCAATTTCTTTGTTTAGGTTTTGTTTTTTTCTAAGTTGTATCATGCTAAAAATTAACGCAGAAGCCAAAATCACCACGACAATTATATATATGACATAGTGATTTTTTTTACTTGTAATTTTTTCTAAAGTACAAACAATAAAATTTTTAATATCAGAAAATAATTTTTCTAAATAAGTTACAAATTTTGATTTTCTCTTTTTATGAGAATAATCATGAACTTGGTATTTTTTTTCTGTTTTTAATTCTAAAGGTGTTTTCACTGAATTGTTAAATTTTTCTTCCGGTTTTTTCTTATCTTTAATTTTATCTAAATTATCCTTACTTGCTTTTTTTACTTTTGACCAATTTTCTTTTAGAAAAGGAGTAACCTTTTCTTTTGAGAAATGAGCAGTTTTGTTATAAGCTCCATTTATCTTTTTCTTAAAATTTTCCCAATAGGGTTTTATATTATTTAAGTATTGTTTTATTTGTGGCCAAAATGAAGAAAAATCTTCTTTATCTAAGTAAATAATTTCTTTTGCATCTTCAATAATTCTTGAACCGAATTCTTCTTTAGTGTTAAATTCAAAAAGTATTAAACTTACATCGGTTATTTTTTCTTTTTTTAAAATTATTGCAATATTTTCAATTGCATGATAAATGTTTGAGCTAGCAATTATTTGTTTTAGCCGTTCTTTTGAAAAATAATCGAACAATTTTGGAGAAGTCAGTAAGATTTTATCTCCTGGTTTTATTTGACCGCTGATAATATTTGAAAATGTTTTTAAAGGATGAGGTTCTAAATTTTTAGTTGTCGTTTCAGTGATATGCTCTAGTTTTTCAGATCTGAATAAATATGCTTCTGCCTTGCCAGTTTGTGTTAAATATAACTTATCATCATTTGCCAGTACAATTACTGAGTTTAAATTACCTATCCAACTTGTTTCTCCATTTCTTGTAATTTTACCCAGTGTGTCATTGACGCCCTTAATTGTAATTTCAAAATTTACAGAGTCGGACACATTATTTGATTTGGAATATGTTTGATCAATACAATTAATAATTCTATTGGCAATTGGGGAACTAATATTGATTGGGTTGGTTATTTCGATTACATTAAAAAGAATTCCTTTAGAAATTTTATCATTGATATTATATTGCTTAATTTGAGAAGTAAGAAATCTGTCATTTAAGCGATAGAAATTGATTATACTTGAGTGTTTTATTAAATATTCCATAATAATTAATTTATTGTCGGTTGATAGTTTTTTAGGAAGTATATTTAATTTAACAATTTATTATAATTAAATTTATGTCAAGAAAACTAAATTTTTATATAAACAATCAACGATAGTTACTGTTACTTGGTCGGAGCGGGGAGATTCGAACTCCCGATCTCAGGACCCCCAGCCCTGCGCATTAGACCAACTATGCTACACCCCGATAGTTAATCTTATCGATCCTAGTGCGCAATTGGTCAGTGAGTGCGCTGGTGGGAGATCGCATTTCTTAATAAAAATATTAAGAAAGATATAGATCAAAATATTAAAATTTACAAATTTTAGAAGTTAAAACCTCTAATATTGTAATTTATTTAATATTCCCAAGGTGTATAAATGTTAGCCCAATTGGATTGGATCGATAAGATTAATTTAATTATACCAAATAAAATACTAAAAGTTAAACAATTTTTCTTAAACTTGCTATTCCCTGTGGTCTCTGCCACAGGGTAACCTTTAAGGAAAGTTTGAAAACCATTGGTTTTCAAGATACACTTAGTGCATGACACTTAAAAAAGGTTTTC
>Ga0334885_1005532_pt1 | contig 10186 bp, 7 predicted proteins | sample GraSluR1_MG_8_FD_207233 | JGI IMG/M metagenome (GOLD analysis project Ga0334885, IMG submission 207233) | Sludge microbial communities from methane-producing bioreactor in Wageningen University, Netherlands - Granular Sludge_31_05-R1 | ecosystem: Engineered > Bioreactor > Anaerobic > Unclassified...
TTTCTTCACTCATAGCATTAATCGCCATTTTGGTAGGAAGCATAGTGGTTATGAACACCATGATCATGTCTGTAATGGAAAGAACACGAGAAATTGGTGTATTACGAGCAATCGGATGGAAGAGAAGAAAGATACTGTTACTTATCCTGAAGGAATCTTTCACCATCAGTATCATTGGTGGTGTCATTGGTATTGTACTGGGTATCGTTATGGTAAACTTGCTGACCAATCTGGCTAAAATTTCCCTGAATCTGCCGGTTACCTTAGATCTAGTGGTAGGGGTTTTTCTTATTACCATAATCCTCGGTATTCTGGGGGGATTTTATCCGGCATGGAGGGCTTCAAAGATGAGCCCTATGGAAGCTTTATCTCGAGAGTAAAGTGGTGATATTCATGTTTCTTAAGACGGTTAATGTAAAAAAACATTTTGGAGAAGTAAAAGCAGTAGATGGAGTTAGTTTAGAGATTGAGAAGGGTGAATTTGTATCTATCATGGGTCCTTCCGGTTCTGGAAAAACCACACTTCTAACACTGCTGGGAACACTGGACTCTCTTACATCAGGAGATATAATCATCGATTATGAAAATTTATCTTCCATTAAAGATGTGGATACCTTCAGATCAAAGAAGATGGGCTTTATCTTCCAATTTCACAACCTCATCGGTTACCTCACTGCACTGGAAAATGTGGAACTCCCCTTACATGGGTTGATGTCCATAGATAAACGAAAAGCCAAAGCTTCCGAGCTATTGGACCTTGTGGGGCTGAAAGACAGGATGCATCACATTCCCTCACAACTTTCAGGAGGAGAACGACAGAGGGTGGCCATAGCCAGAGCCCTGGTAAATGATCCTCTCCTGGTACTGGCGGATGAACCTACAGGAGAGCTGGATTCCAGTACTACACAGAAGATCATGGATTTAATGAAAAAAATCAATCAAGAAAAAAATATCACCTTCCTAGTGGTTACCCACGACCCCGAAGTGGCTAAAAAAACAGGTAAGATCATAATTTTAAGGGATGGTAAGATTTCAAGGGAGGAACTCGTAAAAAGCGCTTCTATTGAAGATATAATAACCTTAAAAAATTCAACTTTAGGAAAACAACTACTTCAAAAGGAATCAGGGGATCCTTATCTGGAAAAACTGGGATTATTCAAAGAAAAAAAATTAACCAGAGAAGGAGAATTACTCCTTTCATTATTTGAAAAAGTAGAAGAGTTGTAGATTAATGGATTAAAGGTTCTACAGATATCATCGATAAATATATGAAGAATTTTTATTAAGCTTGATAGTATGAGAGTTTAGCACGTAGTATATTGGTTACACACTGAACAGTCTAAAGAATTGGAAGAGTCTATTCAAGAGAAACGAAAAATTCGTCAATGGTGATATATGGTGACGTTCAACTAAACTTTACCGTCAATTCCAAAATAAGAAAATACACAATTATGTTCAGGTAATTCAATAATATCTTTTGATGCCAGGGTTATAATGTTTAGTTTATTCAAAGTATTTTTTAATTGGCTTCTACATGCGCTAATTCTCCCATTTCTTTGATTTTTGGCTTCAACTAATAAGATTTTTAATTCCCCATTAAGAAAACCTAAAGCAAAACCATCGAGATCTGTTAAAATTTTCCTCTCCCTATTATAGATCAATATAGGCGATAAAGCAACTAAAAGTTTCCCACGATGATTTATATGGTTTAATGTTCCTTTAAGACCATTCAATTCGTTTTTGCGCGAATCAGAAACATTGACAAATTCAAAAATACTTTCAATCTTTTTAGGAGCAGTTTTAGAACCACTAATTGGCAGGACAAGAAATTCTTGATTATATTTATCTTTAAATTCAAAATAGAGTTCCGTGGCGGTGATATATTTTAATATTTCTAATAATAATTCTTCAAAGGGGTATGAGAAAACCCTATCAATATTACCTTTGTAATATTTGGTTTCTTTTCTCAGATTAAAATATAATTCAACAAAGTTCTTTAAAAAATGCCCCATTATATTCATATTTTTATCAAGAGGAGAATTTTGAAAAATTCTTAAGTTTATTACATATTGGTTTACATTTGCAGAAGACTGAAAAGTAGTTAAACAACCATTTTTGCCAAATAAATTATTCCACTTTTTTTCTTTCTCAAAAGATAATTTTGATTTGAAATTATCTTTTAAAATGTTGTCCATACTTAAATCAAACAGAATATGAAGTATATAATCCTCATCAGAAATTTTTGTGGGTTCAAATTCATTTGATTCATTAATTAAATACTTTTGTATAATAGAATATCGAGATAATTCTTCTCCTTCTAATTTAGCTTGAATTTCGATTGCATGCTTTCCTAATTCACTAATACATTGAGACGAATGATAAAGACTTATAGAAAGTAAATCATCGAACGAAGCAAGTGTTTTAAGTATTTGGCTTTCAGGTTCTACAAAAATATCTCTATAATAATCTTCTAAATTGAGAAAAATCTTTGAAAGATCAAAATTCACAGGAAATGGAGCGTATTGTGAATCTAAAAATAAATATGAAATTTGTCTTATTCTCCTAAAAGTTGACTTTAATTTGAATCTTCTGTTAGCTAAATTTTCATCTTGAGGTTCAAACAGATAGAAATTTACAATTTCTCTTAGGAATTCGGCAAATTTAGAGCCTTCAATATCATAATCTTTAAATCTATGATATCTACCTAAATGGAAACTAATTAAAATTTTATGAATACTGTAAATATCTTCGTTTTCAAGAATTCTGTTAAAAAATTTTTTTTCTTCTGGTCTTAAACCCCCTTTAAAAACGTTTCTTAATTTGGCAGATTCTTTAAAAGTTCTTAATAACCCTCGTTCTGATGCAAATGTCCCAGGTAAATGACCAGAATTTAATAATAAAATCCAAATTTGCAATATTTCTGCGCCAGAAGGCCTATAATTTAAAAAGTTAGTAGTCTTTGAAGACAAACCTAATCCTTTTGCCAAATCTAGTTTCTTAAGACGATTTATGAGATAAAGTTGTAGAATTACATATTCCCATCTAGGATGATGTGCTCCTTCATAAATGTTACGAATAACACCTAATTGATCAATATTCTTCAATCTTTCAATATGGCCATAATTATCTAGAAGATTATAACATTTAGTAGTGTAAGAGTAGAGAAATACATTAAGACGACCTAATTGGGGCAAATAATAATTAAAAGTTTTATTTTCCATATTTACCTAACAACCTACACCCTTTTTAATTTTTCTTAAATCTTTCATCATTAAACCATATTATCTGCTTGCCATTCTTCTAATCCATGCTAAGACTAAAGGCAAAGACATATATTAACTTTTATATAAATTTCCATTCACACATAACATGTCTGTAAAAAATTTATAGTGTTAAAAGCTCCTGTGGAAAAAATGAGTGTAAACCATGTAAAAATTTCGTAAATTATAATTGGACTGCGATTCAAATGACAACTCAAAGTGAAGCAGCACTGGAAAAAGCCCTCTTAGATAAATTAGTCGACGGTGGTTATGAACGAGTTAGTATAAATGATGAAAAGGGTTTAAAAGATAATTTAAAGTCCCAAATAGAGAAATTTAACAACATAGATCTTACTACTGATGAATTTAACCGCATATTAACATTCCTAGAGGGAGGTACCATTTTTGACAAGGCTAAGAAACTAAGGGATAGGTATGAATTAGACCGCCCTGAAGGAACTGTATACATACAATTTTTAAATAAGAAAGACTGGTGTAAGAATCTATTCCAAGTATCGAACCAGATAAGAATGGAAAAAACCTATAAAAATAGATATGACGTTACTATTTTAATAAACGGCCTACCTTTAGTCCAAATTGAACTTAAAAAAAGAGGAATAGAACTTAAAAGGGCATTCAATCAGATCCAAAGATACCAAAAACATTCATATCGTGGATTATTTCAATACATACAGATATTTATTATAAGTAATGGTGTCAACACCAAATATTATGCTAACAATAAATCTTTAAGCTTCAAATACACCTTTTTCTGGAAAGATAAAAACAATCATAATGTTTCCAATCTTGAAAAATTTACAGAGGAATTCCTGGAGAAATGTCATCTGTCCAAGATGATAGCAAAATACATAGTCCTAAATGAAACTGATCAAGCCCTAATGGTGCTGAGAGCCTACCAATATTATGCAGTCGAAGCCATTATGAATACAGCACTAAACACCAACCAAAATGGCTATGTATGGCACACCACAGGTAGTGGAAAGACATTAACCAGCTTTAAAGTCAGCCAACTCCTAGCTGAAGAAGAGAACATAGATAAAATTATCTTCGTAGTTGATCGAAAAGATTTAGACTACCAAACAACCACAGAGTTCAACAAATTTAGTGAAGAATCCGTAGATGGCACAGATTTTACACATATTCTAGTTAAACAGTTACTTAGCCCCAATAAACTTATCATTACAACTATTCAGAAGATGACCCGTGCAGTTGATAGGCATAGTCAAAGAATTGCAGGTGTAAAGGACAAAAAGGTCATATTGATGTTTGATGAGTGTCATCGCAGCCAGTTCGGTACAATGCACCAGAAAATAACCAGCTTCTTTACCAACCTTCAATATTTCGGCTTCACAGGCACGCCTATTTTTGAAGTAAATGCCCAGGGCAATAAAACCACTAGAGATCTATTCGGTGAGCGGCTTCACAGCTACTTAATACAACATGCAATACGAGATGAAAATGTATTAGGATTTTCAGTGGAGTATCTGGGTAAATATCATAATAAGACAACACTCGATATTGAAGTTGAAGCCATAGACACGCGTGAAGTATTGGAATCAGAGAAACGTCTTGAAAAGATTGTAGATTACATCATTGCCAATCATAACCGTAAAACATATAATAGAGAGTTTAATGCGATTTTCGCAATTAGTTCAGTAGATGTATTGACCAAATATTATGAAATCTTTAAGAACAAACAACATGACCTAAAAATCGCCGCGATATTTACCTATGATGCCAATGAAGAGATGAAAGACAATGAACACTCACGAGACAAACTAGAAAGGTACATATCTGATTATAATACGATTTTCGGGACTAACTTCACCACAGAAACCTTCGACCAATACTATGTAGATGTATCTAAAAGAACCAAAGACAAACAGATAGACCTACTTTTAGTAGTTAACATGTTTCTAACAGGTTTTGATAGTAAATACTTGAATACATTATATCTTGACAAGAATGTCCAGTACCACGGTCTCTTACAAGCTTATTCCCGTACAAATAGAGTATTGAATGAAAAGAAAAATTTTGGAAACATCGTCTGTTTCAGGAACCTTAAAAAAGCTACAGATGATTCAATTCGACTATATTCTGATGAAAATCCATCCGAAACTGTACTGGTTAGATCATATCTAGAATATGTTGAAAGATTTAACCACATATTAGGAGAATTTAGAAAAATCACCACAGAAGTATCTGATATAGATGACCTTCCAGATGAAGAAGAAATAAAGAAATTTGTACAAATATTCCGCGAACTATTGAGGATTATGAATAAGTTAAGTGTGTTTACAGAGTTTACGTTTGAAGATGTAGATATATTAGAACAGGAATTTGAAGATTACAAAAGTAAATATCTTGATATCCATGAAGGTGCACAAAGCCCAGAAAAGGAATCTATCTTAGATGATATTGATTTTGAAGTAGAATTGATACGTAGAGACGACATTAATGTGGTATATATCTTAACTCTGCTTAAAGAGTTAGATCATAAAAGTAAATCATTCAACAAGGATAAAGATTTTATCTTAAATACCATGCAGAAAACTAGAGAACTTAGAAGCAAAATAGACTTAATTGAGAAGTTTATAGATCAAAATATTCCACAGATAGAAAATAGAAATAAAATTGAGGAGAACTTTGAAATATTTATTGACCAGGAAAAAACCAACGCAATCAAAAAACTTTTCGAAGAAGAAAAGCTCAAACCAGATATAACCAAAGAAATCATTGCTGAATACGAATTTTCCGGTAAAATGAGAAACGATGTCATAAAAAAATCCTTCCAAGAAAAAATGGGATTAAAAGAAAGAAGATCCAAACTTGAAATGATTAAAAATAAAATTATGACGTTGGTAGATAAATTTACTTGGTAATTGGAGATTATATACATGTCTGAATATCAACAAAAACTAGAAAGCAAGTTATGGGCCATAGCAGATGAACTACGGGGAAATATGGATGCAAACGAGTTTAAAAACTATATGCTCGGCTTCATATTCTACAAATACCTATCAGAAAAAATAGAACTCTACCTTGATAAAGAATTAGAACACGATGGCGTAACGTTTGAAGAAGCTTTTAAAAATCCAGAGTTAAAAGGTGTGGTGGAAGAAGAAGCAAAGGATAACCTGGGATACTTCCTCGAACCAAAATGTCTATTTAGAAATCTGGTTAATGGTGCTAAACATGGGTTTTTTATCTTAGATAACTTAGGAAAAGCTTTAAATAACATAGGGGAATCAGCATATGGACAGAAAAGTGAAGATGACTTTGTAAACTTATTCGAAGATGTTGACTTACAATCATCCAAACTAGGAAAATCCGTAGAACAAAAAAATAAGATCATCTCCAAAATTCTTTTACACTTATCAGAAATAGATTTTAAATTGGAAGACACTGAATCAGACATCTTGGGAGATGCATACGAATATCTAATCTCCCAATTTGCATCCAGTGCAGGTAAAAAGGCAGGTGAATTTTATACACCACAACAAGTCTCTAAAATATTGGCAAAAATTGTAACCCTAAAAAAAAGCCGCTTAAAAAATGTCTATGACCCTACGTGTGGTTCAGGTTCTTTACTTTTAAGAGTGTCCAAAGAAGCTTTAGTCGGTGATTTCTATGGCCAGGAACTGAACCAATCCACATACAATTTGGCACGGATGAACATGATCCTACATGATGTAAAATTTGACGACTTTGACATACAACAAGGAAACTCCTTAGAGGATCCAAGACATATTGACATGAAATTTGAAGCCATAGTAGCTAATCCTCCTTTTTCTGCTAAATGGAGTGCAGATAGTAGATTTTTGGATGATAAACGGTTCAGTGCCTATGGAAAACTTGCACCAAAATCGAAGGCAGATTTCGCTTTTTTACAGCATATGATTTACCACTTAGATGAAAACGGAACCATGGCAATAGTACTACCACACGGAGTGCTGTTTAGAGGAGCTGCAGAAGGGGTTATCAGAAAATATTTGGTTGAAGATAAAAATTATCTTGATGCTATAATAGGGTTGCCTGCAAATGTTTTTTATGGTACAAGTATTCCTACTGTAATATTAGTTTTTAAGAAGTGCAGGGAAGATGGTGCGGATATACTTTTTATTGATGCTTCTAAATATTTTGAGAAGGTTAAAAATCAGAACAGACTTAGGGATGAGGATGTAACAAGAATAATGGATACATATGTTGGAAGAGAACAAATTGATAAATTTTCCTATAAAGCATCTTTAGATGAAATTAGAGAAAATGACTATAACCTAAATATACCCCGTTATGTTGATACTTTTGAAGAGGAGGAGCCTGTGGATCTTGATGAAGTTGTTAAAGAACTAGAAACTATTGAAAAAGAGATTAAAATTATTGACCAAGAAATTGAAAAATATTGTGATGAATTAGGCATAAAAGCCCCAATAATGAGGTGATTTGATTTGGTTACGCCAAAATTAAGATTTCCAGAGTTTAAGGGAGGATGGGTAGAAAAAACTTTAGGAGAAGTTTCATCTGATGGAATGTATGGGTTAAATGCTGCTGCAAAAGATTTCGACGGAATAAATAAGTATATCAGAATAACTGATATAGATGAAACATCCAACAAATTTGTTCCTAATCCATTATGTTCTCCAGAAGGAGATTTAGACCCAAAATTTTTGTTAAAAGAAAATGAGTTAGTATTTGCTAGAACAGGGGCTAGTACTGGAAAGAGCTATTTGTATGATAAAAAGGACGGTAAATTATATTTTGCAGGGTTTTTAATAAAATTTCATATCAATAAAGCTAATCCAAAATTTGTTTTTTATAATACCTTAAAATCCCATTATAGTAATTGGGTAAAAGTAATGTCTATCAGATCTGGACAACCAGGTATAAATGCTGAAGAATATAAAAGATTTCAATTTAAATTGCCGACTCTTTCTGAACAGGAAAAAATTGCTCTTTTTTTATCGACAGTGGATAAAAAAATTGATTTTATAGAGAATGCTTAATTCATAAAAGATATCTATAGAGAAAAAACGAGACCTTTGGAAAACTTATAAAAAAGGAATAATATATCAGATTTTCAATCAAAAACTAAGATTTAAAGATGAAAATGGGCAAAATTTTCCTAACTGGAATGAAAAAAGTTTATTTAGTATTGCTGATATCTATGGAGGAGGAACACCAAGTACTGAGAAATCTGATTATTGGAATGGTTCTATAAACTGGTTTACCCCTAGTGAAGTTGGTAAAGATAAATATGTTGACTCAAGTAATAGAAAAATTAGTGAAAATGGGCTTAAAAATAGTTCAGCAAAATTATTGCCCCCCGGAACAATATTAATATCATCTAGAGCTACTATTGGGCAAATGAGCATTTTAAAATCGGAAGGAAGTACTAATCAAGGATTTCAATCATTAATTGTAAATGAAAATCATTCAAATGAGTTCATTTATTACTTATGTCATATACTGAAAAGAGAATTGATCCATAGGGCATCAGGATCAACTTTTTTAGAAATAAGCAAAAATGAAGTTGGAAATATAAAAATTAAAGTCCCAACTTTATCTGAACAAATTATTATAGCAAATTTCTTATCTTCTATTGATGTTAAAATTGAAAAAATAGTGAAAGAATTAGAAATCATCAGGGAATTTAAAAAAGGATTATTACAGCAAATTTTTTGTTAGATTTTTATTATATGAATATTAACATATTGATTGTAATATTGACTTCATTTTTATCTTGTGTTTGGTAGTTTATTTCATTATTTGATGGTGTATCAGTTAATGATAGATGATGCATGGCTTCCGTGTATAATTGCTTTAATTTTTGAGGGTTAGTTTTTATGTAAGTTTCATGTACAATATTTCTACTTCGTCCCTGGAGTAAGTCAACATGTTCTGCACTTAAACCAATGTTTGAAGCATGAAATTTTCTCAAGGTATGTGAACGGAAAAAACGGTATTTACCCTTACGCCCCCATCCGAAATAATCATTAATTTTCTGAAATCTATCTAATACTAGTGATGGAAGAAAAGGGAATAATTTTTCATTCAAATCAAAAATGACGCGACTTTTCAGATATTTAACTATTTCATTAGTTGCAATAGGGTGATTAAATGTGTAATAATACTTATCTGTCTTAATACGTTTCAAATACCAAGTTGGAACAATATCCTCCTGATTTATTAATGTATTGAGTATATCCTCCAAACTATTATTATCATGGTAACCTTTAGTTGCTTTAATAAAATCATTAATAGTTAATGATAACGTTTCTGCCATGGCTGTGCCTGATGTTGCCATAAACAATATTATAGCCCTCATTCCACAAGTAGAAATAGATAGTGCATTTTTAATATGTTCATTTGTTGGTAAATCATTGTAATAAATCTCATAATCAACACCATATTTTGCAGACGGTAAATAAGGCAATTGAACTTCGAAATGATTATAAAAAGTTTTAACTTTAGCAAAATAAGTTTTTGCAGCGCCAGGGGATAGATTTTGCAATAAAAAATTCCTAAACCCGATTAAGTGTCTTTTAATATTTCTATCCTTCAAAGGAATACCCTGATTCTCTTCAAAATACGCCTCGTTAATTAACTCCTGTAAATTCATCTTACAAAACTTTGCATACAACTTCAACGCGGTCAAATAACCGTTAAAAGTACTTTTCTTTAAATTCCTTGTAACACAAAACTCATTAACCAATGTATTATCGAACATAAAAAAATTATATAATTATTAATTTATATACTGATTCAACACGTCTTTAGAGGCTCTGTCAAAAACTTGGGGGTTAAGTGTCAAAAACCTTTTTCTGGTTTAGAATTTCTTTTCTGATGTTTATTCGTGACATTGCGCCTTTTTTAATCTTCATTATTCTTTTAATACTTTTAGGAAA